>OGQQ01001544.1_pt1 | contig 17273 bp, 6 predicted proteins | sample 1553281 | NCBI WGS metagenome assembly OGQQ01 (sample SAMEA2579937, study PRJEB22360) | human gut metagenome | biome: human gut; feature: human-associated habitat; material: faeces | place: Denmark | collected 2008/2010 | reverse complement strand
TTGGAACGCAGAATGGTATATAAAGCCGTCAATCACTTGTGATGTGTGGCAGTATTCAGATAACGGTAGAATTAACGGTATATCAACAAATGTTGACCTTAACTACATATATGACCTTAACATTTTAAATTGATAACAACTTTTTGAGAAGGTGAAATAATTGTCGTTTGGAAAGCAGTTGCTTATTGCTCGAAAAAACAAGCAGTTGATTACAACTTTCTGTTTTATGACTCTCACTGTTCACTTGACAGCAAGACTTTTTAAGTTTTCATTGTTATTCTTCTTTTGCATCGGGCATTAATTTGTCCGATGCATCCCTACAATCCCCACTAAGGTGGTTAATAATATAAATTTACGGAGGTAAATATGATTCGTGCATCACCCATAAAAGAATACAGTAGTTTTTCTTTTTCAATATTTAGATGAAAGGAGAGAAAAATTTGAATGAAGTTAATTAAAAAAATATTGTCGGTTTTCTTATGCTTGACTGTAATTATCGGCTCATTGTCTGTTGGTTCATTTTCCGTAAGTGCTGCCTCGGTTAAAGGCAATCGTGGAGCAGACGGCAAAGGTTTTATATACAAGAAAACAGCTGAATATACTTATACAGACGCAAACGGAAAAAAGCACAGTCAGCATTATGAAGGTTGGGAAAATTTCAAGGTGCACTTTTTTGCTCCATCCGGAAAAACCTTGAATTTTTTAGACTACACACAAAGAGCGTACTGTATTGAACCGGATAAAGCATCTGAATTAACAAGTTCTGCTACTGTAAAAAGTACATCTCAATCAGCAGCTTGGAAACAGCTAACTACTGCACAACAGAACGCAGTTAATCTGATCCTAAGTTGGGGGTTCGGAGGTTTTGAATCTCCGTCAAAAAATAAGGTACATTACTATTACGCAACACAGTTGTTAATTTTCGAGATTGTAGCCGGCAAGAGAAATGCTTCAACCTTTGATGCCGTATCCGGAAAACCGTTGCTTACTCCTGCCCATACTATGACTGAGACAAGCTCAGCTGAAACTACTGTAGCAAATGTTACAACAGCATATGACAATATGGTGTCTTGGTGCAAAAGGTCGGTGCGTAATCCGTCATATACAGCATCATCACTCAGTTCTGCGAAGTCGTATCAAATGTCATATAATCAATCAAACGGACAGTATTCAATCACTTTGACTGATAAGAACGGTACCGCTTCAGTAACTAAAGCATCCGATGTAATCGTCAGCAATTCAAATGTTAAGGTCAGCGTAAGCGGTAAAAAGATAACATTTACCTGTTCTAAAAATCTTGGTACGACAGTTAATGTGACAATGAAAAATTCTTTTTTGAAGGAACATGGAATCAAGAGCAAAAACAGTTTGTATTTAATTACAAGTAATGACTATGCATCATATCAGACTTTTGCTCAGGGTTCTAATTATACAGTTAAAGACGGATATGTTAAGTTGACATTTCCGGATGTTGTCAAGCTGCAACTTCACAAATCATCATCAAACAAAGAGCTTACAGCCGGCAACGGTTGTTACAGCTTGTCGGGAGCTGAGTATGGCATATACACAGACAAAGCTTGTACCAAAAAAATCGGCAGTATTACAACAAATGCAAGCGGTTACGGCAGTTACAGTAAATATGTTGACGCATCAGCTTCTTACTATGCAAAAGAAACCAAAGCACCAAAAGGCTATGAGCTTGATGAAACTGTATATACATTTGTGAATTCAGGCAAAAAAGCCGCAGACGGTACAAAAATTTATAGCTTTAGCTGTACTGATGAGCCTGTAGATGACCCTGTCGGTATTGTGTTACAAAAAAAGAATGCAATTACAGGCGAAACAACAAGTCAAGGTCTTGGCGGTGCGGTTTTCAGCATTGAATACTACGCACAGGAAATTGATAAGGACTATGATGTCAAAGCAGATGAAACCGCTCCTGCACTTGACAGCAAAAACCTTAAAAGGACTTGGTATATTCAGACCAACTCTGACGGACTTACTCGTTTAGATGAAAAATATTTATCCGATGATTTCTTATCAGATGGATTATATTACGATGGTAATTTTGTAACTATTCCCATAGGAACAATTGTTATCAAGGAAGTCAAAGCTCCTGACGGCTATTCTCTCAGTGATGTTGTGTTTTACAGAGTAATTACTCAAGAGGGTGCAAAGTTTGCACAGGACACAAATACTCCCATAAATGTGACGATTGACGAAATGCCGGCAAAGGCATATATCGGCATACACAAACTTAATCAATCGGGTGTTGGTGTCGCAAATGCTGTATATGGCTTGTACTCTGATTCAGCTTGTGCAAGCTTGTATGACAAGCTCACAACAAGTGCTGACGGCAAGGGGACTTTTGCAAAATCGGTAGATGTCGGCAAAACATATTACATCAAAGAAATAACCGCTCCGACAGGCTATGAGCTTGACGAAACTGTTTATCCTGTCATTGCAAATGAGGAAAACTCAACCGTTGAAACAGCCGTTATTCAGACGATTTACGAAGATGCCGTAAAAGCTGACCTCAAAATTAAGAAGTCATCAACAGACGGTATTGTTTCAAATCTGTGGTTTGCAATATCAGATAGCCGTGGCAACGAGTACAACGCAGTTTCAACCGACAAAAACGGTGAAGCTACAGTTAAAGGTTTAAGGGTTTATGACGATAAAGGCAATAAGATAACCTATACCGTCAAAGAACTCGGCTTTAAGACTACTTTGGGTATTCACAGCTATGGCGGTTACACTTGGACGATAAAGAAAGAAAATGCAATCAGCTACAAAGGCTCTTACTATGAGGGTGTTTCAAATGCCGTGTTCAGCAATTGTGAGAATGCTTATTCAAGATACTATTATGGCAAATCATCAGAAGCAAAATCCAACGCTAACGGTAAGTCATTTACACTTGACGAGAGCAAAACCGTTACATTCAGTTATCAAAACACAGTTCCCGAAACAGATTTAACTGTTACAAAGACCTCATACAACGGTAATGTATCGGGGGTGTGGTTCGAGGTACGGGATGAAAACGGTAAATACTATGGGAATATTGTCACGGATTCAAGCGGTAAAGCTAACTATTACAACAGATACGGTTATAAACTCAAAAGCTGTTTAACCGTTCCAAACTCAGCAATTTGTATCCCTATAAAATATAAGGTTGTTGAAAAAGGTTTTTTCGGCGGAGGCAGTTACTACTTCCCCGAAAATTACCTTGAAAAGGCTGAATCAGAGTGTAAGACTGCCAACAAATACGGAACAACATCTACTCTTAATTATTCCGCCTACAATGCTCCTGCAACAGGAAGTATTAACATCAATAAGACTTCCGAGGACGGAGTTATCGAGGGGTTGAGTTTTAAGCTCGAATCTTTTGACGATGAGCGAGAATACGGTGATGACCTTATCCCTACCCCTATGGCTTATGACGCAGCCGGCAATGGGATTACAAGTATCGTTTTGACTACTGATGAAAATGGTAAAGCGAGTACAGATAATGAGCAGTTCTATGATGTCAACGGTAATAAAATTGACGGAATTCTGCCATATGTATTCAATCAAAACGGCTTTCAAATTACCTACAGACTGACCGAAATCGGCATCAAACAGTCAGACGGAACATACAAGTTTCCGAGCCGTTATGAGCTGAAAGATGCAGTCGAATTTACAATCTATGATACCGATGAATACAACTATACATATGATTGTGTTAACACCGTAAAAACAGGTTCGTTACAGGTACAAAAAACATCTGAAGATGATGTTGTGGACGGTTTGTATTTTGAAATAAGCTGTGCTGACACAGGGTTTAACGAAAAAGTAAGCACAAACCTTGAAGGTTTAAGTCCTGAAATCTCAGATTTGCCGATTTATAACAGCAATGACGAATTGCTCAAATATAAGGTATCAGAACTCGGTGTTCTGAACGATGACGGCACTTATTCTTTACCGTATAAGTACAATAAGCCACGAAGTGTAACCGTCACGCTTGATACTGATACCGTAACCTTTGCAAGTATCAAAAATACTGTAAAAACAGGCTCGGTTAAGCTCACAAAAACAGACGGCACAAAAGCTCTTGGCGGATCAGGTTGGCAGCTCTACAAGTCAGATGACACACCCGTCAGCTGTATTCAAAACGGCACAGGTAGTTATATGTACCGCTCTGAATCTGAATCTGCAACTGACTGTATGGCAACAAACGGCACTCTGTTAATCCGTAAACTGCCGGTAGGTGATTACTATTTTATTGAATCTGTAACTCCGTCAGGCTATATGCCATACGGTAAAAAGGTTGAATTTACAATTTCAGCCGACAATGAAAACACACTTAACATGTCTTTAACCGTTGCCGATAACAAATCCGTGTTATCTCTAACAGGCGGCGGTGGAATTGCTCCCTTTTATTTTGCTTCTGTGGCACTCGGAGCAATGGCTATAATTTTCATCTATGACTACCGTAAACACGGTAGCAAGAATAAAAAATCCAAAAACAGAAAGGAAAATGCAAAATGAAAAGCAAAATCACACGAATTATGACAGCTATGGTACTTGCCGTTATGATGGTATTTACTGCAATCCCATTTGCAAGTGCTGCAACCAACGCAAATGCTCTTGATGAAACAAAGAAGGTTTCATTCACGCTCAATTGTTCTAAGCCCGGATATACATTCACGGTGTACAAGGTGGCAGAACTCAAAACTACTGAAAATCCATACAAGACAGGCTATGATTCACTCATTCCTTCAATCTCTGATGAGATTTTAAGCGGAAAGACATCGAATGTTCTCTCAGCTCTTGACGGTCTTTCAACAATTCCATCAACTGCATCTACTGTAGGTACCTTTGTAACATCTGCAACATCAGTAAAAAAGACTTTTTCAAGCCTTACTCAGGGTTTGTACTACATTAAAGCTACTAACTATCCTGCCGGTGTTAAAAGCGTAACAAACTCTGTTGTATCGCTCCCATACTACAACAACGGTTGGGTTTACAGTATCAATGATATTGACCTTGCAACAAAGGTAAATGACGGTGATGTTGTAACAGGCAAGACTATCACCAACAGCACAAAGGATAATGTTAATTTTACCGATGTAAGCCTTGGTGACACAGTGAATTTTGAAATTAAGTCATCAACTGCCGGTTCATCAGAAATGAAACTTAAATCATATACCGTATATGATGAGATGTCAGCAGGACTTACTCTTGATAAAGACAGCGTAAAGGTTGCACTTCTCAACGCACAGGGCGGTAAGGTTGCTGACCTTGCTTCAACTGATTATGCTCTCAATGTAACATCAGAAGTTGACGGAAAGGCTACAACTTTTAATGTATCAATTGCAAACGCTTACCTTCAGAAAAATGACTTTTATGCAGAAGGTGTTACTTATACATCTGTAACTTATTCAGCAAAGCTCAATAAGTACGCTGTAGCAGGAAAGACAGGCAACCCAAACTCAGAAACGAAGCTCGTTTATTCTAACAAGAACGGAGTTGAATCAGAAGTAAACGGTAATACAGTTTATGTTTACTCTTTTGCAGTTACAACTAACAAGACAGATACAGCTGGCAAGGCTCTCGAAGGTGCAGAATTCAGCCTTTTTAAAACAGAAGAGGATGCAACTGCTCTTACAAATGCCATTGCAAGCGGTGTATCCGACAAGACAGGCAAGGTTACTTACTACAACACAAGTAAAGAAGAAATCAAACTTGCAAGCGGTAAATATTATATTGTCGAAACAAAAGCTCCTACAGGCTACAACATCTACGGTAAGGTTATTCCGGTAACTATTGATGTTACATACGGTGCAACATTTGTTGACGGTTCGTACATCACAAACTGCCCAACAGACGGCACAGCAAGCGTGGATGTTAAGGACACAAAAGTTGTTGTACCACAGACCGGTGGTGCAGGTACAGTTATGTTCTACATTCTCGGCACAGCTTTTGCACTCGGCGGTATTGCAACATTGCTCATTCGCAGAAGAGTAAAAGCTACAAACAAGTAATTTCACATTAAATAGAAAGGAGTACAGCACATTGAAAAAATGCAGAAGCAAATACACCTTGATAATAGGAATAATTTTTATGACTGCATCACTCTGCTTTGTGCTGTACCCTTCTGTATCAAATGCTGTCAATAGTTTTTTCGCCGCATCCACAATTAACAATTATGCCGCAAATCTTGACAGCATTTCAGCAGCCGACAGGTCACAGTACTTGTCGGCTGCTGCTGAATATAACAACAATTTATCAGAACTTATCAATGGATTTTCTTACGATACAGACAGCGTGATTGACGGATATGACGATATTCTCAATTTTGGTGACGGTCTTATAGGCTACATTGATATTTCAAAAATAAATGTAAAACTGCCTATTTACCACGGGGATACGGATAAAGTGCTTGAAAAAGGTGTTGCTCATCTGCCAAATACAGCGTTTCCGATAGGCGGTGTAGGCAATCATTCGGTGCTTTCAGCTCACACGGGTTATCCTACGCAGGTGTTTTTTGACAATCTCAACGAGCTTGAAATCGGTGATGAAATCAAGGTGTCCGTGCTTGATGAAACGCTTACCTATGCTGTAACAGCAAAAAACATTGTTAAGCCCGACAACATATCGTTACTGTCAGTTGACGAAGAAAAAGACCTATTAAGTCTTATAACTTGTTATCCATACGGTGTAAACAGTCACAGACTTATTGTGACTGCTGAAAGAGTAAAGGATACAGCTGCATCTGATACGGCAACAAAAACCGAAAACAACAATAACGGAAGTTTTGATTTTATTATTGCAGTAATTGTTATAACCGCAATTTTGGCAATTTTAGTAATTGTTGTTTCCATAAAAAATAAACGAAGGAGGAAGTAAAATGCCTGATATTACAAATGATTTTGATAATAATCCAAATACCGATAAAAGAAAACAGCGAGATGAAGAAGTCAATAATGACAATCTCCAACCCGAACAGACAAAATCCGAACCCGAATTGCTTGAACAAACGAAAAGCAAAGAATTTTCAATACCGATTTTTGCAAAGCTGTATGACAGGTGCAATCTTAAGATTGATGAGCTTAATCTAAAAAACGATAAACTCAATGCAAAAATCGAAAAACTCAACATAAAAAAGGTTCGCAGTGCTGAATTTGTTTCAACGGTTGAATCAATGAGAAATGTTGTACCAATGCCTGTGTATAAAGCATTGTCTGTTCTATCGGCTGAAAGGCGACAGAAAATAGTAAATATCAATGAGAAAATCCATTCTCATAAGCTGAACATCAAATCGAATGAGCAGAAGATTTTGAAGCAACAAAGCCGTGCTGAGAACTGCAAAAAAATCAATAAATTTCTTGACAATATGAAATCCCCTGACGGCAGGAAAGAAAACTTTGTCAAAGGTATGCAGGAATACGGGACAATGGCAATGAGGACAACCTCTGAAAAGTTTGATACTACTCAGAGCAAACTCGATGCTGCAATAAAAGCATACGGTCAAACTCATTATATGTCCGAAAAACTCAAACTGCGAAAACAAATCGACAAGCTCACCAACAAAAAAGAGAAGCTGATAAACAAGCTCAAGGCTCTTAATGAGTGGTCAGATAAGTTTGAATCGGTTAAAACTATGCCCGATAAGGAAGCTGACAATATTATCAGCAAGAGCTGTCAGAACATTGTTGATGAGTTTATAAACAACCCTCAGGCTTTAAAAAAGCAGGCTGATGTAATCGTTTCATCTGCCGCAAAAGCTGTATTCGAAGAAAACTACCTAAAAAATGCCGAAATGTCAATTGAAGATGATTATGACAGCATTGACGGTATCATCAACAACGGCAATAAGCAGCAGGAATACGAAAAACTCAAAGAGCCTGAAAAGAAATCCGAACGCAGAACAGCACCTTTATCGAGAAATCAGATTAAGCAAAATGCAAACACTATTGCTCATAATGAGCAACAAACGAATGATAAAACCAAAACTCAGGGACAAGAATTATAAAGCTATTTTAGACCTGTGCCATTCAGGCACAGGTCTTTTTTAAGAGGTGAATGAAATGATTGAATTATACGGAAACAAAATATGGAACAGCAACACTCCGAACAAATACAAAAAAGTAATCATTGCGAATGAGGATAGTTTTGATAATATATGTCAGGAACTTGAAAATTCAGGTCTTAATTATTGTGCTTATATTTTTAATGGTGAAGCACATATTGCCATAGGCAGAGCTACCGCAACTAATATTGATAAGTTGGATATTGATTATCAGACTGTTATAGAATGTAATTCAAAAGTCTATAAAACCAACAACATCATAGGAACTACAACCTACGATTCTATTGAGGATAAATTATACCGTAAGTACAATACCGATTTTGCCTATAAAATCGGTCAAAGGCTTACTGAGCAAGGCATCCTTTTTTCAGGCAGAATTTACGGAAAAACAACAACTATTACTGTTGACGAGCAATATGCTGATACCTTGAATAAAATATCTGCTGAACTTAAAGAACAGCGAGCATCATTTATGTCAAAATCTGAAATTGTTCAAAATGAATCACCGGAAGAATTGAAATCAGTTGATGAAAAAATATCTGAATTACATTTCAATGAATCGCAACTTTCGGCACTTGCACCGTCTGTAAAATTTATCCAAACGAGAAACGATGATAATTTGACTGATAACTTTGTTTCATTGTTTTCTGACTGCACTGATTTTTATGAATCACAACTTTCTGCTCTTGCCGAAATTTATGTTGACACATATCAAAGTTTTTCGGATAAATCTTTGATGTTTGCAGATACATCAAGGTTTAATGATTTAAAACAGCGTTTTGTTAATGATAACATTACTGCAAAATTAACTGAAAATCGTGGTTACTCAACTACTCAGCTTGAAATTATCAGGGAAATGGTAACTTACGGTATGAGCGAATCAGTAATCAACTTGCTTGATTACACTTTTTCGACCGATGAAATGCAAAACTACTTTTCAGCATACAAAAACGGCTCTTATGAAGATTTAATCAACATTATTGCAGAAATTAAAGGTACAACACGCACGGATATTGAAGGGCAAATCGAAGGTGGTACATACACTCCCGAAATTCCCGATTATGATTTTTTAAGCAAAAATCTAATTTTTCATAACCCCTCGGCAAATCATTTTACGGTTATGTATTTCAATCCGGATAGCGAAACAGGCGGTCAGTTCGTAAGCACTGATATAAACTATAATGTTGCTTGGCGAGGAAACCGAGATTTTACAAATGATTCCGAGCGATTTTGGCGATATGTAGAAATCACCGGAAATCAAACTCTGTCCGATGTAGGCAGTAAATTTTTCCGAGAATCTCTAAATTATTTTTACTCTGGTGAGCAAATTGCAGAGGGATTAACTACGGACACACAAAAATTGATTGCAGATGTTGCTACTGCCGAAATGATAAAATCAGGCGAACTTATTGAACCTGAAAGTTTTGATGTAGCTAAGTTTGATACACTCATATCTGAACAAAAAGAAATCACAAGCAATAATTCGGATAAAAATACTATTGTTATCAATGCTTTTGCCGGACCGGGTGCAGGAAAAACAACATCTTGTCTTGAAGTAGCCGAAAAATTGAAAAAGCAAGGATTTGTTACGGAATATGTACAGGAATATGCCAAAGAGCTTGTATATGACAACAATCTTATTATGCTTGACGGACATTATGAACATCAATTTGCAATTCTTAACGAGCAGATGAAGCGTATCAATCGTTTGTACGGTAAAGTTGATTTTATAGTTACTGACTCACCAATTTTACTTAACAACACTTATCTTAATGAAGATAAAAACACCGAAGTGTATTCGGCATATTCTGATAGTGTGAACAAACTTTATGGTCTTTATAACAATTTTAATTATTTTGTTGAGCGTGATACATCAGTGTTTGAAAAAGAGGGACGAATACATAATCTTGAACAAAGCATTGCAATTGATAACGAATTAAAAAACATGTTACACAATAATCAAATTGATTTCGATGTATATACTCACGCTACAATTGACAATATTGTTCGTGATTCAACTATTATATATGCAAAACAACTTATCAATTCATACTGTCAGGATGAATTTGATTCGGAAGCGGATTTTTCAGACTTAAAAAAAGTCGGAGTGGCATACACAACAACAGAAGACAGCAATCATACTGTTGAAGCTGTTGTAAATCTTGTTGACTATAAGCTTGAAACTTATGTTGATGACAAATTATTCAAAGAAGAAACATATGCCGACCTTAAAGATATGATTGATAACTGTCTGCACTCTTTATCGTTCGATGACCTTGTGTACCTTTCCGATGAGGAGCTTGCACCGTTTTATGAGGAACACGACGAGCTTGACGACGTAGATCCCGCAGTTATTCGTCAGCAGCTTGAGGACGCAGGGATAGTCAACGGTGAGCTTGTCGATGAAGATAAGCTGAACAGTGATCCATTTATTAAACAGGTTATGGCTGACGCAGAAACCGATGCCGAGCGTAATTTTTATCAGAACAATTTTGACATCAAGGTAAGGAACTATGCCGGTGCTCTGAAAGTCAGCTCAGAAGAAATTGTTAATCAATTTAATTCGGAGAGTGAAGCCGTCCCGGTAAACGAGCCTGAACAGGGAAATATTCGTCCGACAATTACTTGTGATTGGAGTGAAAGTCCGGTATTTGAGAATGGCAAAACATACTCTGTTTCTGAATTTGACACACTTATGAAAAATGCCGATGACGAATGGGTTGAGCAAAGACAGCTTGAAATTGAAGAATACGGCAGTGAAAATGCGGTAGCCGAAGCTTACCGTAACGGTGAACTTGACAATATTCATCTTGGTTATGAAAAGACAAAATTTATTGTTAATATGCCAAACGGAACAACTCATACATTCAGGCAGAATATTGGCGATGGTGACGGTGGAGTTATTGATTTCTTAAAGCAGTATCCGCAGTATTCAGGTGTTGTAAAAATACTCGAAGCCGATATAAAGCTTGATAAAGGTGAAAATGAGAAAGCCGCAGATTTACCGATAACGGAAAGCAAAGAAAGAGAAGTCAGGAGCGATGAAAAATTACAGAGCGTTGACGAGCTTGCCGTGGAGGTTGAAAATGCCGCACCGTCAAGAGCAGAAAAAGCTGAACCGCCTACATTGTTTGATATGGTCGAAAGCTCCGAGCAGACCGAAACAAGCGTAAATGATGAAAAAGCCAAAAACTATGTAATTGAGGACAGAGAAGCTGTCACGGGAGCAAAAACAAAGTTTCAAAATAACATTGCTGCCATTAAGATTTTAAAGCAAACGGAAGCAGAAAACAGAGCGGCTACACCTGAAGAACAAAGTCAGTTGTTCCTTTACAGCGGTTGGGGCGGTCTTGCCAATGCTTTTGAGTCTGATAATGATAAATGGAAAAATGAGTATTCTGAACTCAAGGGTTTGCTTACGGATGAAGAATATACCGCAGCACGGTCAACTGTGCTTGATTCATTCTACACAGATACAGCAATCGTTGACAGTATATATGAGGTCATTCGTAACGCAGGATTTGAGGACGGCAACATACTTGAGCCTGCAATGGGCGTAGGAAACTTTTTCGGCAGACTTCCCGAAGAACTTCGTGATAAGGTGAATTTGTACGGTGTCGAAAAAGACAGCTTATCGGGCAGAATAGCTCAAAAGCTGTATCCGCAAGCTGACATTACGATTGACGGCTTTGAGAATACTCGTTTCAATGACAACAGCTTCGATGTTGCAATCGGAAACATTCCTTTCGGCGATTTCAGTGTTAATGATTCTAAATACAACTCAAAACATCTGAAAATTCACGATTATTTCTTTTTGAAATCACTTGATAAAGTGCGTGACGGCGGCATTGTGGCTTTTGTAACTTCCAAAGGTACGCTTGACAAAAAGGACAGCTCTTTCCGCAAGACCTTGGCCGAAAGAGCGGATTTGGTAGGTGCTGTGAGATTGCCGAATAACGCCTTTAAATCGGCAGGAACGGAGGTTACAGCTGACATTATATTCCTCCAAAAAAGAGAAAAAAAGTCAGAAATCGAACCGTCTTGGGTACATACAGGACAGCTTGAAAACGGATTAACCGTCAACAATTATTTTGTTGAGCATCCCGAAATGGTGCTTGGCAATATTGTTGAGGGTAATAAAATGTACGGCAGAACAGACGATACAATGTGTGTGCCGTTTAATGACGGCAGAACATTGGCAGAACTGTTACCTAACGCAGTCGAAAATATTGCATTTAATTATTCACCGGCAAGAGAGGTAATCTCACCTATATCACAAACAACAGCAACTACACAAAAACCTGAAGAACTCCGTTCTCAGAGCTTTTATAAATCCAGTAACGATATTTATTTTTATGGGAGTAATTCTGCCGGAGAATTGGTTACCGTATCAGCTAAAGACTTACTTGATAAAAAGTACACAAGCAAAAATATCGACAGACTTACTGCATTTATTGAAATCCGTGATACTTTAAGAGAACTGCTTGAAGTTCAACAGCACGATAACAATGATACAGAAGTAGAACGGTTACAACATAAGCTAAATGCAATCTATGACAGTTTTTATGATAAGTATGGTCTGATGCACAGTAGATACAACCGTAATATTCTCGGATTTGACGGAGCTTATCCGCTCGTTGCATCTCTTGAGCAGGATTATGATAAAAATGTTCTGATACAAAAGTCTGATATTTTTACACAGCGTGTAAATATCCCAAAACCTCAGATTGAGCATATTGATACTGCATCGGAAGCTCTTGCGGTTTGTGTTGCAGAAAAAGGACATATTGACTTTGGCTATATGAGTGAGCTTACTGATATAGACAAAAAGAGTCTTGAAGACAGCTTGCGTAACAGCGGTGAAATATATCCTGTTCCGATGCACACGGAAAATGAAAATAATGAATATATATATCAGACTGCATCAGAATACTTGTCGGGCGATATATACAATAAGCTTGATATAGCAGAAACCTATGCTGCCGTTGATAGTATTTATAACGCTAATGTTACTGCTCTTAAAGCAGCATTACCTACACCACTTAAAGCAGGCGATATTGATGTAAATCTCGGTGCAACTTGGATTGCTCCTGAATACTATGAGAAGTTTATGTACAAGTTGTTTGAAACCCCTCTTTTCAATCGTTCTGACGGTATTTTTAAGAACGACAAAATATCTGTTGAGTATTCCGAATATTCCGGCAAATGGTTTATTTCAAACAAAGCTGCAGATAAATCTGTAACTGTAACAAAGACATACGGAGCTTACGGTTATTCGGCATATCAGATTCTCGAAGCAGCTCTTAATTTGACAGAACCAAAGGTGTATAAGAACAAGCTTGATGAAAACGGACAAACTATGTTTGATAAAAATGGAACACCAATTCGAGTAATTGATGTTCCGGCAACACAGGTTGTACAACAAAAAGCTAATAAAATTCGCAGAGAATTTAAGAATTGGCTGTTCAGCGATTCTAAAAGAAGAAGTGATATTGTTGACACCTATAATCGCACATTTAATTGTATCAGACCCCGTGAATATGACGGTTCACACCTTAGGTTTCCGGGTATGAATTCCAATATTGAATTGCACGAACATCAGAAAAATGCAATAGCTCACGCTATTTACGGTGGTAACACTCTGTTTGCTCATTCAGTCGGAGCCGGCAAAACTTTTGAAATGATTGCAACAGCAATGGAATGTAAAAGACTGGGCTTATGTCATAAATCATTATTTGCAGTTCCGAATCACTTGACAGAACAGGTGGGAGCAGATTTTTTAAAGCTCTATCCTAATGCCAATATATTGGTTGCAACAAAGGATGATTTTAAGGCTGAAAATCGCAAAAGGCTTATGAGTAAGATTGCAACAGGTAATTATGATGCTGTAATAATCGGTCATACTCAGTTAAAAATGCTTCCTTTGTCCCCTGAAAGGCAGGAGAAAATTTACAAAGAACAAATTGAGAATATCGTTGCCGGTATTGCCGAACTTAAGCACAATGAGGGCAACGGTTTTAAGGTCAAGGATATGGAGCGAACAAAAAGAAACCTTGAAAATCAGCTTGAAAAGCTCCAATCAAGCAAGAAAGACAACACCGTGTATTTTGAAGAACTCGGCATTGATAAACTCTTTATTGACGAAGCACACGAGTTTAAGAACTTATTCTGTACAACAAAGTTGCAGAATGTATCTGGCATATCTTCAAGAGCTTCGCAAAGAGCAACCGAGCTATTTGCAAAATGCCGGTATCTTGACGAAAAAACAGGCGGTAAAGGTGTTGTATTCGCCACAGGTACACCATTGTCAAACAGCGTTACCGAACTTCACACGATGATGAGATACCTTAACTATGACTTTCTTGTAAATCATAACAATATGCAAAACTTTGACAACTGGGTATCTACATTCGGCACACAAAAAAAGGAATATGAACTTGCTCCTGCAGGTAACAAATTTAAAGAAAGAACCCGTATCGCCGAATACGCAAATTTGCCGGAACTTATGTCAATGTTCAAAATGATTGCAGATGTCCGCACAGCAGATACTCTTAATCTTAAAGTCCCTGACTGCGAATTGCATATTGTTGATGTTGAGCCGACAGAATTACAAACGGAACTTGTTGAAGAATTATCAGACAGAGCTGATAAGGTCAACAACGGCTCCGTAGATCCGTCACAGGATAATATGCTCAAAATTACCGGTGACGGCAGAAAACTTGGTCTTGACCCTCGCCTTATAGATCCGTCATTTGATGATGATCCCGGCACAAAACTTAATGTTTGTGTCAATAATGTTTTTGATATTTATGATAAAACAAGCGAAAAAAAGCTGACTCAGATTATATTCTGCGATTTAGGTGTTCCGGGCAAAAATTCCTCTGTTGACAGCAAAGATGATGATATAAAGAGTGTAGCGGAACTTGATTCCCTTGAAGAAAGCGGGAAATTCTGCGTGTATGATGATATAAGGGACAAGCTCATTGCAAAGGGTGTCCCTGCTGATGAAATAGCATATATACACAGTGCAAAAACTGAAACTCAGAAATCTGAGCTTTTTGCGAAGGTCAGAAGCGGTGAGGTGCGAATTTTGCTCGGCTCAACAAGTAAAATGGGTACAGGTACAAATGTACAGGATAAAATCATTGCCCTACACGATTTGGATGTTCCGTGGCGACCCTCTGACCTCGAGCAAAGGCGTGGCAGAATGGTCAGACAGGGAAACATTAATGAAAAAGTACATCTTTACCGTTATGTAACTAAAGGCACATTTGATGCTTACAGCTATCAGCTTCTTGAAAAAAAGCAGAAATTTATCAGTCAGGTAATGACCTCAAAAGCACTGGGAAGAAAGTGTGCAGATGTTGACCAAGCTGCATTAACTTACTCGGAAATTAAGGCTTTGTGTACGGGTGATGAGCGTATCCGTGAAAAACTCACGCTTGAAAACCAAGTTAAAGAACTACAGGCACTCAAATCCGAATACAGCAGCACAAAATATGAACTAGAAGACAAGGTTAATGCTTACCCTGAAGCACGCAAAAAACTCCTTATGGATATAGGTAATGTCAGTAAAGATTTGGAAACAGTTAAATCTATTCCGTATAACACGAAAGACGGAAATTATCAGGTAGAAATTACCCTCGGAGCAGATACTTACTCACTCAGAGATGAAGAGGCAAGAAAAGCTGCTACGAAAGCATTAACTAACGCTTTTGCACAAGTCAAAGGAGATGCTAATAAGAATAAACGAGTTAATATAGGACAGCTTGCAAACTTTGGCATTGAAGTAATCAATGACGGATATTTTTTTGATAAGATAACTGCTACTCTTCGTGGCAATTACGCTTATTCAGTCGAGTTAGGTGTATCAAATCCTGTAAATCTTAAAAAAATTGAAAATTTGCTTTTCAAGGTTGAAAATGTTCTGAACGATAAAAAATCGGAACTCAATAAACTTGATATTGACTATAAGACTGCACAAAATATGCTTAACAAACCGTTTGAGTTTGAGGATGAGCTTAACAGCAGCACAAAAAGACTTGATGAGTTGACAACTGCCTTAAACATTGAAATGTCCGAACAGCACAAATCAGCAGACAAGCCCAAAAAGACTCATTATTTTGGTAAGGATTTTATTCTTGGAAAAAAGAAATCATCAAAGCAAATACAGAATAATGAAGTTATGAAATCAGAACCTAAAAGGAGTGAACCTGAATTATGATAGTTTACGCACAAGGCGATATAACAAAATTTGATGTAGATGCTATTGTAAATGCATCCAACGGTTTTGGTTATATGGGAGGTAAAAGATGTGTTAATGAATTACATAGAGGAGTTGCAGAGAGCATTCAATTTGCATCTTGCGGTGCTGTTGAACGGCTTGCAAGAGCAAAATGTAAGGCACACTCCTTTTTTGGTTATTCACCCGGAACTGTTTTTGTGACTAATGCTCCAAATCTTGAGTGTAAAAAAATAATACACGCAGTTACTATGCGTACTCCGGGTAGCAAAGCAAAAATCAAAAAAATTAAAGATCTGATTCCAAAGATAGTAGCGGTAGCTGAAAACTTAAACATAAATTCAGTAGCCATACCTTTACTTGGTTGCGGAACAGGTGGACTTGACAGAAAAACCGTTCAAAATTTATTAGCTCATAATCTTATAAGTGACAAAGTGACATTTTATATTGTTACTTCACTTTAAAATTAGAAATTCTTTTCTGAATTTCTTTTTAAAACACTTGTTTTTTTCTTAGTTATAACATATAATAGTATTTGAACGATGTTGGTTACTCATCTTAGTGTTGTGCTTCGCTACCGTCTGACCACCATATCAGGAGAATGCGATATTTTTTAAGGTTGTGCTTCGCTACCGTCTGACCACCATATCAGGAGAATGCGACAAAAAGTAACGATTTTTGGAGCAACTGCATTATATGCAGTTGCTCCCTTTTATTGAGGAATGAATAGCGTGGATATAGATTTTTAAAATCAGAGCCTAAAAGGAGTGAACAAGAGTTGTGATTATAATAGCTTGAAACGGCTTTAAACAGCTCTTTATTCCGATTTTGCGGTAGATAAATATTTTTTATTTAATTTAAAAAGCAGCCGTTCAGATGGCTCTGAACGGCTCTTTTTTGTTGTCCTTAAAACTTGCAAATTTGCCGATTTTGACATATAATAATATGTAAAGAAAATGA
>OGQQ01001535.1_pt1 | contig 17331 bp, 14 predicted proteins | sample 1553281 | NCBI WGS metagenome assembly OGQQ01 (sample SAMEA2579937, study PRJEB22360) | human gut metagenome | biome: human gut; feature: human-associated habitat; material: faeces | place: Denmark | collected 2008/2010 | reverse complement strand
GTACAGGCGAAGGCTGCAAAGCTTGATGAGATCGGCTATCAGGCATATCTGGATCAGAAGTAAACGTAGAAAAAGAGATAAAGGAGACTGGTTATGGATTATAAGAAGGCAGGCGTGGATATTGAAGCAGGCTACAAGTCCGTAGAACTGATGAAGGAGCATGTAAAAAAGACCATGCGTCCGGAAGTACTGGGAGGCCTGGGAGGCTTTTCGGGAGCATTTTCATTAAGTAAGATCAAAGAGATGGAGGATCCGGTCCTTCTTTCCGGAACTGATGGCTGTGGAACGAAGGTAAAGCTTGCAATGGTCCTTGACAAACACGATACCATCGGCATCGACGCCGTGGCGATGTGCGTCAATGATATTGCCTGTGCCGGCGGAGAACCGTTATTTTTCCTGGATTATATCGCATGCGGTAAAAATTATCCGGAAAAGATCGCAGATATCGTGAAAGGTGTGGCAGAAGGATGCCTTCAGTCAGAAGCGGCCTTGATCGGCGGCGAGACGGCAGAGCATCCGGGGCTGATGGCAGAGGATGAGTATGACCTGGCCGGATTTGCTGTGGGCGTCTGCGACAGAAAGGATATGATCACTGGAGAAGCGCTGACAGGCGGAGATGTTCTGATCGGAATGGCATCCTCTGGTGTACATAGCAACGGATTTTCCCTGGTGCGCAAGGTGTTTGAGATGACGAAGGAATCCTTGGAAACCTATCATGAAGATCTGGGAACCACCCTTGGCGAGGCACTGCTTGCACCGACCAGGATCTATGTAAAGGCGTTAAAGAGCATTAAGAATGCCGGTGTGACAGTAAAAGCATGCAGCCATATTACCGGAGGCGGCTTTTATGAGAATATCCCCAGAATGTTAAAGGACGGCGTAAAGGCCGTGATCGAGAAGGACAGCTACCCGATTCCTCCGATCTTTGCAAAGATCGCAAAGGAAGGAAATGTGGAAGAGCAGATGATGTACAATACCTACAATATGGGACTTGGCATGGTGATCGCTGTAGATCCTAAAGATGTGGATGCGGCGATGGAAGCAATCCGCCAGGCAGGGGACAAGCCCTATGTGGTGGGCCGTATCGAGGATGGAGAAAAGGGAGTCGAGCTATGCTAAATGTGGTTGTCATGGTATCCGGAGGCGGTACCAATCTGCAGGCCATTATTGACAATATCGAGAGCGGGCAGATCAGAAATGCCAGGATCGCGGCCGTGATCAGCAACAATGCAAATGCATATGCCCTGGAGCGGGCAAAAAAGCATGGGATTCCGGCAGTGTGCATTTCTCCAAAGGATTTTTCATCCCGGCAGGAATTTAATGAAGCGTTTCTTGAAAAGGTAGAAGAGATCGGACCGGATCTCATTGTACTGGCAGGTTTCCTCGTTGTGATACCGCCGGAAATGATCCGACGGTATCCGAATCAGATCATCAATATCCATCCGTCCTTAATCCCTTCATTTTGCGGAACCGGATACTATGGGCTGAAAGTACATGAAGCCGCACTGGCCCGTGGGGTCAAGGTGGCAGGCGCTACCGTTCATTTTGTGGATGAGGGAACGGATACAGGCCCCATCATTTTGCAGAAGGCTGTAGAGGTGCGAAATGGAGACACCCCGGAAATCCTGCAGCGAAGGGTGATGGAACAGGCAGAATGGCAGATCCTTCCAAGAGCCATCGAACTGATCGCAGAAGGAAGAGTGAAGGTGACAGGAAATATCGCAGAAGTTTCTTAAGGAGGATTAAGAGAAGATGAAAGTACTGATCGTGGGAAGCGGCGGAAGAGAACACGCGATTGCATACAGTGTGGCAAAGAGTGATAAGGTGGACAAGATTTATTGTACACCGGGCAACGCAGGCATTTCGGAATATGCCGAATGTGCGCCCATCGGAGCCATGGAGTTTGATAAGATCACAGCATTTGCGAAGGAAAAGGAAGTGGATCTGGTCATCGTGGGGATGGACGATCCGTTGGTAGGAGGGCTGGTAGACTGCCTGGAGGCAGAAGGAATCCGTACCTTCGGACCGACAAAAGCGGCTGCTATTCTGGAAGGCTCGAAAGCTTTTTCCAAGGATCTGATGAAAAAATACAACATCCCGACGGCAGCCTACGAAAACTTTACAGACCCGGAAAAGGCACTTTCTTATCTTGAGACAGCCAAGTACCCTATCGTATTGAAAGCTGACGGGCTGGCCCTTGGAAAAGGTGTGCTGATCTGTAATACCCTGGAGGAAGCAAAAGAGGGCGTAAGGACTATCATGCAGGATAAAAAGTTCGGAGATGCCGGAAATGAAATGGTGATCGAAGAATTTATGACAGGACGTGAGGTGTCTGTGCTGTCCTTTGTAGATGGGAAGACGATTAAAACCATGACCTCTGCTCAGGATCATAAGAGAGCCGGAGACGGAGATACCGGATTAAATACCGGAGGCATGGGAACCTTCTCTCCGAGTCCGTTCTACACGAAAGAAGCGGATGAATTCTGCCAGAAGCATATTTACCAGGCTACGGTAGACGCCATGAGGGCAGAGGGACGGCCATTTAAAGGAGTGATCTTCTTTGGGCTGATGCTGACAGAGGAAGGTCCGAAGGTTCTGGAATATAACGCGAGATTCGGAGATCCGGAGGCTCAGGTAGTGCTTCCGCGGATGAAGAATGACATCATCGAAGTGGTAGAGGCCTGTATCGAAGGCACACTGGATCAGGTGGATCTTCAGTTTGAGGACAATGCGGCAGTCTGTGTGGTTCTGGCCAGTGAAGGGTATCCGGTATCCTACGAAAAAGGTTTGCCTATCAGCGGCCTGGAAAGATTCAAGGATGAGGAAGGCTATTACTGCTTCCATGCAGGAACAAAGTTTGACGGCGAAAACATTGTGACAAACGGCGGACGTGTTCTTGGCATCACAGCGAAAGGAAAAGACTTAAAGGAAGCCAGGGCAAACGCTTATGCGGCCACGGAGTGGGTGCAGTTTGACAACAAATATATGCGCCATGATATCGGCAAGGCGATTGACGAGGCATAATAATAAAATCTAATAGAAACTGTCAGGAATCTATGCTATTATGTAAAAAAGCATTATATTTCTGGCAGTTTTTCTTTAGCGGCATCTGCCGTGTCTGAACATTCTAAAAAGATCTAAAAGAAATCTCAATGCTTTGATTCCTATTTACACGGCAGAGAGGTTTCGGAAGAATCTTTTGAGAAGCTTTGGCGAAAAGGCAGAGAAAGAAAACCACAGAGGATTTGTTATGGGGAACCTCCTGCAGGATTTTACGACGAAGGAGGTAGTTATGAGTAAACAGAACTCAGTTCCAAACCGAACCTACAAATCTACGATTTTCATTCGGCTGATGGAGGACAAAAGAAAGCTGCTGGAGGTGTATAATGCAGTCAGTGGAAATCATTATACGGATCCAGAGCTTCTCACGATCAATACCCTGGAGAACGCCATCTATATGTCGATAAAGAATGATGTTTCGTTTCTGATCGATTCCAGGCTGTATCTGTATGAGCATCAGTCTACATACAGTCCGAATCTTCCACTGCGGATGCTTTTGTATTTGGGAGATCTCTATGCGGGGATGACAGAAAACGAGAATCTATACGGCCGGAAGTTGGTAAAGATCCCGCCGCCGCAGTTTCTGATCTTTTATAATGGGCAGGAAGAACTGCCGGATCAGCGGACTCTGCGTTTGTCGGATATGTATGCGGCAGAGGAGACAGAGCATAAACTGGAGCTGGAGGCAGTGATGCTGAATATAAACGCAGGCCACAATCCAGAGCTTTTAGAGACATGCAGTGTTTTGTGGGAGTATGCGGAGTATACTGCCCGGGTGCGAAAGTATGCAAGGGAATTGCCTGTTGAGGATGCAGTAGAAAATGCTATTGTGGAATGTATTGAAGAGGGGATTCTGGAGGATTTTTTGAGGAAGAACCGGGCGGAGGCTAAGAATATGAGTATCTATGAGTATAATCAGGAAAAGCATCTGAGGCAGGAGCGGGAAGCATCCTGGGAGAAAGGGCGAGAAAGTGGAATTAGCGAAAGCCGTCGGCAGACAGCCATAAATCTTTCTAAAATGGGAATGGATGTGGAAAAGATTGCTCAGGCGGTGGAAGCAAGCGTGGAAGAAGTGCAGACGTGGCTTGCGGATGAAGATGTGAGAAAATAGCATTTTGAAAAAGAGAAGATAAGAAAAACAGTAGGAGAATTTACGTGTCTCGATTCTCCTACTGTTTTTTATTGATGTGCGCCTGGCGGCGCACGTTTCTTAAGGGTGCAAGTCCCAAATCCACCCGGTAGCGGGAAGGATATAGCCGAAGGCAAGGGTGTTGCAGGTGACTGCAAATCTGAAGGAAGCCGGATGTGGGGAACTTACTAACCTACGGGCAAACCTCTGGTCTGACGGATAGAAACCGTATAGAAGGCTGTGCATGAGGATAAGTCTGCATCACAAGATGAAGTCCGATAGCTACACGGAATCATGTACAGTAGATACGGCAGATGGATGGAGGGAAGGAAACGTGTGGGTCTACGCTCCGCTTCGGTCGGTGCAGAACAAACGTCCACTGGACGTTTTGCACCCCAGGGAGGTCTGTGCGGAACGCTCCGAGAGGAGTAACCGTTATTGTGAGATGACGCTGAACGCGCAGAAGTCAGCAGAGGTCATAGTAGCTGTATTGTTTCAGTGAAGGACCGAATCAATAGGAGTCTTTAGTACAACTGGGAAAGGAGAAATGGGCAGATGGGTACAGAAAACAGAGAAAGCTGCTCACAAAGAGATAGCGCGGAACGCAAAGGGTATGTGAGAGCGCACCGCTCATTCAACCGGATATGGAAGGAAAGGGACAGTGCGGAGCCTGACATCTTAGGTAAGATACTGAATAAGGATAACCTGAACAGGGCTTACAAAAGAGTGAAGGCAAACAAAGGAGCGCCGGGAATCGACGGAATGACCATCGAGGCGACACTGCCATGGCTGAAGGGACATAACCGTGAACTGACAGAGAGAATCCGAAGGGGGAAATATACCCCGTCTCCTGTCAAACGGGTGGAAATCCCGAAGCCGGACGGAGGAATACGAAAACTCGGCATCCCGACCGTCATCGACCGCATTATCCAACAGGCAATGCTCCAGCAGCTCATGCCAATCTATGAGCCGTTGTTTTCGGATGACAGCTTTGGCTACCGTCCGGGAAGAGGGGCAAAAGACGCTATTTTCAGGATAAAGGAGTACATTGAGCAGGGCTATACAAGGGCAGTCGTCCTTGATCTGTCAAAGTATTTCGATACGTTGAATCACACAATCTTGCTGAATCTGCTGAGAAAACAGGTAAAAGATGAGAGGGTCATACAGATGGTAAAGCGGTACCTGAAAAGCGGAGTGATGGAAAACGGTGTTGTAACAGAGACAGAGGAAGGCTCGCCGCAGGGAGGGAATCTATCCCCACTATTAGCAAATGTATATCTGAATGAATTCGACTGGGAGCTCCACAGACGGGGCGTGCCGTGTATCCGATATGCAGACGATATCGTGCTGCTGGCAAAAAGTGAACGGGCCGCAGAACGACTGCTGGAATCCAGTACGAAGTATCTGGAAGAAACGCTGAAGCTGAAAGTGAACCGGGAAAAGAGCCGGACGGTGAGTGTATTCGCAATCCGAAATTTTAAGTTTCTTGGCTTTTGTTATGGGAAGAACGGAAAAGGAATTTATATCCGGGTCCATGGGAAGTCATGGAAGAAAGCCAAGGAGAAACTGCGCAGGATCACTTCCCGGAGCAGGTGCGGAAGTATCGTCCAAACCATGGAGAAAATAAAGGTCTACATGAGAGGATGGCTGAATTACTATGGAATAGCGGATATGAAGAACAACATCGAAAGCCTAAACGGATGGCTGTACCGCCGGATACGGATGTGTATCTGGAAACAGTGGAAACAGCCCAGAACCAGAATGAGGAAACTCATAGGACTGGGAGTGGACAGTCATTATGCGGCAACGATAGCCTACGACCGCAAAGGATACTGGTTCAATGCCGGAAACAAGGCAGTCAACTGGGCATTAAGTAAAGAAAGACTGATAAACTGGGGCTTCTATGATATAGCCACAGCCTATCAGTCACTGCACGTCAACTATTGAAAGCGCCGGATACGAGAACCGTATGTCCGGTGCTGTGAGAGGACGGGAGCTAATCACTCCCTCCTACTCGATCTTTTCGAAGCGATTTCAAATTCTTTACGAATTCTTCAATCAAATCAAGCTGATCAGTATTTAATAATCGCTCCATAAGTAGGGAGATGTCCTGTGTCGCCTGTTTTTTTAAGCTTTCAGAATATACAGCCGGGAGTCAAAGTCGCAGCTGTGTTCTGTTTCAGGTGTGGTTTCTCCGGCAGAGGAGTCGGAGGTGATCAGCCCTGCGTACATCAGCTCATCTCCGTAGTAGGAGTTTCCATCTGCCAGGCTGTGGTAACAAAGCTCCGGATCCAGCCCTTTTAGCGGGATCCTATGAAAGGCTTCGTTGACCACGTTCAGGATGCGGTACCAGCCCACGATCGCTTCCTTTTTGTCCTCGCTTACCACCATCCAGGCAGTCACATTATTTTCGAAGGGGCTGCTCAGACGGTAAAAAGTTCCGAACTGGAAGAGTTCACGGTATTGTTTCATGAATTTGATCTGTTCTTTTACCTCTTCTTGCTCTTCTTCTGTCAGCTTGTTCAGGTCCAGCTCATAGCCAAAGGTTCCAAAGTATGCCACGTTGGCCCGGGTATAGAGCGGAGTGGCCCGGTTCAGCTGATGGTTGGGGCATACGGACACATGGCTTCCCATACTGCTTAAGGGATAGCAGTAGGAAGAGCCATACTGGATCTTCAGCCGTTCCACAGCATCGGTGTCATCGCTGGTCCAGGCCTGAGGCGCATAGTAGAGCATACCTGGATCAAAACGGGCGCCTCCGCTTGCGCAGGACTCAAATAAGATCTCCGGGAACTGGCTGGTCAGGCGCTCATATAAATCATAGACGCCCAGGATATACCGGTGGAAAACTTCACCCTGGCGGTCTGCCGGAAGTGCGGCAGAGTAACATTCCGTAATGCTGCGGTTCATATCCCACTTGATATAAGAAATCTTTGCTTCAGAGAGAATCCTTTTCATCATCTGATAGATACAGTCAACAACCTCGGGGCGTGAAAAATCCAGGACATGCTGATACCGTCCGTGGGAGGCGCTGCGGTTAGGTGTGCTTAGGATCCAGTCCGGATGAGCGCGGTAAAGATCTGAGTCCATATTTACCATTTCCGGTTCAAACCACAGCCCGAATTTCATGCCCAGAGCCTCGATCTTGTCAGCAAGTCCCTTGATTCCGCCGGGCAGAAGAGAAAGCGCAGGCGTCCAGTCGCCAAGTCCTGCCCGGTCATTGCGGCGCGCCCCGAACCAGCCGTCGTCCAGGACGAAAAGCTCGACGCCACATTCCTTTGCCTTGGAGGCAATTTCTACCAGTTTATCTTCGGTAAAATTAAAGTAGGTGGCTTCCCAGTTGTTGATCAGAATCGGGCGGACCTTGTCTCTCCAGTATCCTCTGGCCAGGCGTTTTTGATACAGACGGTGGCAGGTCTGGCTTAAATGGTTGAGCCCCTGATCTGTATAGAACATCACGGCCTCTGGAGTCTGAAAGCTGCTTCCGGGTTCCAGTTTCCAGTCAAACCAATCCGGGTGGATGCCAAGGAGAACCCGGGTAGTTTCATGAGTATCCACTTCCACCTGTGCCAAAAAGTTTCCGCTGTAGACAAGGCTAAAGCCTATGGCCTCTCCCTGAAATTCATCAGCGGTTTTTCGCTTTAAGATCACAAAGGGATTGTGTTCGTGAGAAGAGTGCCCGCGCATACTGCCGACAGACTGGATTCCCATCTCCAGGGAGCGGATCTTCGTGTGACGTTCTCTGGACCATGCGCCGGAAAAATGGATAAGATCATAGTTGTAATCCGGCAGATCCATACATAGACTCATGGCCTTCTGCAGATGGACAGTCTTGTCTCCGTCATTGTAGAAAGCGGCACTCCTTGCAATCGCATTTTCTCCGGAAAAGATGGTATAAAGAAGCTGAAGCCGGATGCCGGTAACAGGATCCCTCAAAATTAATATCAGAGTATCAGCCTCGCTGTCCTCTTCGGTATAGGTAGCAGGGAGTCCGGCAAGCTTTGGTTTCCCGGGGGTGATCATATGATCTACATACTGAAAATCGCAGATGCGTCCGCCGTTTTCCTGCAGAATATCCACTGCAGGAGAGCGATAATCGGTGGAACCATAAACACCATATTCCTGGCGGATATGTTCCAGAGAAAACGTGCGGTCGTTCTCGAAAAGATAAGAAGCCATGGGACGGGGAGCGGTTTCCAGGAGATAGGAAAAATCTTCCCTGTGGTGGATCTTCTTTCCGAAATACAGCTGACTCATCTGGCCGCCAGGAAGGACTGTCATAATGTAACTGATATTATCGTTAAATAGATGAAATGTTTGAGTGCGTTTATTAAAAAAAATACCCATAAATCCGTTCCTCCTATTGGATAATGCTAGGTAGATTATAGAAGAAAAGGTATGGGCATTGTAGAATATCTTGTTAGAGAAAACAGTCAAAATGTTAGAAACATTTTTATTAGTAAGTTCCGAGCTCTTCGAGATACCGGTCAATCTTTTTCAGGCGCTTTTCCACACCACGGACCTTATGGCTGATGGTGTCAAGGAGAGCTTCTGCCACAAACTGCGGCCCTACCATGGAGTTAAAGAAGTTATTGCTGTCTACCGGTACGGTCAGAAGGACAGAGGCATACTCGGCCAGAAGAGCACTTGGCTTGTCCGTGACTACTACGATTTTTGCTCCTGCATCTTTTGCCATTTTTGCAGTCAGTTTATCCATAGAAGAATACCTGGGAAAGCTGAAAATGATCAGGCAGTCATCCTTGGAGATGTTGCAGATATGATCAATGGGACTGATGGAGGAGGCATTGGTCATCTCAACATTTGGAACCATATGTTTCAAATATAGAAGAAAGTAATCTCCCAGGCAGGAATTTCCGCGTGAGCATACGATATATTTGTGACGTCCGGAAATGATGGCGTTTGCCGCTTCCTCAAAGGTCTGAGGGGTGTTGCCCACGAGGACAGACTCCAGGTTTTTGGCAGAGTTTTTCAAATGCCGTTTGAGATATTCCGCGTTATCGTCTAATTTTGCCCGTTTGGCAATGCGCTGGGAGGGAACGGTGATGCTGCTGGAGATACTTAGGACTTTGTCCTGATAGTCTCTGCGCAGAGCCTTCTGGAAGTCCATAAAGCCGCTGTATCCCAGAGAACGGCTGAAGCGGACAACGGACGATTCACTGACGCCTAGCTTCAGGGCGATTTCTGTAGAAGTCATGAAACAGGCGTCTGCCGAGTTGTCCAGAATATATTTTGCAATCATTTTTTGAGTTTTTGTCAGATTTGCATTGTGGATAGTTTCCCTTAGTTCCTTCATAGCACTACCTCCCAAGATCCTTATATCTTGATTTAATCATGAATTTTGCAATTATGCAAGTGAATTGTAAAAACAATTGAAGATTTTGACATACAATAAAAAGTTTTGTGAAAAAAATAACTTTTATTGAATATTATACACCGGTGTGATACTATAAGTTTAGAGACAAATGAATAATATTCTTCAAACAAGAGATGAAAATGAAAAATATTGTTCAGAAGTGCAGGAACCGGAAAACTCCGGAGCGTAGGAACGTATTAGAAGAATCAGGAGGGAAAGAAATTGAAAGTAGGATGTGTAAAAGAAATCAAAAACAATGAATTTCGTGTAGGTATGACACCGGACAATGTGAAAATCTATGCTGGAGCAGGTCACGAAGTCTATATCGAAAAGGGAGCAGGACTGGGCTCAGGGTTTACTGATGCAGAGTATGAAGCAGCAGGAGCAAAGATGATCGACACGGCAAAAGAAGTATGGGATACCGTAGAGATGATGGTCAAGGTTAAAGAGCCTCTTCCGGAAGAGTACCCGTTATTCCATGAAGGACTGATCCTCTATACATATCTTCATCTGGCAGCAGATAAGCCGCAGACGGATGCTCTGTTAAACGGCAAGGTAAAAGGTGTTGCTTATGAGACACTGTTTGATCCCAGACAGGGAGGACTGCCGCTGCTGGCACCGATGAGCCAGATCGCAGGACGCTTAAGTATCCAGGAAGGTGCAAAATACCTGGAGAAGAGATTTGGAGGCGAGGGCGTTCTTCTGGCAGGAGTACCGGGAACACCGAAGGCAAACATCGTAATCCTTGGCGGTGGAAATGTAGGAACAAACGCATGTAAGATCGCAGTAGGAATGGGCGCAAATGTTACAATCCTTGATATCAGTCTTCCGAGGCTGGCTTATCTGGATGACCTGTTTGGCGCACGTATACAGACATTGGTATCCAATGATGCAAATATTGAAAAAGCAGTAAAAGAGGCAGACCTGGTTATTGGTTCCGTTCTGATTCCAGGAAAAGCGGCTCCGAAGATCTTTAAGAAGAAATATCTGAAAGAGATGAAGCCGGGAGCAGTATTCGTAGACGTTGCAGTTGACCAGGGCGGATGCGGCGAGACCACGAAGGTAACCTACCATGACGATCCGATCTTTATCGAAGACGGCGTAGTTCACTACTGCGTAGGAAATATGCCTGGAGCAGTTCCGAGAACCTCCACGATCGCACTGACAAATGCGACCGTAAGCTATGGTCTCCAGATTGCGAACAAAGGACTGGAGCAGGCATGCAAGGATAACGAAGTAATCTACTCCGCTATCAATACCTATGATGGAAAACTGACCTGCAAGAACGTAGCGGACAGCTTTGACTGCTATGAATATGTAGATATTAAGACAATCTGCTAATAGTACACTTAAGACATTTCCAAACTTAATTCCTTCAAGTTGCAAAAAGGGGCTTACAATTTCGGTTGTAAGCTCCTTTTGATTGTGTTATACTACGGATATAACAAGCGATAAAAGGATACAAAAGCAGGTGGATCATATGTTGATAGAAATTGATTTCAATAGTGAGGAAGCGCTCTATGTACAGCTGCAGAATCAGATCATCATGGGGATAGCAATGGATCTGATCAAAGAAGGCGACGCACTGCCATCGGTGCGGCAGCTGGCAGATACAGTGGGCATTAATATGCACACGGTCAACAAGGCGTATACGGTGCTGAAGCAGGAGGGATTCATCCGCCTGGACCGCAGGAAAGGCGCGGTGATCGCGCTGGATGTGGATAAGGCGGAGGCGCTTCTTAAGATGAGGGAGAATCTGAGGATCTTACTGGCGAAAGGGTGCTGTAAAAATGTGACGCGCGGTGAGGTACATGCTCTGGTAGATGACATTTTTGATGAATATGGAAAGGAATAGCAGACAACATGAACTATACAAGGCAGGCAAATGAAGTATTAAGGATTGCGGAGCGGACAGCAAAGGAAATGAACCATCCCTATATCGGGACGGAGCATCTGCTGATCGGGCTTCGGCAGGTCTATACCGGTGTGGCCGGGCAGGTCCTGGACGCCAATGGTGTGGAGGAGGAGAAGATCCTGAAGGTGATGGAGGAACTGGTTTCCCCCGTTGGGAATGTTTCTCTGGCACATCGCCCAGAAGTGAGTCCGAGGCTTGCGTATATCCTGGAGGACAGTAAGGCGGAGGCTATGCGCTTCCGTTCTGAGGAGATCGGGACGGAGCATCTTTTGATGGCGCTCCTGCGTGACGTGGACTGTGTTGCCTGCAGGATCCTCCTGACGCTGAATATCAATATGCAGAAGGTATATCAGGAGATCCTGGAGGTGCTTGGAGTAGATCCGAAGGAATATCAGGAGGAACTGGCACAGGAAACAGGAAGAAGAGACGGTGTGCTGGAGCAGTTCGGTACGGATCTCACGGCACAGGCAGAGGAGGGAAAGCTGGATCCTGTGATCGGAAGGAAGGAAGAGATCGGCCGGCTGATGCAGGTGTTAAGCAGGAGAACGAAGAATAACCCTTGCCTGGTGGGAGAACCAGGTGTTGGAAAGACGGCGGTGATCGAAGGTCTTGCGGCGCAGATCGCGGCAGGTGTGGTGCCGGACAGTATGAAGGATAAAAGGATCCTGACTATGGATCTGGCTGCAATGATTGCCGGCTCCAAGTACCGGGGAGAATTTGAGGAACGGATGAAGCGGCTGATACAGGAGGTAAAGGCTGCCGGAAATGTGATCCTGTTTCTGGATGAAGTGCATACGATTATTGGCGCCGGCGGAGCGGAAGGGGCCATGGATGCCTCTAATATTTTAAAGCCGTCGCTGGCAAGAGGAGAACTGCAGCTGATCGGAGCAACGACAATCGGGGAATACCGGAAATATATCGAAAAGGATGCGGCTCTGGAACGGAGATTCCAGCCTATCACGGTGGAGGAGCCGACCCGGGAGCACTGTCTTGAGATTCTGGAAGGGCTATGTTCCCGTTATGAAGCCCACCATCACGTAAAGATTGAAGAGGAAGCGCTGAAGGCGGCAGTGGGAATGTCTGCACGTTATATCAGCGACCGGTTTCTTCCGGATAAGGCTATTGACGTGCTGGATGAGGCCTGCTCAAAAGTAAGCCTTAAGGGATTCAAAGTACCGGAGAAAATCTTTGATCTGGAAAAGACGGCCCAGGATCTGGCGGTGGATCTGGAAGAGGCTCTGGTAAGAGGGGACGTGGCAGAAGCGTCGCTGGTCCGCAAGGAGAGGGATGAAGCGCTGAAGAAGCTGAAGCAGCAAAAACAACGGTTCCAGCAGAAAAATGCGGACAAAAAGCTGGTGGTGACGGAAGAGGATATTGCGGAAGTGGTATCTCAGTGGACCAAGATCCCGGTGAAAAAGCTGGCGGAATCCGAGAGCGTGCGGTTGAACCGGCTGGAAGAGACTCTTCACAAGCGGGTAGTCGGTCAGGAGGAAGCGGTGTCGGCAGTGGCCCGCTCCATCAAACGCGGCAGAGTCGGCCTGAAAGATCCAAAGCGTCCGATCGGGTCCTTTCTGTTCCTGGGACCCACCGGTGTGGGGAAGACAGAGCTTTCAAAGGCACTTTCCGAGGCTTTGTTCGGAACTGAGGATTCTATGATCCGCGTGGATATGTCGGAATACATGGAAAAGCACAGTGTGTCTAAGATGATCGGATCACCTCCGGGATATGTGGGACATGACGAAGGCGGGCAGCTCAGCGAACAGGTACGCCGGCATCCGTACTCCGTGATCCTGTTCGACGAGATTGAAAAAGCGCATCCGGATGTGTTCAATATTCTCCTGCAGGTATTGGATGACGGACATATTACAGATTCCCAGGGGCGTAAGGTGGATTTTTGCAATACGGTCATCATCATGACCTCGAATGCAGGTGCCCAGTCCATCATCGATCCGAAGAAACTGGGATTCAATACCAGGGAAGATGAGGCTGGAGACTATAAGCGGATGAAAAGTAATGTCATGAACGAAGTGAAGCTGATTTTCCGTCCGGAGTTTTTGAACCGGATTGATGAGATTCTGGTCTTCCATCCACTGAGCCAGGAGGAGATGAAGAAGATCGTTGGAATGATGTGTAAGGATCTTGTGAAACGTGCGAAAGAGCAGCTGGATATCAGTCTTACCATCAGGGATTCTGTGAAAAAGCATATCGTGGAAACCGGGACGGATCAGAAGTACGGGGCACGTCCTTTGCGTCGTGCTGTGCAGAACCAGCTGGAAGATAAACTGGCGGAAGCAGTACTTACAGGCGAGGTTTTGAGGGGAACGGAAGTGGTGGCAGGCATGTCTAAAAAAGAAATAAAATTTATGCCAAAGACTACAAAATAACCCGGATTTGAGATATAATGAGGATACAAATGAAGAACCCAAGGAGGATATCATAATGGCAGCAGTGAAAGAGCTTCTGAGAGCTGAGGCAGACGGAACATTGAGCTTTGGAGACTATACGCTGGAGAGCAAGACCAAGCTGGAGGGCTTTGAGCATCAGGGGGACATTTATAAGGTAAAGACATTTGCGGAGATTACAAAACTGGAACGCAACGGCATGTTTGTATATGAGTCTGTGCCGGGAACAGCAGTTGAAAATTTCCGCGCATCGGAGGCAGAGATCACCTTCCAGGTGTCCGGACCAAAGGATGCACAGTTTACCCTGGAGATGGAAGCGGATACACAGTATGAAGTATATATGAACGAAGTAAGCGCAGGCGAGATGAAGACCAACTTAAGCGGAAAGCTGAGCGTCAGTGTAGAATTGGGACAAGACGAAGCAGTTTCAGTGAAGATCGTAAAAAAATAATGTGTCAATCACATATGTACCAAAGAAGAAGGGAATCTGTTTATACAGCAGATTCCCTTCTTCGGTGATAGATAGTGGCATCAGTTTCTTTATACCTGTCAGATCAGCTTCTCAAAAGCAATCTTTTCGCTGTTGTCAAAGCAGATGGTGCCGCAGAACTGAAAGCCGTTTTTTTCTAAAAGATGCTTCATGATCTGGTTATCGTTATCCGTATCCACCTTGAAGCTGTGGATCTCCTTAGAGCGGGCGAGCCGTTCGGTTTCTTCGAATACCTGGGATGCAAGCCCCCGGCCGCGGACAGAAGCGTCCAGCGCAAGGCGGTGAACGACCACGTAGGGCTGGATGCTGAGCCATTTGCCATCCAGAGTGTCATAGGCGGGTTCTCCCTCAAAGTCGATGCAGACATAGCCGGCTACATCATGATCCTGGATACAGAGATAGCCCCTGCCTTTCCGGATATCCTCTTCAATACATGTTTGGTCCGGATAACCATTCTGCCATTGATCCACACCATTTCTTTTCAAGAAGGCTTTTGCCTGGTCAATAAGTTCCATGATTTTCCCCAAGTCTTCCGGGGCGGCTGTTCGAAGTTCCATAAGTGAAGACCTCCCTTTTCTTGACACACTGTATACCTGCGATATAATATACGAAAGGTGAATTTTATTGTAAAAAGAGTATAGCAAGGATCGTGTTTCGGGTCAATTGATTACAATGAAAGATAAATGGTAAGGAGGATGTTGTGGCAAAAGGAAAGAAGACGGTATTTTTCTGTCAGAACTGTGGACATGAAGAAAGTAAATGGTTGGGACAGTGTCCGGCCTGCAAAGAATGGAATACATTTGTGGAAGAAAAGGTAACGGTATCAAGAGGGAGCACCAGTGCGGCTTCTGAGGCCGGAAAGGAAAGAGCGTCTAAGGTGGTGACGCTTTCCAGCGTATCGGTAGAAGAAGACGAGAGGATCAGGACTGGTATCGCTGAGCTGGACCGGGTGCTTGGCGGCGGGATCGTACAGGGTTCCCTGGTACTGGTGGGCGGTGATCCCGGGATTGGAAAGTCTACCCTGCTTTTGCAGGTGTGTCAGAGGCTTTCCGATGCAGGAAAGAATGTGCTGTACATTTCCGGGGAGGAGTCTGGAAAACAGATCAAACTTCGGGCAAACCGGATGGGGACCTTTTCGGAACACTTGTATCTGCTCTGTGAGACGAACCTGGAACTGATCCGTCAGACGATTGAGCGGCAGAAGCCGGACATGGTGGTCATTGATTCTATCCAAACTATGTATAATGAAGAGGTGTCTTCTGCACCGGGAAGTGTGTCCCAGGTGCGGGAGTCTACTAATATACTGATGCAGCTGGCAAAAGGGATGAATATATCCATTTTTATTGTAGGACATGTGACGAAAGAAGGAACAGTGGCCGGACCCAGGGTGCTGGAACACATGGTGGATACCGTCCTTTACTTCGAAGGTGACAGACATGCTTCCTACCGTATCCTGCGTGGGGTGAAGAACCGTTTCGGGTCCACGAACGAGATCGGTGTTTTCGAGATGCGAGAGACGGGACTCGCGGAGGTGAAGAACCCTTCGGAATATATGTTGAACGGACGACCGGAGAATGCCAGTGGCTCTGTGGTGGCATGTACTATGGAGGGCACCAGGCCGCTTCTGATCGAACTGCAGGCGCTGGTGTGCCACAGCAATTTCGGAATTCCCAGAAGACAGACCACCGGTACGGATTTCAACCGTGTGAACCTGCTGATGGCGGTATTGGAGAAGAGATCGGGAGTGCAGCTGTCCTCCTGCGATGCCTACGTGAATATTACGGGAGGTATCAAGATCCAGGAGCCGGCCATTGATCTGGGAATCGTGCTGGCGATTCTGTCCAGCTTCCGGAATAAGGCACTGAATCCGAAACTGGTCGCTTTCGGTGAAGTGGGATTAAGCGGCGAGGTCCGGGCAGTCAGCATGGCAAAACAACGCGTGGCAGAGGCAGAGAAGCTGGGCTTCGAAGAATGTGTGGTGCCGCTTGTCTCGTTGGAAGAGTGTAAAAAAGGAAGTAAGATCCGGGTCATTGGCGTCAGTTCTGTACAGGATGCTGTGGATAAAGTGTTTGGCTGACGGTCTCGAACTGTGGAAATGTATCTGGAAATGAGACGATGAACAGTTAAGTGATATGAGGAGGTTGAAAACATGCCTGTCAAAATAGGAATCGATATCGGTAGCAGTACGACAAAAATCGTAGCTTTTGAAGGAGAACATATGCTTCCGCCCATGGCGGTCAAGGCAGATAGCCAGGTGGCATCTCTCTATGGTGCATTCGGAAGATATCTGTATGAGAATAATCTGGAACTGGCTGATGTGGAAGGAGTCTATATCACCGGTGTGGGAAGCAAATATGTGGAGAAAGCGGTATATGATCGTCCTACCTATAAAGTGGATGAATTCGTCGCTACAGGTACCGGAGGATATTATCTTACGGATAAAAAGGAAGTCATTGTCATCAGTATGGGTACCGGAAGCTTCTTCGTCAAAGTGACGGAGAAGGAGATGAAGCACCTGGGTGGTGTCGGCTTAGGAGGCGGAACGATCTGTGGACTGTCCTCGATCATGCTGAATACCGGCGACATTCATGAAATTGTGCCGTTGTCCCGTAAGGGTGATGTGGCGAAGATAGACCTGCGGATCGCAGATCTGGCCAAAGAAAAGTTGCCGGGCCTGAATCTGGATGTGACGGCTTCTAATTTTGGTAAGGCAGATGCCCAGTCCAAACCGGAGGATATCGCGGCAGGTATTGTACATATGGTGATCGAGAATATCTGCCAGGCAGGAATCCTGGCATCTATGAGCACCGGCATCAAAGAGTATATCCTGATCGGCGGACTGACTAAATTCTTCGAGTGCCGCCAGATCATCGAGGATTTCAAGAGCCTGTGGGATGTGAAGATCAGCATTCCGGAGTACTCTGATTACGCGACCGCCATCGGATCTGTGATCGCACCGGA
>OGQQ01001523.1_pt1 | contig 17421 bp, 10 predicted proteins | sample 1553281 | NCBI WGS metagenome assembly OGQQ01 (sample SAMEA2579937, study PRJEB22360) | human gut metagenome | biome: human gut; feature: human-associated habitat; material: faeces | place: Denmark | collected 2008/2010 | reverse complement strand
ACCACTTTGTCTAATTCGTCAGATTCTGACCAGACGGTTCAGGCTGTACGCTTACAGTTAAATCATGCGTCAGAGTGGATAACCCTTTCCGGTCAGCAGATAACGCGACTGACAGAACTACCGCCGGCATACAACCTGCAACGAAGTGTGCAACTGCTGCATCAATTGAGGGCGCTTTTCCCCGACAATCCCCGTGTTCAGGAAATGGTGGATAACTGGCAGAAGAGTGTAAGGGGGAGTGCACTCCCGGAAGAGGCGATAACGAGCTGGAACGAAGGCATGATCCGCTTACAGCAGCTGGCTGAGCACCTGAATCGTCTGGATGAACAGCGGGGAAAATACATGACAGTCAGTGAGCTGAAAACAGACGTGTTTGGCATTATGCAGGCTTTTAACCGCCATATCCCGGCTGAAGAGTTGTTACGTCGTTATAGTGAAGTCAGCAGACAAAGTGGCAGTGAACTGCAGCAGAAACAGGCTCAGGATGCTCTGACGGAATTATTAATCCGCTACTGGCTGATGATAGATGGAGAAATGGTAAAATAAATCTATGAATGGTCAAGTAATAAGATTAACCGGGGAAAGTGATGAATAACGACATTGTTGACAGCATACTCCAGGCATGGATGCTTTTGTTCGATGATTATGATTTTACGCAGGAACATTATAATCAGCTGAGAAATTTTAGTTCAGAGGAACTACATGAAATTATTGCTGAAATGGCTGGTTGTCATTCATCGGCCCGGTCATTGCTCAGAAATAAATGGTTGACGTCACCAGAAGATATTTTATCCCAGGTTACCTTCGAATATGAATGGAGAGTACAAAACTGTCCATATTTCAGAAATGAACATGATGCTGAATCCTGGCTACATGAACTGTCTTGTGCAGTGATAACACCACTATCTCGTGTTGCCCCCGGACAATTTGAGTTATTGCTATCTTTTATTTTACAACTTATTAGGACACAGGAAGATGTTTATAATCTGCTGGCAACCAGCGATGGTTATTTATGGCACTCTGCTCTTTATGATATGTTATTACATATTTTGGTTCAGATTATTGGTGTTCAGTCTGAATGCCTGAAAAAACGGACGGGAGAAATGCTTAAAGAATTAGAAGTGGGACAATTCGTAGAAGAAATTAAGAGCAGGGTTAAGTATCTACAGTGTAATGAACAGAGGAGTGTTTTAAATACGTTTATTAATAATTGTTTGGCAGAGGAGTGAAATGTGATGTTTTTCTTTGTTGTTGCATGATGGTAATATAATGTTCTCATTGTGAAGTAAAAAACAGATTAAGAGGACTCTGTTCAGGATGGTCGATTCTGATATTCTGATATTCTGATATTCTGATATTCTGATATTCTGATATTCTGATATTCTGGTAACTGAATAGACCTGGGGGCTGGTGATACTCAAAATTGTAGGTGTTGTTGTAAGGGGGCATGGAGCTTTGAATTGAGCCATGGCATTACAGAGAGTAAACATTTAAATATCTATAAATGCCGGTGGTCTATAAATATGCTCTGTATTCAGTAGATATGTATATTGTCAAAAAGAGATTTTAATCTGATGCAGCCAGTCTTTATTGCTGGAATATTGATAGTAATAAAAGTTAAAATGTTTCTTGTTGATATTATAAATGCTGTTACGGTAGAATAACTGTCACATGGTGAATCCCCCTAAGCGGCGGGGCGTACAGGGAAATAATATTAATGCAGTCACAATACGCGAGTTCAATTACCTGGTTGAACTCACTGGGAGGCACCCGGCACCATGGTTTAAATTTATTAAAATAATGTTTACTGTTAATCAATAAAGCTTACAACAGGTTGGTATATATTAGTCTGGTACAAGTAGTTTATATGATAACTTGATGTTTTTACCTGTCGTTTACAATCTGGTAATCGGTGCAGGTTGTTACTTAATCGCCGGGACAGAATAATTACAGGTAGGGAGTGGATTCAAACAGAACTTAAAAGTCGTTTTGTTGTAGACCTCCTGTGATGTATGAGTTGTGAGCGTGAATAAGACAGTAAAAAACCGAAATTGGAGACTCTCTGGTTATAAAAATGCGCATAGTTTATATATTATTTTTTCTTATCAAACCTGGGTGTGGTTATTACTGAGAAAGAACGCTATTTGTTGCAGGAGTAGTGATTTTTTTCCGGATTTAGAGTGCCCGGTAGGATTAAAATTGCCATCATGAAACATTAGCAATGCTTTAGTAAGCTGTTTCTGGATATCTGCAGTTTATTGATAATCTTGACCGAATTGGTTAGTGTAGTGTACCGTCAGGAAAGTTCAACAAGATAAAAAAGTACATACGAAATATTGATATGAAGTTTGTTCTGGCAACAAAGAATCGTTATCTGGAATGTGGATTGACTGCTTTATTAAAACGAGAAAAAGTCGTAATCGCGCGAACATTTTTTTTACCAGAGAATCGTCGGTATATTCCAGAATATGATGAATCTTGGTTAATTATTTGTGACGCGAATTTGGAACGTTTGATGCGTTGTATGTTTCATGGGCGCAAGTTTTTTCAAATTGATGCCGAGTCTGTCACTGGATTAAAAGATATTCAGAATGCGAAACATAGTTGTATGCGCGAGCATTCCTCCACGGCACGAGTACTTACAATGTCAGAAATGGTTGTAATGTTTGGTTATATATATCGTCAGTCTCGTCCTTGTAGGTTAGCCAGTGAAATGGGCGTTAACACAAAAACAGTAAATACATTTTTATATACTGGTATGGCTAAGAATGGATTGCAGGGGAAAAGTGTAAAGCATTTGGTTGGTGGCAGTGTGGGAGAACATGTGGGTTAATTATTCATTTTTGTAGATCAATATCACATAAAATAAAAATCACACTAAACGTTCTTGTTCATTACAAGTCTGTTGTCGATATAATTTCTGTTGAAATTATATCTGCTAACTTAAGATAAATATCGTCGTAGAGTTCTCATTATAAGCACAACTATTTGTTTAGTCGATATAAGGTTTTACGTGTGCCGTGTTTCCATAGTAAATTGTTAACTGTTTGTGTTATATGTTAATTGAGGACGGATTATTTCTTTGTTTAACTTCTCTTATGAATGTTGGTGGTAGGATTACTGATATATAAGGTTAATTTATGTTTTGTCTTGACTCGCAAACATTAATCATCAATTGCCATGTTACGAAATATTGCTTATCATACAGTTCTAAATCAATGATCAAATCACTCTAATGATTGTTTTAGGGTTATAGATAAGCTTCTTCTTGATGTTCTAAAATCTTGAATATTATATACCGACTGTCAGAAGGGTAAGCTGAAATGTGTGTAAAAGAATCCTCTCAAAAAATAGAGCATATTATTGACGCTGAATCGGTTGCGTCTATACGCAAAACATTAGAAGAACAGGGGCTTGCCTTACAGCGGTTATCATCTGCAGTTGATGAAGAACAATACAGACGAGCATTAAATTTCATCATAAATTGTCGAGGACATGTAATTCTTAGTGGTATGGGAAAATCTGGGCATGTTGCCCGGAAAATGGCTGCTACATTGGCGTCTACAGGTACTCCTAGTTTTTTTGTTCATCCTGCAGAGGCTTTTCATGGTGACTTGGGGATGATAACACCTCAAGACATTCTTATTCTTATATCAGCAAGTGGTGAAACTGATGAAGTATTAAAACTCATACCATCGTTGAAAAATTTTAAAAATAAAATTATAGCAATTACTAATAATGGCAATTCAACGTTGGCTAGAAATTCTGATGCTGTATTAGAATTACATATGGAATTTGAAACCTGTCCAAATAATCTTGCACCGACAACATCAACAACTTTAACTATAGCAATTGGCGATGCATTGGCAATCGCAGCGATCCATTACCGAAAATTTATGCCTCATGATTTTGCTCGATATCATCCAGGAGGGGCTTTGGGGCGCCGTTTGTTAACTAGGGTTGTTGATGTTATGCATCGTGATGTACCAAGTGTTTCTCTGGATGCTTCTTTTAAAACAGTTATTCATGAAATAACCTCTGGTTGTCAAGGAATGGTTATAGTTCAAAATGAAAAAGGAATATTAGCTGGTATCATAACTGATGGTGATCTCAGACGTTATATGGATAAACATGATAGTCTTGATTCAACAACTGCTGAAAAAATGATGACTCGCAATCCATTGACATTACCTGAGGATGCAATGATTGTTGAAGCTGAGGAAAAAATGCAACAGCATAGGGTTTCTGCATTATTAATTACAAACAATATGAATGTTGTTACTGGGGTAGTTCGCATTTTTGATTGATTTAATTGCTTTGTTGGGGGATGTTTTTTATTATGAATTCAATGTTCGTTTTACAATCATAATATGATTACAAAATTTAAGCTTATTGTAAGCCACGTTATATCATTGGTATCAACTGTCAGTCTGTTTGATATCCAAAAACATTTGGCAAAAGTTGTTATATTGTTTCCCATGATGTTACTAATTATTTATCTGGCTATTTTTAGTCAGCATAGATATATGAGTGAATCTAAAGTGGCCATAAAGCGTTCGGATGATATCAATGGTGGCAATCTGAATGTCGGATTACTATTAGGAGGTGCTAATCCTAGTTCTGCTGAAGATGCTCTTTATCTGAAGGAATTCATCACTTCGCCAGATATGCTGGATTTACTGGATAAGCAACTAAATTTTCGTGAGGCATTTAGTCACAGTGGGCTCGATTTTCTTAACCATCTTAGTAAGGATGAAACTGCAGAAGGCTTCCTCCAGTACTATAAGGAGCGAATCAATGTTTCGTATGACGATAAAACCGGATTACTGAATATTCAGACGCAGGGCTTTAGCCCGGAGTTTGCGCTTAAGTTTAACCAGACCGTGCTGAAAGAGTCAGAGCGTTTTATCAATGAGATGTCGCATCGTATTGCGCGCGATCAGCTTGCTTTTGCTGAAAGTGAGATGGAAAAAGCGCGCCAGCGTCTGGATGCCAGCAAAGCGGAACTGCTCTCTTATCAGGATAGTAACAACGTTCTGGATCCACAAGCCCAGGCACAAGCTGCGAGCACTTTAGTAAATACGCTGATGGCTCAGAAGATCCAGATGGAAGCAGATCTGCGTAACTTGCTGACATATCTGCGTGAAGATGCACCACAAGTGGTGAGTGCGCGTAACGCGATTCAGTCATTGCAGGCACAAATCGATGAAGAAAAAAGCAAAATCACAGCACCACAGGGTGACAAGCTAAACCGTATGGCGGTGGATTTTGAAGAAATCAAATCAAAAGTAGAGTTCAACACCGAGCTATACAAACTGACCCTGATCTCCATTGAAAAGACCCGTGTAGAAGCGGCTCGTAAGCTCAAGGTGCTGTCAATGATCAGTTCGCCACAGTTGCCGCAGGAATCGTCTTTTCCAAATATCCCTTATTTGATTGCTTGTTGGTTACTGGTGTGTAGCCTGCTGTTCGGCACCCTGAAACTCTTGCTTGCTGTTATTGAAGATCACCGGGATTAATGCTGTCGCTGAATGAGTTTGTGATGAAATTACTGAAATCAATTTTACTGATTGCCGCCTGTCATGCGGCACAGGCCAGCACGGCCGTCGATATTAATGCTGATCCAAGCCTGACAGGAGTTACGCCACTTCCTGGTATTCTGAGTGGAGAGCAACCGGAAACGCAAAACATGAGCGGCTTCGACAATACCCCGCCGCCCGCACCACCGATTGTAATGAGCCGCATGTTTGGTGCTCAACTTTTCAACGGCACCAGCGCGGATAGCGGTGCGACGGTAGGATTCAACCCTGACTATATTCTGAATCCGGGTGATAGCATTCAGGTTCGCTTGTGGGGTGCGTTCACCTTTGATGGTGCATTACAGATTGATCCCAAAGGTAATATTTTTCTGCCAAACGTTGGTCCGGTGAAAGTTGCCGGGGTTAGCAATAGTCAGTTGAACACTCTGGTTACATCAAAAGTGAAGGAAGTGTACCAGTCCAACGTCAACGTCTACGCCTCCTTATTACAGGCGCAGCCAGTAAAAGTGTACGTGACCGGATTTGTGCGTAATCCTGGTCTGTATGGCGGTGTGACGTCTGATTCGTTACTCAATTATCTGATCAAGGCTGGCGGCGTTGATCCAGAGCGCGGAAGTTACGTTGATATTGTGGTCAAGCGCGGTAACCGCGTGCGCTCCAACGTCAACCTGTACGACTTCCTGCTGAACGGTAAACTGGGGCTTTCGCAGTTCGCCGATGGTGACACCATCATCGTCGGGCCGCGTCAGCATACTTTCAGCGTTCAGGGCGATGTCTTTAACAGCTACGACTTTGAGTTCCGCGAAAGCAGCATTCCCGTAACGGAAGCGTTGAGCTGGGCGCGCCCTAAGCCTGGCGCGACTCACATTACGATTATGCGTAAACAGGGACTGCAAAAACGTAGCGAATACTATCCGATCAGTTCTGCGCCAGGCCGTATGTTGCAAAATGGCGATACCTTAATCGTCAGCACTGACCGCTATGCAGGCACCATTCAGGTGCGGGTTGAAGGCGCGCACTCCGGTGAACACGCCATGGTGCTGCCTTATGGCTCTACCATGCGTGCGGTTCTGGAAAAAGTCCGTCCGAACAGCATGTCGCAGATGAACGCGGTTCAGCTTTATCGCCCATCAGTGGCTCAGCGTCAGAAAGAGATGCTGAATCTCTCGCTGCAAAAGCTGGAGGAAGCATCACTTTCTGCCCAGTCATCCACCAAAGAAGAAGCCAGCCTGCGAATGCAGGAAGCACAACTGATCAGCCGCTTTGTGGCGAAAGCACGCACCGTGGTTCCGAAAGGTGAAGTGATCCTCAACGAATCCAATATTGATTCTGTTCTGCTTGAAGATGGCGACGTCATCAATATTCCGGAGAAAACATCGCTGGTTATGGTTCATGGCGAAGTGCTGTTCCCGAACGCGGTGAGCTGGCAGAAGGGTATGACCACCGAGGATTACATCGAGAAATGTGGTGGCCTGACGCAAAAATCGGGTAACGCCAGAATTATCGTCATTCGTCAGAACGGTGCAGCCGTCAACGCAGAAGATGTGGATTCACTCAAACCGGGCGATGAGATTATGATTCTGCCGAAATATGAATCGAAAAATATTGAAGTTACCCGTGGTATTTCCACCATCCTCTATCAGCTGGCGGTGGGTGCAAAAGTGATTCTGTCTTTGTAAGGAGTTGAGATGAGCAAAGCAGTTATTGTCATTCCGGCTCGCTATGGCTCCTCGCGCCTGCCGGGTAAGCCACTGCTCGATATTGTTGGTAAACCGATGATCCAGCATGTTTACGAGCGTGCGTTACAGGTGGCGGGCGTCGCAGAAGTTTGGGTGGCAACAGACGATCAGCGTGTTGAAAAGGCCGTGCAGGCATTTGGCGGGAAAGCCATCATGACGCGCAACGATCATGAATCCGGCACCGATCGGCTGGTCGAGGTGATGCATAAAGTCGAGGCAGATATCTACATTAACCTGCAGGGCGACGAACCAATGATTCGCCCGCGGGATGTAGAAACGCTGCTACAAGGAATGCGTGATGATCCCGCGTTGCCAGTGGCAACGCTATGCCACGCGATTTCTGCCGAAGAAGCGACCGAGCCAAGCACGGTAAAAGTGGTGGTAAATACCCGCCAGGATGCGCTTTATTTCAGCCGTTCGCCGATTCCCTATCCGCGCAATACTGAAAAAGCGCGCTACCTGAAACACGTTGGTATTTACGCTTATCGTCGCGATGTGCTGCAAAACTACAGTCAATTGCCAAGGACGCCATTAAGTCAAATCGAGGAACTGGAGCAGCTACGGTTAATGAACGCGGGGATCAACATTCGCACGTTTGAGATTGCCGCAACCGGTCCGGGCGTTGACACCCCTGCATGTCTTGAAAAAGTGCGCGCTCTGATGGTACAGAAACTGGCTGAAAACGCATGATTGGCATTTTCTCGTCTGGCATCAGGCGTATTCCAAATCTGGAGAAATTTCTGGCGCAACCGTGCCAGAAACTTTCTCTGCTGCGCCCTGTTCCGCAAGAAGTTGATTCTATCGCCGTGTGGGGGCATCGCCCCAGCGCGGCGAAACCAGTCGCCATCGCCAAAGCCGCGGGAAAACCCATCATTCGTCTGGAAGATGGATTTGTGCGTTCGCTGGATCTTGGCGTCAATGGCGCGCCGCCGCTTTCTTTGGTGGTGGATGATTGCGGCATTTACTACGATGCCAGCAAGCCTTCGGCGCTGGAGAAACTGGTACAGGATAAAGCCGGAAATGCGGCATTGGCTGATCAGGCCAGAGAAGCGATGCACACCATCGTGACAGGGGATTTGTCGAAATATAATCTGGCGCCTGCGTTTGTGGCTGATGAGTCAGAACGTACAAACATCGTTCTGGTTGTCGATCAGACATTTAATGATATGTCAGTGAAGTATGGTAATGCGGGTCAGAATGAGTTTGCCGCCATGCTGGAAGCCGCGATTACGGAAAATCCTCAAGCGGCAATTTGGGTGAAGGTGCACCCAGATGTACTGGAAGGAAAGAAAACAGGTTATTTCGCCGCTCTGCACGCCACGCAACGAGTACGTTTGATTGCGGAGAATGTCAGTCCGCAATCGCTGTTGCGACACGTTTCCAGGGTTTACGTCGTGACCTCCCAGTACGGCTTTGAAGCCTTGCTGGCAGGAAAATCAGTGACATGTTTCGGTCAGCCCTGGTATGCAGGCTGGGGCTTAACGGACGATCGTCATCCGCAGTCCGCTTTGTTATCTGCCCGACGCGGTTCTGCCACGCTGGAAGAACTTTTTGCCGCTGCATACCTGCGTTACTGTCGCTATATCGATCCGCAAACGGGAGCAGTAAGCGATCTGTTTACCGTGCTGCAATGGCTGCAATTACAACGCCGACATCTGCAACAGCGTAATGGCTATCTATGGGCGCCAGGCTTAACGCTGTGGAAGTCGGCGATCCTGAAACCTTTCTTACGAACGGCGACAAACCGGCTGAGTTTTACACGTCGTTGTACTGCGGCCACCGCTTGCGTGGTATGGGGTGTAAAGGGAGAACAGCAATGGCAAGCCGAAGCGCAGCAAAAATCACTGCCGTTATGGCGAATGGAAGATGGTTTTCTGCGTTCATCCGGACTTGGCTCTGACCTGTTGCCGCCGCTATCGTTGGTACTGGATAAACGCGGGATCTACTATGACGCCACGCGCCCCAGCGACCTGGAAGTGCTGCTGAATCATAGCCAGTTAACGCTGGCGCAGCAGATGCGAGCTGAAAAATTACGCCAGCGACTGGTTGAAAGCAAACTGAGCAAGTACAACCTGGGAGCCGATTTCTCTCTACCAGCCGAAGCCAAAGATAAAAAAGTTATCCTGGTGCCGGGTCAGGTAGAGGACGATGCTTCTATTAAAACAGGCACTGTCTCGATTAAGAGCAACCTTGAGTTATTACGCACAGTACGCGAGCGTAATCCGCACGCCTACATTATTTATAAACCGCACCCGGATGTATTAGTGGGGAATCGCAAGGGCGATATTCCGGCAGAACAGATTGCTGAACTTGCTGATTATCAGGCACTGGACGCAGATATTATTCAATGCATCCAACGCGCAGATGAAGTGCATACCATGACGTCGCTGTCGGGGTTTGAAGCATTATTACATGGCAAGCGCGTACATTGTTACGGCCTGCCCTTCTATGCCGGTTGGGGGTTAACCGTTGATGAACATCGCTGCCCGCGTCGCGAGCGAGAATTAACGTTAGCGGATCTGCTATATCAGGCGCTAATTGTTTATCCAACCTATATCCACCCAACACGGCTACAACCTATTACGGTTGAAGAGGCGGCGGAATATTTGATCCAGACTCCGCGCAAGCCGATGTTTATTACCAGAAAAAAAGCGGGGCGAGTAATACGCTATTACCGCAAATTAATTATGTTCTGCAAGGTCAGATTTGGCTAAACAATTACATTATTGACTATTACGCAAATTATTTATGCAAGGTAATGCACTAACCGTTTTATTATCCGGTAAAAAATATCTGCTATTACAGGGGCCAATGGGACCCTTTTTCAGTGATGTTGCCGAGTGGCTAGAGTCATTAGGCCGTAACGCTGTGAATGTAGTATTCAACGGCGGGGATCGTTTTTACTGCCGCCATCGACATTATCTGGCTTACTACCAGACACCGAAAGAGTTTCCCGGATGGTTGCGAGATCTCCACCGGCAATATGACTTTGACACTATCCTCTGCTTTGGCGACTGCCGCCCATTGCATAAAGAAGCAAAACGCTGGGCAAAGTCGAAAGGTATCCGCTTCCTAGCATTTGAAGAAGGATATTTACGCCCGCAATTTATTACTGTTGAAGAAGGCGGAGTGAACGCATATTCATCGCTACCGCGCGATCCGGATTTTTATCGTAAGTTAACAGATATGCCTGCGTCGCATGTTGAGAACTTAACACCTTCAACAATGAAACGTATTGGCCATGCGATGTGGTATTACCTGATAGGCTGGCATTACCGTAATGAGTTTCCTCGCTATCGCCATCACAAATCGTTTTCTCCCTGGTATGAGGCTCGTTGCTGGGTTCGAGCGTACTGGCGCAAGCAACTTTACAAGGTAACACAGCGTAAGGTATTACCGAGGTTAATGAACGAGCTGGATCAGCGTTATTATCTTGCCGTTTTGCAGGTATATAACGATAGCCAGATTCGTAACCACAGCAATTATAACGATGTGCGTGACTATATTAATGAAGTCATGTACTCATTTTCGCGTAAAGCGCCGAAAGAAAGTTATTTGGTGATCAAACATCATCCGATGGATCGTGGTCACAGACTCTATCGATCATTAATTAAGCGGCTAAGTAAGGAATATGGCTTAGGTGAGCGAGTCATTTATGTGCACGATCTCCCGATGCCGGAATTATTACGCCACGCAAAAGCGGTGGTGACGATTAACAGTACGGCGGGGATCTCTGCGTTGATTCATAATAAACCACTTAAAGTGATGGGCAATGCCCTGTACGACATCAAAGGCTTAACGTATCAAGGGCATTTGCACCAGTTCTGGCAGGCCGATTTTAAACCGGATATGAAACTGTTTAAGAAGTTTCGGGGGTATTTATTGGTGAAGACGCAGGTTAATGCGGTTTATTATGGGAGAGTAAACATTGGAGAAAAAAATAGGTATGAAAGTGATTACTCCTATTATTCAAAGAAACCACATGGCAATGGCTAATAATTAGACAATCTGCCAATTTTTTAATCAAAAATAATTATATAAAATTAACTATATGGATTAATATGTTCATTAGCTTTAGTTGCTAAAAATTAGCAAGTTATATATTTATTTACACCTATAATTTTCGGGTGATGACATTGCCCAGGTTACTCCAGAAGATATGGTGTTTGCCGGCGCCCCGGATATAACCTGATTAGATGTAAAAAATTTATTTTCCACAATACAACCGGGAGACACATAACATTCATCAGAAATATGTGTTCCTTTTAGCAACATCACACGTGGCCCAATCCAAACCCTATCTCCTATATTTATAGGTTGGCCCGGATTTAATAAGTAGCCATTGCTATCAAGAAGGGAATGCTCGTCCTGACAACAAATATTAACATCGCTACCTATAACGCAACCATCTCCTATTTTACAACAATTATCGCCATTCAAATAAATATCTAGCTGCTTATCAATAATGCATGAGTTTCCAATAAATACTTTTCCACCAATATTATTATTCAATATTGATAAGTTATTATATTTTGAATTTCCTAAATGAATATAACCTCCACTATTTAATAAAATTGTAGAATCCTTGAAAGTGGCTCCATCTTCAATTACCACCATATTATTAACACCACTGAATTTCAACATTAAACCAGGAACAGATTGATATGTACCATCTGATGCATACTCTATTTTATTTCCATATATAATTGTATTCTTATTAACTTTAAAATCTTTATACTTATGAAATAATGAATATAATTCTTTAATTTTAGATTCAGATTTTGAACATTGCAAAAGTTTAATATCACCTGTAGAGATCTTGTTTATTTTTTCAATCCCAATGGAATCTTTCCCATAAATATCATATCCAGTTGCATGATCTATCTATCGTTTTACGTACTCTTCAAAGTTTATAGACTCATTATAAAATGAATAACAATGATCAGTTTTGATAAAGTTAAGGTTCAAATGTTTTATTACACTAGGGTATAAGGGAACGTGAATATGATTTTTAGAAAAAGGATATATATCGATATTTCTTTTTTTATTAATTCCCAAACAATCAAGAATGCTATTTGTTAACCATAAAAAATAATCGTTTGTTGGGTGATTTACTGTCACCGACATATAATTACTGTAAATAGCATATTTTAAATATGGTACTGAAGGTATATCAACTTTATTTAATTTTTCACGTTGGTTTAGATCATTAAATGTTTTTGTTAAATTGTCCGTTATTGTTTTTTCATCATAAAAGTCAGGATCAGAAACGATTTTTATAATGTTTTCTGTGCGAATATTTGCTAACAGCAAAGAGTTTATATTTTTATCGCCGTATGGAAATATTCCTGAAGGAGATATCGAGTATTTCCTATTTGGCCTAATTACAGGATTTTGTGAGTGCTGGGGGAAATAAGCAGAAAGCCAAAAATTAGGAATGGATATTCGAATGCAATCCGAACGTAACTTACTACAAATATGATCTGTGCAAAAAAAAGGATCAAAGGTTGACGATACATGTTGATATATAAAAAGATCAATTTTGGATAATGTCTCATCATCCAAATAAGATTTATCTTTTAGATACACATCTTTAACTTTAACTAGATTGAAATAATTTATGAAATCAGTTTGTTCAAGAAAATTTTGTAGATGTGTATGCTGGCAATTCCCATAAATCATACATAGTTTTTTCATAATGCACCGCCAAAATATCCGCCATTAAATATTAGTGAATTCATAAATATGATGGAATTTTTTCAAAGAATTAAGACATTATATTTGCTGATAGCGACTACGTTTCGCTATGCGATTTACCTTATATTTAAGTGAAGGCTTAACTTTACGTCTCATGGACTGTAGAAAACCTCCCCATGAACTTAAAAATACATCTTAAGATTTTACAAACCATTAACATTTAAAATAAAAACACGCTCATTAGTTTAGATGCTTTATATATAACTCACGCCCCTTATCCCAAATTTTTTTTGTGATTTCATTTTTATAGAATTTACGTTTAAAATAAATAAACGCATTCCTCCTTATATCGCTATTTATTTTGGTCACACCAGATATAGGACTTGGCTGTACCTTGCTCTGTGCTTTATTTTTAGTAATTGCGCTAACCTTTTTAGTAGTGGTGTTTTTTTTGTTAAGTGGAGGATGAATTATAGAGAAATGTTTATCATTAAATAAGGGATCATCACCGACAAACTGACTTAATAGTAAAGTATCTGTAGTATTACTACATAGATAAGACAATGGATATACAAATGCATCCCGTGTTTGAGAGTTGATATACTCCCATTTATCTTTAAATAGCGAAACATAATCCTTACAAAACTCTTTCATATATACTTGCGATTTGAGAGTTAAGAGAGAAGTAGCTGTGAGTTCTGCTGGATTCACGATTGGCTTAACAGATGTTGCTGATTTCTCATAACCATAGCAGGTAGAGGTTATAGCATCAGAAAGTAGTAACTCATAAAATGCCGGAAGAATAACTCGGACACCTTTTCTAAAAGGATTAAACGTATCTACTATATAGCTAGTTATATCATTTGTACATTTATGTTTCGTTTCTCTAAACATATATAAAGGTATATTAATGCCCAGAATGTCAGATAGAATATCTCGACTTGTTCCTCTTGTTCCTAAATCAAAAACAGCAAAACTATCATTTCCTATAATATTGGTAACATATTCAATAAGATGTTCATTTTTTTGCTCAAGGGTATTACTACACTCTGTAGTGTCATAATATTTATGTATAAACTGAGCAATTTCTTTTTTGTGCTTACTACTATCTGATGTTAAATTGAGTTTTAAATCACGAGCTATTTTTTTAGCTATTTCATTGTTTGAAAGATCTATGCCAAAAACATAATCTAAAAACTTTTTGACATCTAACTTTGAATTATATAGAGAAAGAAGCGTTCCCCTTAATGCTTTATTAGTATATGCAGGCAATGTAGCTGTTCGAGATATATAAAAATACTCACCCTTAGGTAATTTATAATCATATAGATTTTTATTTATCTCATTGTATACATCAAAAATAACTCTTGAATCTCTTGAAGAAAAAAGTATTTTGTTGTAATTCTCATTATTTAAATTTTGTATTAACCAATGGGTTAAACTTAAAACCAATGGACCAAAAATATAATAACCAAGAAGTGCACTTGAGTTGTTGATAGATGATTTTTGATCAAATTGAATAAATGGGTTATCAAAAATCTTATTAGCAATCATTCCAAGATAGAATGAAAAATTTTCTTTATAGACAAAACCTAATACGTCCGGTTTAAATAAATTTGTGTTTTTTAATTTTTCTATTGCTTTAGGATAATGCGCTGCTAAAAAGCCATTATCGATCGCTCGCTGAACATCAGACTTGAAATTATCACCAATAAAAAGAGTCTTAGATGGTTCTAACCCTTCTTTACATAAAATAAACTTAAATAATGAACCATTATGTTTTACTTTATTACACTCGCATGAAATATAAACTGGTATTTTTTCAGTTTTATATCCATTTATTGTTAACACATCTCTTAAAAAGGTCTCTGATAAGTACATATCAGAAGCGATAAACAATCTTTTATGATGAATTTTGGCTAATGAAAAATATTCTAACATTGACTCTCTTGGTGAGAGCAACTGGCGTTCCATTTCACATTCTAGTTTTTTTATCTTACCTATTACTTCATCTGAAAAACCAGTACTTTCTTGTAATTTAGTATATATATCATCTAATGACACTTCAACTTTGCCGTGGCGGGCTAGATTTTCAGCATATATTCTTGTTTTTGCGAAATTAAAGCTTCTCAACTTTGTTATTTTGTATACATCTTCTTCTATTAGATGGAACAAATCTGCTGGGTTGACTAAAGGACGACATAATAATGTATCAAAAATATCGAAGCCGATGTTTTCTACATTGTCATTAATCAAGTACCCAAGTATTTTCTCAAAGTTAGTTTGTTCATAATTTACGTATATACTATTTTGTAAAAGAAGTTGTTGTGAAAGTCTTGCTTTATATCCACGAAGAGTTCCTAATTGCGGAAGATACTGAATATACTCCTTATTTTCAATGCTTTTAATTATGTATTTTAAATATAAAAAACTATTTTTCTCATTACGCAAAAAACGAGTGTTAACTTTATGTGTTAACACATATTTTATGATCTTGTTACTTATATCAATATAATGAGCCGGAAGGGGAGAATTAGTTGATAAATAATCATATATATGTTCGATAGTATCAATTGAAAATTTACCATTAGGGCTATTACCATAGCTAAAAATTGGTTTCCCTAAAAGCATGGCCGGCATGAATATATTTGAGTAAATATTGATAACAGCGTCAACATGAGGAAGTACTCTTATAGAAATGTCCTTATCAATAGATGATACTTCATCAAGGTTTATTATTCTTTCGTTATGATCAATATAATGATCATTTTCTGTTCTATCTAACGAATGTTTTGAATAAACTATTGCACAATCATTTGGGATTTTTTCTAAAAGAAACTGTAAAAAAGCTGCATTAGATGAAAATCCAGAATATTTTTTAAATCGTAATGAAGGAAAGTTCCCGGGATAGAATACCAGGTATTTAAATTTACTGTCAGGATCAAGGGTTTTTCTATTTATTTGTGTTTCAAATATAATGTTATCTTTATAATATTTTTTTAAATTTTGTATATCGATAATATCTTCTGGTAATACTTCAATTTTTTTTATAGACTCAAAAAAGACATTATCATATTTCTTGTCTTTTGTTGAAACATTAAATAACACATCGGGGGTGTTATTTTCCAATCGCCAGAAACCAGTATGAGACCCCTCGAGCAAGACACTATGTTTAAAAACATCAGCAAAAATTTCAGAACAATATTCCCAGTAAATGACAATATCAGGGTTTAAATTACCCAGCTTATTCCTAAAATAATCAACTAGATGTTCTTTTAGCTTTGCTGAAATGTCATTGCTAATAACCATCTCAATTGTTGCATCATAATAATCCAATATGTTTTTTATTTCTGAGTCTGGTATATTAATTACTGTCACATTATTCTTTATTAAATTCTGTTTTATTTCTCTTTTTTCCAAAACAGAATCCAAGGCTAAATAAGTGACTTTTAGATCTTTTTGTTTTTTGGAGTATCGCCCAAGAAAGTCAGCATTAAGATCAAACTTTGCCACAAAACTTCTTTCATCAGTGCTTTTATCCAAATCGATAAAGACATCCATATAATAAAGAACTTGCATATCAAATCTCTTAATTCTGTAATTAATTTAAATTATGACAATATATCTTTTGTGTTGAATTGGATTTATGGCTGCTGACAATAAAATAAATTCACATTGCAGATACATCAACACATAAAAATACTACGGGAAGAACAAAATGTTGTAGCTTCGAAAAATAAATTAGAGGAAATGACTCCGTCTATTAACTTCACTATTAAAATTAATTCGAGAAATTAGTATCATTTATTACAGTTATTTTAAAGTTTACAAGCGTTATCTTTCTCATATTTTTTTCTAATAGAGTAAATTTCTGCAGCCAACTGGAAATCATCAACAGTATCAATATCGACAGTTGCCGTATTGGAAACATATAAATAAGGGTTTACGCCTATATGGTACTTATATGTTTCAATTGTTTCTCTTTTAAGTATAAAACAAGACCATAATACCTCATACCATGATGGTAAGTTTTGTGAGACTTTATGCCAATACCCGAAAGAATAATTTAATGGATTCCCTGACGCATCTATTAAATGCCCTTTATATTTTTTGACAGCAACCATAGAATCAAACTCATTCCTAATTGATTCCCATTCTTTTATCATGCAGGAGAACTCATTAAACAATGGATTAGTCACTTGAACCCACATAATATCATCATTATCATTGCTATTTTTATTTATATCGTTAAGGATACCTCCGATTAATTCTGGTTGTTTAATCTCATTACCAGTTAATCTTTTGTCTCGAAGTAAAAAGTTCACGCCTTTCTCATCACACATACTTTTAACTTCTTGAGCTTCAGATGATATATATATTGTTTCTGGTTTAATACCAGAATTAAGAAGCTGTTCTATTTTTATATCAAACAAAGACTTTCCATT
>OGQQ01001522.1_pt1 | contig 17444 bp, 14 predicted proteins | sample 1553281 | NCBI WGS metagenome assembly OGQQ01 (sample SAMEA2579937, study PRJEB22360) | human gut metagenome | biome: human gut; feature: human-associated habitat; material: faeces | place: Denmark | collected 2008/2010 | reverse complement strand
CTCAAGCAGACCATCGACCGCTGCATCATCACAGCGAAGGATTACGATGAGTTTTTGAAGCTCATGCAGGAAGCTGGATATGAAATCAAGACCGGAAAATACATCTCCTTCCGTGCTGAGGGACAGGAGCGTTTTACCCGTGCAAAGACCATCGGAGACAACTACACCGAGGACCGGATCAAAGAGCGCATTCAGGGGCGCGGGAACCGCAAGCGCCAGATGCAGACCTCTCGCCGGGGTATCTCTCTCATCAGCGACATTCAGGAGCGCATCCAGCTCATCGGCAGCAAAGGTTACGAACACAAAGCGAAGCTCACCATTCTCAAAGAGGCTGCGCGTACTCTCAACTACCTGACTGAGAATAACCTTCTGCAATATGCTGACCTTGAAAAGAAAGTCGAGGACATTCACAGCTCCTATGCCCGCACCGGCAGTGAGCTGAAAAATGTTGAAGCCAAACTGCGTGAGGTGCAGCCGCTTATCAAAAGCATCTCGAACTACCAGCAGCTCAAACCGGTTTATGATGCCTATATGAAGGCGGCGGACAAATCGGCATACCGTGCCAAACACGAAGCAGAGCTTGTCATCTATGAGGCGGCAAAGAGCACTCTTCTCGCCATACAGGGCGACGGAAAATTGCCGAGCTTGAAATCTCTGCAAGCCGAACAGCAACAGCTCGTGGACGAGCAGCAGCGCCTTTATGACGAACGCGCCAAGTTGAAAAAAGAAGCTCGCCTGATTGACACGATGAAGGCGAATGTGGATGATTTCCTCAATCCCTCGATGGCAAAGGAACAGGAGAAATCCCGCAGCGGAGAACTCGAATAAGCAACAAGGCTCACTGCTCACTTTGGGGAGTGAGCCTTTCACATTTTACAACGCAAAACAACGAGAGAATACAGTAAATCACATTGATTATTCCCTTCTCCCGTGGTAAATTGATAATACATAGACTGAACCGTAAAGAACGACTTCTCAGATTCTTGCGTGAACTTAACGATGCCCATAATGTGATAGACTGTCAGCCATTCTTTCGATTACACGGAAGGAGATACAATGTTTCAGAAAGTGATTTATAAAAGGCAATACAATAAACCTACAATAGAAGAAATAGAAGCTGAGATAGCCGATGAACCTGTACCAGCCGAAGTAAAAGAACCCGCTCCGTCAAAAGATAAATGTTCATCACAGGACATATTCAAACAGCTCAATGAGGGCGCAGTTTATGTGCCACTCCCTGAGCGGAAACCTATCGCCAAGGCATTTATCAGTCAAGCCATCGAAATATCAGAGAACTACCAAATTGACACTGAAATCAGACAAGGTGCCGGGACAGTCACGGTAATGTTCTCATTCGATTGTGGCGGTGCAATGGGCTTCTTGAAAAGCGTGATCCAGTATGCCGATGACATTTCTTTCTTCTCAAGCACAAATGGATATGAGATCGTCCTTCCTCTCGATTTTTATACTTACGCATTATACCGGCACGGAAGGAAGATGCGTCCCTGACTATTTTGGCCTGTGCATTGCGCAGGCTTTTTATTATTGTGCAGCAATCCAAGAACTTGAAATTTATTTTGAATTTTCGGACGGATGAATTGCGTTTGTGGAGCTTTCGATGTATAATAAAATGAGGGTCACTATAAACGGTTGAGTGAGGTGCAGTGATGAAGATAAGCTACAAGAAATTATGGGTAATGCTGATTGAACGAGAGATCCCGAAGGCGGTTTTTCGGAAGGAAACCGAGCTTTCGCCGGGTACCATGAGCAAGCTTAATAAGAATGAAGAGGTTGCCCTTTCTGTCTTGCTGCGCATCTGTGAGTATCTGAATTGTGACATCGGGGACATTTGCGAAGCGATCCATACGGACAAGTAAGCCACGCACTGTGCATTCTATATATCGTTAAAAAAGACTACGGAGGTAGCTTCAATGGCTGAAACGAATACAAGCAATATTGGATTTGAAAAACAGATTTGGGATGCAGCTTGCGTCCTTCGAGGCAACATCGACGCTTCGGAATACAAGTCGGTTGTTCTCGGGTTGATTTTTTTGAAATACATCTCTGACCGCTTCGAGGCAAAGTATCAGGAGCTTGTTGCTGAGGGCGATGGCTTTGAAGAGGATAAGGACGAATACACGGCGGAGAATATCTTCTTTGTACCGGAAAACGCAAGATGGAGCGTCATATCTGCTGCTGCTCACACGCCTGAGATCGGCACGGTCATTGACGAGGCCATGCGGAGCATTGAGAAGGAAAACAAGCGGCTCAAAGACATTCTCCCCAAAAACTTTGCCCGTCCTGAGCTGGATAAGCGGCGGCTCGGTGAGGTCGTTGACCTCTTTACCAATATCCAGATGATCGACCACGGAAACAGCAAAGATATTCTCGGCCGCACTTATGAGTATTGCCTTGCCAAATTTGCTGAACAGGAAGGTAAGCTCGCCGGTGAGTTCTATACCCCATCTTGCGTTGTTCGCACCCTTGTCGAGGTATTACAGCCATACAATGGCCGTGTCTACGACCCCTGCTGCGGGTCTGGCGGTATGTTTGTCCAGTCTTCCAAGTTCATCGAAAATCACGGCGGGAATATCAAGAACATCTCTGTGTATGGTCAGGACTCCAACCCTACCACATGGAAGCTGGCACAGATGAATCTTGCCATTCGCGGCATCGAAGCTGACCTTGGCAAATTTAGCGCGGACACATTCTTCAACGACTGTCACCCGCAGCTCAAGGCAGATTTCATTATGGCGAATCCGCCCTTCAACCTTTCCGGCTGGGGACAAGATAAGCTGCTGGATGATGTGCGCTGGCAATACGGAACGCCTCCGGCCAACAACGCCAACTTTGCTTGGTTGCAGCACATGATTTGGCATCTCGCACCGAACGGGCGAATTGGCATGGTGCTTGCGAACGGCTCGCTGTCCTCTCAGTCTGGCGGTGAAGGCGAGATCCGCAAGAACATCATCAACGCTGACCTTGTGGACTGCATTGTCGCTATGCCGTCCCAGCTCTTCTACACAACACAGATTCCGGTGTCGCTCTGGTTTCTCGCCAAGAACAAAAAGCAAAAGGGCAAGACGCTGTTCATCGACGCAAGAAAGCTCGGCACGATGGTCACGCGAAAGCTGCGTGAGCTGACCGATGCAGACATCCAGAGGATCGCGGACACATACAACGCATTTGTTGATGGCACGCTTGAAGATGAAAAAGGCTTCTGTGCTGTTGTGACTACTCAGGATATTGCCAAGCAGGATTATATTCTCACGCCGGGGCGCTATGTTGGCATCGAGGAACAGGAAGATGACGGCGAACCGTTTGAGGAAAAGATGAGCCGCTTGACCTCTGAGCTTTCCGAGCTGTTTGCAAAATCCCACGAGCTTGAGGCCGAGATCAAGGAGAGACTGGGGGCGATTGGGTATGAGTTGTAATATTTGGTCAGATTGTGAAAAAATACCGATTACCGAGCTACTATCTTTTATAGTTGATAACCGAGGCAAAACTGTTCCAACTGCACCAAGAGGACACAAATTGATTGCAACAAACTGCGTGACAAACAACACATTGTTCCCTGTCTACGAAAAAATACGGTATTTGAGTGAGGAAACATATCAGACTTGGTTTCGTGCGCATCCCATTCCCGGAGATATTCTTTTTGTTAACAAAGGAACGCCGGGGCGAGTTTGTCTTGTACCTGATCCTGTCGATTTTTGTATTGCTCAGGACATGATAGCCTTGAGGGCAGATAGAACAAAAATCTATCCCAAGTATCTGTTTGCGGTTTTAAGGAGCAGGGAGATACAGCAGCAAATATACAACACAAATGTTGGAGATGTCATTCCACATTTCAAAAAGCAGTTTATGAATCAGATTTTAATTCCACTGCCTGATCGAGCCATGCAGGAAACAATCGGAGATTTATACTATGTCCTAAGCCTTAAAATGGAGCATAACAAAAAAGTAAACGATAATTTAGCGGCTTAGAGGTCGATGCCGGAAACATCGATCTCGCCGGACATAAGTTTTGGAAGTAGGCTGTCCCTTAAAGCTGCTAATGACTGATTCTGCTCTTCCAGTATTCTCTGATGAGCGAAGATAGGAACGCAGAAATCATTAAAACAAGTCAGTGTTTCGGTGTCTGGAATTACCGCAGGAACATTTTTCATGGTACTCCCTGACACTTCCTTGAAAGTAGAGCCGGATGCCCTGCCTTCAATAACCGGAAGATTGTGCTTTAGGAAGCAATACACATAAGCAGTTCCTATCTCTGGCTTTGGAACAACAGACTTAAAACCCTGATTGGTTGTCACCTCACCGGAAGCAATCGCGATGTAGCCTATTGGCGCACGAGATGAAAACAGAACAGTTCCTTCCGGCATGATAGAGGTACTGCTATTCTTTAAGCCAAGTTCTGTGATGTCATTTTCGCCATGAGAAATAAACTTGGCTTTATTGATAGATAGGTCTTTCGGAGTTATCCATGCGATGCCGTCCTCGGTGTAGTATTCTGGCTTGGATTTTGAAGGTGTACTGCCGCCGACGACAGTGCCGAGATTGCTAATAGTTCCCAAAGTCCATGCAGGATCAGCGTTATCAACGAACAACTCTTGGAAATAAGCTTGAACTTGCCGCTCTAAATTATCGTTTACCGCCCTATTAACTCTCATCAGTGGCGAGAGTCACTTCAAAGGAACTGCCACTGTTCATCGTTCTCTTAAATACAAAGGAGAACGATGATGAAAGAACAACTTATTCAAGAGATACAGCGCAAAATGCTGCCGTATCTCAACAATGAACAACTATTGCAGTTAGGTGATGCTTTGACCGAGGCGCTACGAGGCGTGAGCGTAAGTTTTGAAGATACCTCCCCAAAGCAGGAAGAACGGGATGCCATCGAAGCGTTCATTACTGCCAAGCGCATTGAGGGCTGTTCCGAGAAGACCTTGAAATATTATCGGAAGACGATTGAATCCATGCTGTCTTCCATCGCTAAGAAGGCCAGTCAGATAACAACGGATGATCTTCGCAAATACCTGACTACCTACCAGACACAACGCAGATCCAGCAAGGTGACTATTGACAACATCCGGCGTATACTGTCCAGCTTCTTCTCATGGCTTGAGGATGAAGATTTAATCTTGAAAAGTCCGGTACGCAGGATTCACAAGGTAAAGACAGCAAAGGTGGTCAAAGACACCTACACGGACGAGGCGTTAGAGCTGATGCGGGATAGCTGCACAACCACAAGGGACTTGGCGATCATTGACCTTCTTGCTTCCTCTGGGATGCGTGTTGGAGAGATGGTAATGCTGAACCGAGAGGACATCGACTTCAACGAGCGGGAATGTGTTGTAATCGGTAAAGGCAACAAAGAGCGCCTTGTCTACTTCGATGCAAGGACAAAAATCCATTTGCAGAACTACCTCAGCGAGCGCACGGATGCGAACCCGGCACTGTTCGTCTCGCTGAAAGCTCCACACGACCGGCTGATGATCGGCGGCGTGGAGACACGGCTTCGGGAGCTGGGGAAAAGCTTGAGTTTGCCCAAAGTACACCCACACAAATTCCGGCGAACTCTGGCGACCTCAGCCATAGACAAGGGAATGCCCATAGAGCAAGTCCAGCAGCTCTTAGGACATCAAAAGATCGATACGACCATGCACTACGCAATGGTGAAGCAACAAAATGTGAAGCTGGCACACAGAAAGTACATCGGATAGGATGGTGAATGAATTGGCAGAGTGGAAAGAAACAGCTATATTAGAGATCATCGACATAATTGGCGGAGGAACCCCGAAGACTTCAATCGCGGATTATTGGAATGGAGAAATTCCCTGGCTATCTGTCAAGGATTTCAACAATGATAACCGATATGTGTATGACACAGAAAAGCATATAAGCGATCTTGGTCTAAATAATAGCTCAACTAAGCTTTTGCAAAGAGATGATATTATCATATCTGCACGAGGCACAGTTGGCGAAATAGCAATGATACCTTATCCAATGGCATTTAATCAATCATGCTATGGTATTCGAGCAAAGGCAGGTACTGATAAAGCTTTCTTGTATTATTTGCTGAAATATAAAATTGCAGACTTAAAGCGAATGACTCATGGTTCCGTATTTGATACCATTACAAGAGATACATTTGCTAATCTGATCGTCTCTCTTCCACCCTATGAAATTCAGCGAAGAATAGCCTCAGTGTTGATGTTGATTGATGATAAGATTGAATGCAATTCGAGGATAAACGATAATTTACAGCAGCAAGCCGAGCTGCTATACCACGAGCGGTTTGAAACAATAGATCGTGACAAATTACCTGTCGGCTGGCGCATTGTGCGGCTCGGCGATGTGGCAACTATCTCAAAAAAGAGCTTCAATCCAGCTAAAGAGCCGGAAATGCTACTTGAGCATTACAGCATCCCCGCTTTTGATGAGGCGCATTTTCCTGTGTTTGAGCCATCGACCGCGATTAAGAGCAACAAGTTTATCGTCGATGACTCCTGCTTTATGATTTCCAAGCTGAATCCAACAACAAAGCGCGTCTGGAAACCTTATTGCTTAACAGCGAATGCCGTCTGCTCAACCGAGTTCATAGTCTATAAGGCCAAAAGTCAAGAAATCACTGATTTCTTATATTCAGTTATAGACAGCACTTCGTTTTCAGATTTTATGTGTAGTCATGTTACTGGATCGACGGGCAGTAGGCAAAGGACTACGCCATCTGATACCCTCGCTTTTGAACTAATTTTACCTAATGCCGAAGAGATAGCCGAGTATCAAGGTGTTGTCTCACCTATGTTTGAGCAGATAAAATGCAATGCCATTGAAAATGACAGGCTCAAACGGCTGCGAGATAGTCTTTTGCCGAAGCTGATGAGCGGTGAGATCGATGTCTCCGGCATTCAGCTCTAAGCCGCTAAATTATCGTTTATCGCCCTTGTCGCATTGTGAGCGACCACGCGCTGCCAAAACGCGGTATAATATGATTTGAAAATGGGAGGTATGTGCAATGGATATACAAGAAACAATCAGTCGCGCCAGAAAAGAATACAAGGATTATCTGCGTGAGAAGCATCCTGACTGGGCAGAAAGCAGTCTCAGCACCCATGTTTCTGATGCCTTCTACCTGTATCAGAATACCATTGCCCTCTCCTTCTGGAAGTGTTTCGAGAGCGACGAGTCTATGGCAGCGGCAAAGCAGGACATACTCGAATTTCTGAAACATGATGTGATGTCGGAACGCGCTGAGGAACGCACAGCCGGTTATTTCAATGATCTCAAGATGCTTAAAGAGTTCCTGGATACCAAAGGCGGTGTGAGAGCCTATGTGGGACCGGAGTACGATTGCGAAGTGGCTGTCTACAAATATGCAAAAGCGGCCTACGATGGAGCGCTTTCTTCCGATGACGCTGTTGCAGCCATGTGCAAGGAAGTTCCGTTCTTCGGGGAAACATCCCATAAGCTCATGGTCATGCTGTTTGCATCCATGATGGAGGGAACAAAGTACACCCGCCGGGGCAATACAGAAACAACGATTTACTTCATCGTCCATATCGGACAGGACTATGGCAAGGATCGCATGGTCAATGCCTTAAAGGCCACCCATGACAACATAACCTATTACTATGAGCAGACCGGAAACAAGTCGAACAGCATCCGCCGAGGCTGCACAAAGGTAGTCAAGGACAACAATATTGATATGGATTTCAGCGAGAAGATGTTTGAGGGCATCATCCCGAAGGAATCCTCTGATACTGCCCTCACGGTCGATGACACAGCCGTCCGGTATTGGTTGTATGCTGCTGGCGATGGCTCTGTCAACTGGGAGAACGATTATGCTGAGGGCATTATGGCTATCGGCTGGGATGACATGGGCGATCTCATGCAGTACAGCTCCAAGGAAGAAATGCGAGCTAAGATGCGGGAAGTCTACGGAGGGACAAGCTCGTATAAGAACCAAGTTCACGCCACATGGCAGTTTGCAAATGACATCAAACCCGGCGACATCATCTTTGTCAAAAAAGGAAGAAAAGAAATCATTGGCAGAGGTGTTGTTGAGGGCGAGTATGTATATGATCCCACCCGCGAGCACTACCGCAACACACGCACCGTCCGATGGACTGACAAAGGTTTTTGGGAACATCCTGAGCAGTTGGCGATGAAAACCCTGACCGATGTAACGCCTTATACCGATTTTGTGAAGAAGACGCAAAGCCTTTTTGATGGAGAAAGTACAAATGTTGCTATCCAAGACGAGGATGAAGAGGAACGGACATACGATCCATATACCGCCGACGATTTCCTGCATGATGTGTTCATGGATGAAGACCGTTACAACATCCTCAAGGCTCTCTTGCTGACGAAGAAGAATGTGATCCTTCAAGGCGCACCGGGCGTCGGAAAAACCTTTGCAGCAAAGAGGCTTGCCTATTCTATCATGGGCGAGAAAGACACGAACCGCGTAAAGATGGTGCAATTCCATCAGAGTTATAGCTACGAAGACTTTATCATAGGCTTCCGCCCCACGGAAACAGGCTTCGAGTTGAAGAAAGGCGTTTTCTATGAGTTCTGCCGCAAGGCCGCAGAAGATGACCGTCCCTATTTCTTCATCATTGACGAAATCAACCGAGGCAACTTGAGCAAGATTTTTGGCGAGCTGTTCATGCTCATTGAAAGCGATAAGCGCGGAGTTGAGTTGCAGCTTCTCTACGCGGACGAGCAGTTCTCCATTCCAAGCAATGTTTACATCATCGGCATGATGAACACCGCTGACCGAAGCCTTGCTATGTTGGACTATGCACTGCGCCGCCGTTTTGCGTTCTTTGAGATGACACCGGCATTTAACTCGTCTGGTTTCAGGGCATATAGGGCGAAGATCAACAACCCGAAGTTCGACCGCCTGATTGCCACAGTGGAGCAGCTTAATGATGTGATAGCGAATGATGATTCGCTGGGCGAAGGTTTCTGCATCGGCCATAGTTATTTCTGTACGAACACCACAGTCACAGACGATTGGATGAAGTCCGTGGTAGAGTTTGAGCTGATCCCGCTGCTCAAAGAATACTGGTTTGATGAAGCCGCAAAAGTCAAGGATTGGAGCCGTACTCTTCGTGAGGTGGTCAAATGATTCCCATTCGCAACATCTACTATATGCTGGCCTATGCGTTCCAAGTGTTGCACGAGCAAGGCTATAAGGATGTTGCCGCTGAGGATTTCCGAAACACCGCAGAGCTGCTGGCTGCTATCCTATGCAAAGGCGTGTCTGTTCAGATTAAGCGGGGCTTATGTAGACAGTACATAACAAAGGAAGAGCCGCTGGCTTCCCCAAGAGGCAAGCTTGAAATTGGAGAATCCATCAAAACCCAAGTCCTTCGTAAAAAACAGCTCGTCTGCGCCTATGATGAGTTTTCAGTTAATGCCTATACAAATCGCATTATCAAAACAACAATGGCCGTCCTGCTCCGTGCAGATATTGCCAAAGCGAGGAAGAAGGAAATCCGCAAGCTGCTTGTCTTCTTCGATGGCGTAGATACTTTGGACGCTCATAACATCAACTGGAACATCCAATATGACCGCAATAATCAGACCTATCGGATGATAATTGAAATATGCCGGTTTGTTCTGAAAGGACTGCTGCAAACGACCGCAGACGGATCTACCCGTATTATGGATTATGCGGATGACATGACAATGGCAAAGCTGTATGAGAAATTCATACTGGGCTATTATCAGCGGGAGCACCCGGACATTCGTGCGTATTCCCCGCAAATCGCTTGGCAAGTGACAGATGGGTACAGAACGCTTCTGCCTACCATGCAGTCCGACATCGTGCTTTCAAACAAGAAAGCTGGAAAAACGCTTATAATCGACGCAAAGTTCTACACGCACAATATGCAGATGAAAGCACCCTATATGACGCAAACGCTCCACTCAGGGAATTTGTATCAGATTTTCACATATGTCAAGAACTGGGATGCAGCGCCCGGAGAAACGGTAGCGGGGATGCTTCTATACGCCAAGACAGATGATGCCGTTCAGCCGGATGGAGATTACCAGATGAGCGGCAATCAGATCAGCGTAAAAACGCTTGATATGAACTGCGAGTTCGCTGTGATCGCAGGACAGCTTGACACGATTGCAGAAAGGGTTAGATGATAACACAGCAGATCGAACAAAGGAGCAACAGAAATGGCAGGATATTATACCGAATCAAATTACGAGAATGCAGTTCTCCAATTACTCAATGAAGGACTTGGCTACACCTATGTCTACGGACCGGATGTAGAGCGTGATTATCACTCTCCGCTCTACGAGGATGTCCTGTTGCCCGCTTTACAGCGCATCAATAAGGGCTTGCCTCTGGATGCTATCAATGAGGCCATTTACAAGCTCAAGAACTTTGAGTCCGGCTCACTGCTGCAAAAGAACATGACCTTTACCGACTATCTGCAAAACGGTATCTCTGTAAAATACTTTGTAAATGGCGAGGAACGCTCCACCCTCGTCTACCTTGTTGATTTCAAAAATCCTGCCAATAACGACTTTACCGTTGCCAACCAGTGGACTTTCATCGAAAACTCCGAAAAACGCCCGGATGTCATTCTCTTCATCAATGGTCTTCCCCTTGTCGTAGTGGAGCTGAAATCTCCCTCCCGCGAAGAGACAGATGCTTCCGACGCATACCGCCAGCTCCGCAATTATATGTACGAGATCCCCTCCATGTTTATTTACAATGAGGTCTGCGTCATGAGCGATATGACCACCTCAAAGGCCGGAACCATCACCTCCGGTGAAGACCGCTTCATGGAGTGGAAAACAACGGACGGCAGCTACGAGAACACACAGTACGCAGCCTTTGACACCTTCTTTGAGGGACTGTTTGAGAAGAACCGATTCCTCGACATCCTGAAAAACTTTATCTGCTTCAATGTGGACGGCGAGAAAACATTCAAAGTGCTTGCCGCCTACCATCAGTATTTTGCCGTCAAGAAGGCGATTGCTTCCACTCAAAAGGCAACCGTCACAGATGGCAAAGGCGGTGTGTTCTGGCACACGCAGGGCAGCGGAAAATCGCTGTCTATGGTGTTCTATGCCCACTATCTGCAAGAGGCATTGGAAAGCCCGACAATCGTTGTGATCACAGACCGAAACGACTTGGATGACCAGCTCTACGGCCAGTTTGCCCGCTGCAAGGATTTCTTACGCCAAACGCCGCAACACGCTCAAAGCCGAACCCACCTGAAAGAGCTGCTTGCAAACCGTCAGGCTAACGGCATCATCTTCACTACCATGCAGAAGTTTGAGGAAAGCGGTGAGCCTCTTTCTGAGCGTCGGAATATCATCGTCATGGCGGATGAGGCGCACCGCAGTCAATACGGATTAACAGAGAAAGTTGTAGTGCGCCAGAAGGAAGACGGCGAGGTCGAAGCAAAGACAATTATCGGCACTGCCCGGATTATTCGTGATAGTCTTCCGAACGCTACATACATTGGCTTCACTGGTACTCCCATCTCTTCTAAAGATCGGAGCACCCGTGAGGTGTTCGGTGATTATATCGACATTTACGATATGACTCAGGCAGTTGAGGACGGAGCGACCAGACCGGTTTACTATGAAAGCCGTGTCATCCATCTCAAGCTTGATGAAAAGACGCTGCATCTTATTGACGATGAGTATGACCTGATGGCAGAGAATGCCGATCCTTATGTTATCGAAAAGAGCAAGAAGGAACTTGGCCAGATGGAGGCAATTCTGGGGGCTGACCAGACGATCCGTTCTCTGGTGGACGATATTCTCGACCATTACGAAAACTATCGTGCCAATATCCTGACTGGCAAGGCGATGATTGTTGCCTACTCCCGTCCCATCGCCATGAAGATATACAAGCGGATTTTAGAGTTGCGTCCTGCTTGGACGGAAAAGGTCGCAGTTGTCATGACGCAGGGCAACAACGATCCCGAAGAGTGGCGTGAAGTAATCGGCAATAAGGCTCACAAAGAAGATATGGCGAGAAAGTTCAAAGACAACGACTCGCCGCTTAAAATCGCTATCGTTGTGGATATGTGGTTGACCGGCTTTGATGTTCCTTCCCTTGCCACAATGTATGTCTATAAGCCGATGGCCGGTCACAACCTCATGCAGGCTATCGCTCGTGTCAACCGCGTTTTCAAGGACAAGGAAGGCGGCTTGGTTGTTGACTATGTGGGCATCGCTGCTGCGCTGAAACAGGCTATGAATGACTATACGGCGCGGGACAAGAAGAACTACGGTGACACGGATGTCAGCAAGGCTGCATATCCGAAATTCCTTGAGAAACTGTCCGTGTGCCGTGACCTATTCTACGGTTATAACTACGATAAGTTCATGACTGGAACTGACCTTGATAAGGCGAAGGCGATTACCGGGGGTGTCAACTACATTCTCGGCAAGAGCGTCGCAGAGCAAGACCTTCCCGACAAGGAGAAGACGCAAAATATCTACATCAAGGAGGCTTTGCTTCTCAAACAGGCACTTTCGCTGTGCGGTAGCTTGGTAGATGAAAAGACACGCTTTGAAGCAGCATTCTTTGAATCTGTCCGAACGATGATTGTCCGGCTTCTGTCCGGTGGTACGGGTAAGAAGTTTACGCTGCCGGAAGTAAACGAGCGGATCAATGAGCTGCTGAAACACAGTATCAAGAGCGAGGGCGTAATCAATCTTTTCTCGGATGTGAAGGCGGAGTTTTCGCTGTTCGATCCGAAGTTCCTTGAAGAGATTGCCAACATGAAGGAGAAAAACCTTGCTGTTGAACTCTTGAAAAAGCTGATTGCCGAACAGGTGTCGGTTTACCGGCGAACTAATATTGTCAAATCGGAGAAGTTTTCTGAACTTATTCAGGGTGCAATGAACCGATACCTGAATGGGATGCTGACCAATGAGGAAGTCATTCAGGAGCTTTTGAAGCTTGCCAAAGAAATTGCCGATGCAAACGCAGAGGGCGAAAAGCTGGGATTGACCGCCGACGAGCTTGCATTCTACGATGCCCTGACCAAGCCCCAAGCCATCAAAGACTTCTACGAACATGACGAACTGATTGCAATTACAAAAGAGCTGACCGATCTGCTCCGTAAGAACCGGACAATAGACTGGCAGAAGAAAGAAAGCGCCAGAGCCGGTATGCGCCGGTTGGTCAAGCGCCTTCTCAAAAAACACAAATACCCGCCAGAGGGCATGGATGACGCAGTTCAGACCGTGATGAGCCAATGTGAAATGTGGACGGATAATGTAATGACTGTGTGACTATTCATCGTCTACTGTTCGTTATCAACGCTATGCCTCGAAAGGAACATAATATGGATGTCCGCGAAACAACAGAGCTGGATGAAGATGAGCGCATTATCACGATTGCAGATGGCAGCGATACTGGAATCGTCAATGCTCAAGTCCCCGAAGCAGATATAATAAGGTATAAAGACAGCACCTATGAGATTATTTCTAAGATTGCCTATTTGATTGGTGTGCCAAAGCGGATTTTTGAGAATGAGCACGAGCCGCCGAAAATGGAAGTTTATGAACGGCTTGAACAGGACAAGGCGGCTCGGATAATCCGACACCTTTGCATTATCCGAACGGCCATAGAGCGGAATTTCAAACACATCAATGAAAAGATGCGGTTTGACTATACTTCAATTTACAATCTCCCTGAATATATTCCGCCAGCCAGCATGACACAGCTCAGTGCTGATGGAGTCAATTTTGTCCGAAAGAGCAGCAAAAAACTTTGCCATCATGTTATTGAGATCAACAAGTTGATAGCTGATAGGATTAACAACTGCAAAAAGCTATTTCCTCTTTGGCTAAATTGGCAATATGTAAAAAATCTTTTTGTGATGCCCAATGGTCTAACAGAGGATGGGACAAAGGCCGCTGCGGATATTTACTACTCGCATTTACTTTTCTATCCGTATCAGGTTTATATCAACTGGACTCCTAAAGAAGAAGGGAACATTCTCTATAACGACAAGAAATTTGTCACCTTGCTCTACCAATGGAATAATGACTATTTCACAGAATATAGCAAGGTATCAGATGCAGGGAGCTATGTTAAGGGAAGCATCTATGAGTTTATAGAAAGCAGCGAGAAAGTTGTCATCGTGGTAGATTGCGAAAATTCAGACCCATACAAACTTTGTGCAACGCTGAGGAATCTTGACCGTCAATATACAAAGAAGATTTCTTCAATCATCTTGTTTGATGATGTTCATGCTGCATCTGCGTGGCGCATTTTGGAGAGCTTCACCGCAATCCCTGTTGAGCACATGATGATCGAACGAGTGAAGCAAAATAAATCCCTTGTTGATGTGATGCTCATTTCAAGAACCTGTCAGGAACACTATAAAAACAATGTGGATTCCTTCATCCTTGTGTCAAGCGACTCGGACTACTGGGGGCTGATTTCGTCTCTGCAAGATGCCCGTTTTCTTGTCATGATCGAACGGGAGAGCTGCGGGCCAGACTTGAAAAATGCACTTTCAGATGCCGGAATATTCTACTGCTACATAGATGACTTCTATTCAGGGAATACCGAAGACATCAAGCAAGGCGCACTCTTTAAGGAGATGTATCGGTACATCGACAATGCCGTCAGACTCAACATATTTGAGATGTTTGATGAAGCAATACGCACAACACGGATTGAAATGAGTTCAGCAGAAAAACAGCAATTCATTTCTCAATATGTGAAAACGATGCAGATGAGGATCACCGACAGTGGCGATGTGGTCTTGGAGTTCAAGCGAAAATAAGCGGAGGAGTAAAATTATGATGGATGAATTATGGCGTGAAGAGGAAAAGAAAACATTAGAGAGTATTGCCAAGCTGACCGAATTGGGAAAAGTCAAATGGGAATGCGTAGAATACAATCCGCTGTGTTTCATGAATGAGGACAAGGTGGATGAAACCTCTGCTTATTTGTGCCAGATGTTTACTCTGACAGCGGAAATCGGTGGGATGCCTTACGAGCTTGAAATAGCCGAATACATTACCGTACCTGACGGGAAGGGCGATATTGCGCTTACCTTAACACGAGATGTCCCTGATGATTTTATGAAGATTGATTCCATACTGTCCAGTGATGTTGATGAATATGAAAACTGTGAGCCGAGCGAGATAGGTAAACGATACAAAAATGATCCTGCCATGCGGCTAACAGAAGCCATCGTCCCCGTAGTAATTGAGTCCGAAGCTGTTCAAGGCACTTTTGAATGGGCTAGGTTCATCAATGAAAATGGAATTGCAGATGAGATTCTTAATCATCCAGTGGTTCGGCTTGCCGAAAAGCTGTTTAATAAACATCGTCTCCTCGACTACCACCGGATTCTTTTCGACATCCCTTATAGGGATAAATTGATCTCAGAATAAAGACTAAGCCGCAGTCCCCCCAAAGGGAACTGCGGCTTAGTCAATTCATTGCTGGCTAATTACCAGATTATATGTTTTCTACCACAAGCGTTATGGGATTGATGACACGCACCGGCTTACCCTGCTGTTGCGCATACTGTACGGTTTTCCCTGTGCCACTCGGTTTACCGTTCCATACTGCAATAATGTAATCAGCCTGGTCCACCATATAACGATTGCGCTTGTGCATACAATCCGGGGTATAACGCTGCTGCAAAAGCGTTTCTTTGTCGCATTTGGAGGCTATATCGAAGTACCGATTCCTGAGCGCCTCGCTCCATTTCTCAGCTTGTGTTTCGCAAGGGATGGCACACTCAAGCGTAATGCCATTATAAGCCGATTTCAAGCCAAGGACGATCTCAGCCGCAAACATATCAACGCCGATTGCCATACCGGTGATAAAGTGCGTAACACCATTCTCTTCAATCTGCCTGATTATTTCATTTCTGAGCTTCTGCTTGAGTGCAATACATCTTTCGTCTGCCTCATTGAATCCAAACGGGAGGCTCTTGGGTCTGTGGCCGGTAAATGCACATTTCTTTGTCTTCATATCTCATCTCTCCAACTATGTGTTTTAGCGTTATTCTCATTCGCTTATCCATAGTATAGCATGAAGAGATGCAGAAGTCAGTCGAAATACGCGGTAAAAGAAAAAACTGCGCCGAATGAGCGCAGTTCAATGACGAATGTTATTTTTCATTCTCTTTTTCTTGACGGATCAGGAGTTCAACTATTTGGAGAATGCGATTTTGAGCATCAACCGAAAGGGTGCCCAATTCATTCGAGAGCTGTGTTGCCTTATACTCTGTCGTGTGGTCGAGTACATCACAGAAGATGGCATCCGCAGATACCTCAAGAGCGTTAAGCAACAATATCAAATTTTCACAACGGGGAAAAGATGCGCCTCGTTCTAAGGTTGAAATATAGTTTGCAGTGAATCCGGTCTTTTCGGCAAACTCTTCCTGCGTAAGACCGAGGCGTTCGCGGCACTGCTTGATCCGCTTGCCTATTCGCTTATCTATCATGACAACTACCATGCCCTTTTCTGTATCGTTCATAGTAATTATATGGACAAGCGACACAGTTATACAGAAACGCTAATCCACTCTCAATGTATTAGCGACATAGTGCGGGCAAAATTCGTGAAAGAATCACAAAAAAAGAGCCTCAGCCGACACCCGCAAGGGCATCGACCGAGGCTCTTCGCTTTTGATAGAAAATCGACCTTTATTCTGACATTTTGGGCATTACGGACTTCGACGGGAAAACATACGGGGCAACGCTTCATCTCTGCTCAGAGGGCAGGAAATCAGCGATTTTCAACCTTTATCACGACAGATTTTGGCTTTGCCCCGAGCGCTTGGAAAAGTAATGCGGACAGGCAAGGATAACGGCGCGGAAGCTCTGCTTGCAAGGATGAACACAGCGGCGGCACAGGTCGTTGTATTTGCGCCGACCGTCGCTGCCTAAAAAGAAGCTCCATTCGAGCTTCCATTTCTTACTCCGGCTCATAACTCACGCTCGCTCTTCTTCTCCTTGTGGGGAGAAGGCTTATCCGTCTGCTGGGCGGTTTTGGCGGATTTCAGCCGATCCATGATAGAGGCTTTCCCGCCCTTTTCGCTCGCCTTGTCTTCCCTCGGACCGTTGTTGATAATCCCGTCAATCATGCCGTAGTCATCCTCAAGAGACATTTCAGCGGCTTTGAGCGGATTCTGCTTTTCCAGCACGGACACCCAATCCGCTTTCTCCACACCGAAGATACCGCCTTTTGCGGCGTGTTCCTTGATCTCCTTAGCGTCCAGAACCAGCCCCTCGGTATCGTCGCCGTACAGCCGGTAAATCTGGCACGACTTCATGACCTCAGCCGCAGCCTCTTCCCGCATGGGCAGCATCCCGCCCCATTTGTAGCCGTACTGCTTCATATCCTCGATGCTGATGCTGTCATCCGGCATCTTCTCGACCGGCATGACCTCCTGACGGAGCAGATTGACTGCGGT
>OGQQ01001516.1_pt1 | contig 17512 bp, 15 predicted proteins | sample 1553281 | NCBI WGS metagenome assembly OGQQ01 (sample SAMEA2579937, study PRJEB22360) | human gut metagenome | biome: human gut; feature: human-associated habitat; material: faeces | place: Denmark | collected 2008/2010 | reverse complement strand
TCCACACTCCTTTTGAGGAGGTGACGGATTTGCAGCGCCGCAATGCCAAGGCGGTGAACTTCGGCATTGTCTACGGCATCAGCTCCTTTGGGCTGAGCCAGGATTTGAGTATCACGCGCAAAGAGGCGGCGCAGTATATCGAACATTATTTTGAGACCTATCCCGGTGTGAAACAGTTTTTGGACGACACAGTGGCGCACGCCAAAGAAGAAGGCTATGTATCCACGCTTTACGGCAGGAGAAGACCGGTGCCGGAGCTGAAATCCAGCAATTTTATGCAGCGGTCCTTCGGCGAGAGGGTGGCGATGAACGCGCCCATCCAGGGGACAGCGGCGGACATCATCAAGATTGCCATGATTGGTGTGGATGACGAGCTGAAGAAGCGGAAGATGAAATCAAGGCTCATCCTGCAGGTACACGACGAACTTTTGATTGAGGCGGAAAACGGGGAAGTCGAAGAGGTGAAGCAGATACTCTTAGAGCAGATGGAGAGAGCAGCCGATTTGCAGGTGCCCTTAATTGTGGACATGCATACGGGACAGAGCTGGTATGAGGCGAAGTAGTATGAAGATTATCGGTGTGACCGGGGGCGTGGGCAGCGGAAAGAGTGAAGTCCTGCGCTTCCTTGAGAGGGAATATAAAGCGCATATCTGCCAGCTCGACGAGGTGGCGAAAGCCCTGCAAAGGCGGGGGACTGCGTGCTTTAAAAAAATCGTGGAATGTTTCGGAGAGGACATGGTAGGAGAGGACGGGGAGCTTGACCGGGCAAAGCTTGGACAGGCAGTGTTTGGCAGTGCGGAAAAACTGAATGCGCTCAATGCCATTGTCCACCCGGAGGTGAAGCAATGGGTCCGCTCTGATATCGAAAGGAAGAAAGAGACGCAAGTCCCTCTCTATGTTATCGAGGCGGCGCTTCTTTTAGAGGCAGGGTATCAGGATATCTGCGACGAACTCTGGTACATTTTTGTGCCGCAGGACATCCGCAGAGAGCGCCTGAAAGTATCCCGGGGCTACTCGGATGAGAGGATAGACAAGATGTTTGCGTCCCAGCTTACGGACGAGGCATTTAAAGGCGGGTGCACCGTCGTCATTGACAATGGTGGCACCTTTGAAAATACAATCAGACAAATAGGAGACAGGCTATGAGAATGTGCAGTATTGCCAGCGGGAGCAGCGGAAACTGTATCTATGTGGGCAGCGAATCCACGCATCTGCTGGTGGATACCGGAATCAGTAAAAAAAGGATAGAGCAGGGCTTAAAAGAGCTGGAGATAAAGGGGGAGGAACTCGATGGAATCTGTATCACCCACGAGCACTCGGACCATATCCAGGGACTGGGCGTGTTCAGCAGGAAATATAAGGTTCCCATTTACGCGACGCCGGGGACGCTTCAGGGAATCCTGGACTATTCCGGACTGGGGAAGATGCCGGAGGGATTGTTTCATCCTATCCGCGCGGACGAGGAGTTCTCCCTGGGGGATATCCGCATCCATCCTTTTTCCATTTCCCACGATGCCAACGAACCCTGCGGATACCGTATGGAGTGCGGAGAGAAAAAAGTGGCGGTGGCGACGGATTTAGGCGTTTACGATGATTATACGGTGGAGAACTTAAAGAATTTAGACGCGGTTCTTCTGGAGGCGAACCACGATATACATATGCTGGAGGTGGGCGGATATCCGTACTACTTAAAGCAGAGGATACTGGGAGAAAAGGGGCATTTATCCAATGAATTGTCAGGAAGGCTCCTTTGTGATATACTACATGATAATCTGAACCATATCATTCTCGGACATCTGAGCAAAGAGAATAATTATGCAAAGCTGGCGTATGAGACCGTGAAACTGGAAGTGACATTATCGGACAACGATTACCGGGGGGAAGACCTGGATATGTTCGTGGCAAAGCGGGATGCGGTTTCAGAGATTATCCATATTTAAAAGAACATTTATCAGGAGGAGAAGCAATGAAAAAATGTATCGTGACCGTTCTGGGAAAAGATACGGTGGGAATCATCGCGAAAGTATGTACTTATCTGGCGGAGAATGGAATCAATATTCTGGACATTTCCCAGACCATCATCCAGGGTTATTTCAACATGATGATGATTGTGGATGTGACTGACATGGAGAAGGATTTTAAGGTTGTGTGCGATGAACTCTCTGTGCTCGGAGAGGAGATTGGCGTGAGCATCCACTGCCAGAGAGAAGAGATTTTTGAGAAGATGCACAGACTGTAGAAAAGTTGATAAAGCGAGGTTATTCAGCATGATAAATATGTACGAAGTGTCAGAGACCAACAAGATGATAGAGCATGAGAACCTGGACGTGCGCACGATTACGCTGGGCGTAAGCCTTCTGGACTGTGTGGATTCTGACCTGGAAGAACTGAACCGTAAGATTTATACAAAGATTACCGCCACGGCAAAGAACCTGGTGGCAACGGGGGAAGATATCGAGAAGGAATTCGGTATCCCTATCGTCAACAAGAGGATTTCCGTTACCCCCATCGCTTTAGTGGGCGCCTCCGCATGTAAAAGCGAGGAGGATTTCGTCAGCATCGCTAAGACGCTGGATATGGCGGCAAAAGAAGTGGGTGTGAATTTCATCGGAGGATACTCGGCTCTTGTCTCTAAAGGGATGACAAAGAGCGATGAATACCTGATTAAATCCATCCCTCAGGCGCTGGCGCAGACTGAGCGGATATGCAGCTCTGTGAATGTGGGCTCCACAAAGACAGGTATCAATATGGATGCCGTGCGCCTGTGCGGGGAGATAGTCAAAGCCACCGCGGAAGCGACAAAAGAGAGAGACTCTTTGGGATGCGCGAAGCTGGTTATATTCTGCAACGCGCCCGATGACAACCCCTTTATGGCGGGAGCATTTTTGGGTGTCACAGAGTCCGATGCAGTCATCAATGTAGGGGTCAGCGGTCCCGGCGTTGTGAAAAAGGCACTGGAAAAGGTGCGGGGAAAAGGCTTTGAGGAGCTCTGTGAGACCATCAAAAAGACTGCCTTCAAGGTGACAAGAGTGGGGCAGCTCGTCGCCAAAGAGGCGTCGGAGAGAATGGGGATTCCTTTCGGAATCGTGGATTTATCCCTGGCGCCCACCCCGGCAGTGGGAGACAGTGTGGCGGAGATTTTGGAGGAGATTGGTCTTGAGAGAGTGGGCGCACCGGGCACCACAGCGGCGTTGGCGATGCTCAATGACCAGGTGAAAAAAGGCGGCGTGATGGCGTCCTCCTATGTGGGAGGCTTAAGCGGCGCGTTCATCCCGGTGAGTGAGGACCAGGGTATGATTGACGCGGTACACGCGGGTTCCCTGACACTGGAAAAATTGGAGGCGATGACCTGTGTCTGCTCGGTGGGGCTGGATATGATTGCCATACCGGGTAAAACCACGGCGAGCACCATCTCCGGGATTATCGCCGATGAGATGGCAATCGGGATGGTGAATCAGAAGACTACGGCAGTGCGGCTCATTCCGGTCATCGGAAAAGATGTGGGAGACACCGCGGAATTTGGCGGGCTTTTGGGATATGCGCCCATCATGCCGGTGAATGAATTTGGATGCGAGGCGTTTGTGAACAGGCAGGGCAGGATTCCCGCGCCGATTCACAGCTTTAAAAATTAGAACGAGGGGAGAACTATGGGAAAGATTGCGATTGTAACGGACAGTAACAGCGGAATCACGCAGGCAAAGGGAAAGGAGATGGGAATCTCTGTCATTCCCATGCCGTTTTTCATCGACGGTGAATTGTATCTGGAGGACATCAATCTGACGCAGGAGGAATTTTATAAGAAGCTGGAGGAGGATTCTGATATTTCCACCTCCCAGCCCGCGCCGGGGGAAGTGATGTCTCTCTGGGAGAGCCTTCTGGAGGAATACGACGAGATTGTGCACATTCCCATGTCCAGCGGACTTAGCAGCACATGCGAGACGGCGGTCACACTGTCGGCAAATTACAGCGGGCGTGTGCAGGTGGTGGATGACCAGAGGATTTCCGTGACCCAGGAGCAGGCAGCCTTAGATGCCATGCAGTTGAGAGAAGAAGGAAAATCTGCCAGTGAGATAAAGGAGATTCTGGAGAGAGAAAAGCTGGAATCCAGCATCTACATCACGGTGGATACCCTGAAATATTTAAAGAAGGGCGGCAGAATCACTCCGGCCGCGGCAGCGCTGGGTACGGTTTTGAACTTAAAGCCAGTCCTGCAGATTCAGGGAGAGCGCCTGGATGCCTACGCTAAGGTGAGGGGCTGGAAAGCCGCCAAGCGTACCATGCTGGATGCGGTGGAGAAGGACATCAAAGGACGGTTTGCCGGAAAAGAAGACAAGCTGGTGCTGGGAATGGCATACACGTGCAGCAGAGAAGAGGCAGATGTGTGGAAGGCAGAGATTCACGAGAGATTTCCGCAGTATGAAATCATGGAATCTCCGTTGTCCCTGAGTGTTTCCTGTCATATCGGACCAGGGGCGATGGCGGTGACATGTACAAAGAAGGTGTAGCGAGTCTGCGCACAGAATAAGGTGAAGTATACCCTGCGAGACGCAGAGGATAGAAGGCGGAAAGATAGAGATGGGGACTGCATAAGACCGGGAGTGTTTTCTTCTGGTTTATGCAGTCCCCTTATTTGCAGTCCTCATATTTGTGATTCGCTCTTTTGCGGGGAGTCCTCACAGTTTACTGCGATTCGCGGTATCTACACTTTGACGACCGCCTGGCTGTTCTCGTTGGCAAAGGCGGTCTTATATTTATCCGTGATGACAGAGGTGTAAAGGTTGGAAGCCAAGATATCCTGGGTGAACATCTGCTTTCCGATACCGGCAAGTCCCTCCGCGTCGGCAGCGCGTATGAGGAGCGGCAGCGCGCTCTTTTTGGAGATGGAGGAAATCAGCTTCTCTTTGTCTTTGCGGAACCCTAAGAGGCGGGCATAGAAATGATAGCCTTCCTCTGTGTATTCTTCCACACGCGCTTTTTTGAGCCCCAGCATAATGTGCAAAAGAGCGCGGTTGATGCGCGTCTGCGTGACTTCCCTCGTTTTCAGGAGCTCGCAGAACTGCTTGTAGTTAAAATAGTCGTTTAAGCGGGAGGCGATGCGGTTGGCAAGTTCCCCGGATACATCCATATACTTCGTGAAATCGGCAGCTTTTTTGTTTAGGAGCTTGTATTTGAGTATCAGAGAAAAATCATTCTGATAGACCGGGTAGAGGACATGGTGATAGTCCTTTAAAAGCTCCAGGCAGCAGGAGGGTACCTGGCTCTCCAGCTCTCCCATAATATTGGAGAACGGTGTGTTCTCGAAGGTGTGTCCGCTGCCGGTGTGGATGGAGGCGCCGGAGTAGGCGAGCAGAGAGCGGATGGCGGAGGCGGAACTGTACCGGTCGTTGAGCTCTGTCTCGTGATAGTGAGATTCCCTGCGCCGGATGGTATACGCCCGGATGGGGCTGTGCAGCCGTTTGAGCGCCTTTATATACTCCACACCCAGTATGTTATTGGGTTCGCTGAGCAGAAAGGCGCAGTCTTTCAGTCCGGTATAGGCGGCGATGGCATCCTGTCTGGCGGAGGGGAAGGGTTTCCCTTCTTTTAAGCCTTCTTTGAGGACTTGGACATACTCAGGCGGTTCTAAGAGCAGGATATCCGCGATGGCGGACAGGCTCTCTAAGTCACCGCACTCGCTGCCGAAGCACAGAGAGTCCACGACACCCAGGGCGTTAAGCAGAGAGACCGCACCCAGCGCGAACAGCTCCGCGCTCCCCGTGGCATAGCAGACCGGGAGCTCGAAGACAGCGGCGGCGCCGCATTTTAATGCCATTTCCGCGCGGAGGCGTTTGGGCATGATGGCGGGCGTTCCTCTCTGTACATAGTCCCCGCTCATGACGACGATGGCGGCATCCGCTCCGGCTATGCGCCTGGCTTCTTCAATATGGTAGCGGTGTCCGTTGTGAAAAGGGTTATACTCTGTAATTAAACCGACAATTTTCATAAGAATCTCCTTGTATATCAATATATAAGCTATTATACTATAAAAGGACAGGTTATTGAAAAAATATTGCATGACCGGCGCAAGAAAACGAAGGAAAGAGGGTGCAGAGGGCAATGGAAAAAGACCAGATTTTGGATTTGCTTGAAAGGCACAGCTATAAAGAACTGAAGGAAGAACTGGAAAATATGCACCCGGTTGACATTGTAGAGATACTGGAGGACTTAGATGAAAAGCAGATGATTCTGATATTCCGTCTGCTGGCGAAAGAGGAAGCAGCGGAAGTATTCACGGACATGAACAGCGACATGAGGGAGGACCTCATCAACGCACTGACGGATTCCGAGCTGGAAGAGGTTATGGAAGAGATGTACGTGGATGACACGGTCGACGTGCTGGAGGAGATGCCGGCGAATGTGGTGGACCGTCTTCTGCTTGTGACAGATGAGGAGACCAGGGTAAAGATAAATGCTCTTTTGCAGTATCCCGAAGACAGCGCCGGCAGCATCATGAATGTGGAATACATCAGTCTGCGCCGGGAGATGACAGTGGCGGAGGCTATTTTAAAGATTCGGCAGGTAGGCATCAACAAGGAGACCATTTATACCTGCTATGTGACAGAGAAAAAGCGCCTCATCGGCATGGTGGATGTGAAGGACCTTCTGACGGCGGGAGAGTCCAGGGCGATTGAGGAAATTATGGATGAAAACGTGCTCTACGCCCGCACCCTGGATGACCAGGAGGAGGTGGCGAAGACCATCCGCAAATACGGCTTAGTGGCAATTCCTATCATTGACCATGAAGATTGTCTGGTGGGAATCGTCACAGTCGACGACGCGATGGTTGTCATGCAGGATGAGACCACCGAGGATATCAGTATCATGGCGGGTGTCAGCCCCAATGAAGACTCCTATTTCGGGACGTCTGTGTTCCAGCATGCCAAGAACCGTACTCCCTGGCTTATGCTGCTCATGCTCTCCGCTACGGTGACGGGGGAGATACTGGGGTATTATGAGGCAGCCATGGCGGCGATGCCTGTGCTCATCACCTTCATCCCCATGCTCATGGGAACGGGCGGTAACTGCGGTTCGCAGAGTTCTACCCTTATTATCCGCGGGCTGGCAGTGGGGGAAGTACAGTTTAAGGATATTTTCCGGGTCATCTTCAAGGAAATCAGGGTGGCGCTGGTGGTGAGTGTCCTTCTGGCAGTGGTAAATGGGCTGCGCATCTATATTATGTACGGACAGAACATCATGCTCTCCCTGGCTCTGGGGATTACCATGATAGCAGTGGTGGTGATGGCAAAGTGCATCGGCTGCACATTGCCTCTGCTCGCCAAAAAGCTGGGGCTGGACCCGGCAATCATGGCGGCGCCTCTTATCACTACGATACTGGATACCTGTACGATACTGGTTTATTTTAATATTGTGACCCATATCTTTCATCTGAGCGCATAAATTTGCGTCCGCCATATGTTGTGGATTGGATTGTTACTGTTCGCAGGTACCTGCGAACAGTAACATTGTATTTAAAATAGCACATGGAATTGGCGGAAAATTCCTTGTATACAAAAAACGTTTGCGTTATAATAACTCTAAGTGAGAATTTATGAAAGGTGGCTGTAAACCATGGGATTTATTGATGAAATCAAAGCAAGAGCGAAAGCTGACAAAAAAACCATCGTTCTTCCTGAGACAGAAGACGAAAGAACTTATAAAGCTGCGGAGGCAGTTTTGAAAGACGGGACAGCGAATCTGATTTTAGTCGGAAGCAAAGAGGAGATTGAGAAGAACAAAAAAGATTATGACATCTCCGGCGCTGCTATCGTAGACCCGGCGACAAGCGAGAAGACAGAGAGCTACATCGCGAAGCTCGTAGAGCTGAGACAGAAAAAAGGAATGACAGAAGAGCAGGCGAGAGAGCTGCTCCTTACGAATTACTTATATTATGGCGTTATGATGGTGAAGATGGGGGATGCTGACGGTATGGTTTCCGGTGCATGCCACTCCACAGCAGATACTCTTCGTCCGTGTCTGCAGATTCTGAAGACAAAACCGGGCACAAAGCTGGTATCCGCATTCTTCCTGATGGTCGTTCCGGACTGTGATATGGGAGCGAACGGAACCTTTATCTTTGGAGATTCCGGACTGGAGCAGAATCCGGACCCGGAGAAACTGGCAAATATCGCGATTTCTTCCGCAGATTCTTTCCGCACACTGACAGGCAAAGAGCCAATCGTTGCCATGCTGTCCCACTCCACAAAGGGAAGCGCAAAGCACGCGGACGTGGACAAGGTTGTGGAAGCGACAAAGATTGCGAAGGAACTGGCTCCTGATTTGAAACTGGACGGAGAACTGCAGCTTGATGCAGCCATCGTTCCTGCAGTGGGAGAGTCCAAGGCTCCGGGCAGCCCGGTGGCTGGACATGCCAATGTACTTATCTTCCCGGATTTGGATGCGGGAAATATCGGTTACAAGCTGGTACAGAGACTGGCAAAGGCGGAGGCTTACGGACCGCTGACACAGGGAATCGCAGCTCCGGTCAACGACCTCTCCCGTGGATGCAGCGCAGAGGATATCGAAGGTGTCGTTGCCATCACAGCAGTACAGGCACAGGCACAGTAGAAGACTGCCAAAGGAATGCTCTGTTATGCTGGGTATGCCTTTGGAAAGAAAGAGGCAGAATCCGGGATGGCAGGGCTGTCACTTATTAATATATTTTTTAAGAAAGACTAGATTTCAGGAGGAAAAGAAATGAACGTATTAGTTATCAACTGTGGAAGTTCATCTCTGAAATTCCAGCTCATCGATGCGGAATCAGAGAAAGTTCTGGCAAAGGGACTGTGCGAGAGAATCGGTATTGACGGACAGTTTACCTACCAGCCGGCAGGAGGGGACAAAGAAAAATCCGCGAAAGCGATGCCCACACACACAGAGGCAATCCAGTACGTGCTGGAGGCGCTGACAAATGAGAAGACCGGCGTTGTAAAGAGCTTGGACGAGATTGGGGCAGTGGGTCACCGTGTGGTACACGGCGGAGAAAAGTTCGCTTCTTCCGTTGTCATCACAGACGAAGTGAAAAAAGCAGTGGAGGAGTGCAACGACTTGGCGCCGCTGCATAACCCGGCGAACTTAATCGGCGTAGCTGCCTGCGAGAAGCTGATGCCGGGCACACCGATGGTGGCAGTATTCGATACCGCTTTCCACCAGACAATGCCGGAGAAAGCATATATGTACGGACTTCCCTACAGATACTATGAGAAATATAAAGTAAGACGCTACGGATTCCACGGGACAAGCCACAGCTTTGTATCCAAGAGAGCGGCAGAGCTCATGGAAAAACCTTATGATAATCTGAAGACCATCGTGTGCCACTTAGGAAACGGCGCCAGCGTGACAGCAGTGCTCAACGGAAAATCTGTGGACACTTCCATGGGTCTGACTCCGTTGGAGGGTCTTGTGATGGGAACAAGAAGCGGGGATATCGACCCGGCAATCATGGAATTTATCGCTCACAAAGAAGGTCTGGATGTAGACGGAGTCATGAAGGTGCTCAACAAAGAGTCCGGTGTGTACGGTCTTTCCGGAGACCTCTCCAGTGATTTCCGTGATTTGACAGATGCAGCTCTTTCCGGGGATAAGAAAGCACAGATTGCTATGGAAGTGTTCTCCTACCGCGTAGCGAAATATATCGGTGCGTATGCGGCAGCGATGAACGGTGTGGATGATATCGTATTTACAGCGGGAATCGGTGAGAACGATGATATTGTGAGAAGCCAGGTTTGCAGCTATCTGGGATACTTAGGCATTGAGTTTGACGAGGAGAAGAACAAAGGCTTAAGAGGAAAAGAAGAGATGCTCTCCACTGCGGACTCCAAGGTGAAGGTATTCGTTATCCCGACCAACGAGGAGCTGGCAATCGCAAGAGAGACGATGGCTCTGGTAAAATAGCAGAGTGCGGTCTGAAAGATACGCCGAATGGTAAGAAAATAAGAAGAAAACAAGAAGTGATACAGGAAGAAAAACACCTCTTGACAAACCGTTTTTACATGGTATAATAGTCTAGGTATGGATAGGAGCAATCAGTTATGTTAATCAATCTGACAGACGTGATGTCAGACCGGCACGAGACAGTGGACGAGACCGTGAGCCTGGAGATGAGAGATTTCCGGACGAAGGCGGGGACGTTCCCGATTGTCGAGAGAAACCCGGTTCATATAAGAGTGGAGCATGTCAAAGGCAGGGAGATGCTGATTTATGTTGAGGCAGAACTCGCCATTGCTATTCCCTGTGACAGGTGTCTTGAAGAAGTCAGGCAGGAATTTCATCTGGATGTGATAAAGCATGTGGATTTGGAAGTTTCAGATGACAAGTTAACAGAAGAACTGGATGAGTCCAACTTTATCGACGGATATAACCTTGACGTGGAGAAATTACTCTATAATGAGATTTTGATAGGATGGCCGGCGAAAGTCCTTTGCAGGGAAGACTGCCGGGGAATTTGTAGTGTATGTGGTCAGAATCTGAATGAGGGTTCCTGTGACTGTGAAGACACAGGACTTGACCCCAGAATGTCGGTTGTCCGCGACCTATTTAAGAATTTTAAGGAGGTGTAACCTATGTCAATCTGTCCAAAGAATAAATCTTCCAAGGCGAGAAGAGATAAAAGAAGAGCTAACTGGAAGATGAGCGCTCCGAACCTGGTAAAATGCAGCAAGTGCGGAGAACTCATGATGCCTCACAGAGTATGTAAGGCATGCGGCTCTTACAACAAAAAAGAAATCATTTCTGTTGATTAATTGAAGAAAGAGAAAAGGCGTAAAACTTTGTTTTTACGTCTTTTTTTGTGCTTGCGGTGAGCGAAAACCTTAGTTATGTAGGGCGCGGGACTTCAGCAGCGAAGAAACGGCGGACGAGCATGTAAGCGGGGCGGCTGTGAATCGTGACATGCAGAAGAAACTTAGGGCGCGCTTTCGCACTTTGTTCTTGATTTTTACACTAATATCCAGTAGAATAATTTCAGTAGCGATAGGAGGAAGAGAAATGTCTGATATTACGAAAGTAGCCCTGGATGCGATGGGCGGCGACAACGCGCCGAAGGAGATTGTAAAAGGGGCAGTGGAGGCCGTTAAGCTGAGGCGGGATATCAAGGTGCTGCTTACCGGCCAGGAGGAAGTACTGAAGAAGGAATTATCAGAATATACTTATCCAAAGGACCAGATTGAGATTGTCAATGCCACAGAGGTCATTGAGACGGCGGAGCCGCCGGTGATGGCAATCCGCAGGAAGAAGGATTCTTCCATTGTGGTCGCCATGAACCTGGTGAAGAAGAAGGAGGCGGATGCTTTCGTGTCCGCGGGCAGCACCGGTGCCGTTCTCGTGGGAGGACAGGTTCTGGTGGGGCGGATAAAGGGTGTGGAAAGACCACCTCTGGCGCCGCTTATGCCGACTTTAAAAGGCGTTTCCCTGCTGATTGACTGCGGGGCGAATGTGGATGCGCGTCCCTCACATCTGGTACAGTTTGCGAAGATGGGTTCCATCTACATGGAGCATGTGATGGGGAAGAAGAACCCCACCGTCGGAATTGTGAATATCGGCGCGGAGGAGGAAAAGGGCAATGCCCTCGTGAAAGAGACATTCCCTCTTCTCAAAGAATGTAAGGACATCAACTTTATCGGGAGTGTGGAAGCCAGAGAGATTCCATACGGGGCGGCGGATGTCATCGTGTGCGAGGCGTTTGTCGGCAATGTCATCCTGAAGCTCTACGAAGGGGTTGGCGGAGCTCTGGTCAAAAAGCTCAAAAAAGGGATGATGGCATCTCTTCGCAGCAAGATTGGGGCACTTCTTGTAAAGCCTGCGCTGAAAGCTACTTTAAAAGATTTTGATTCCAGTGAATACGGCGGAGCGCCACTCCTGGGATTGAATGGACTTGTTGTCAAAACTCATGGGAGTTCTACTTCAAAAGAGGTATGCAATTCCATCATCCAATGCCTGACGTTCAAAGAGCAGAATATCAATGAAAAGATTCGGGAAGCGATTGGGAAGGCTGAGGATGGACAAAAAGAAGAATAGTCAGGAAAGAGAAAGGAAAGAGAACTATGGAATTTGAAAAATTGCAGGAAATCATTGCGGACGTATTAAATGTCCAGAAAGAAGAAATTAAACCGGAGACTACATTCGTAGATGACCTGGGTGCAGATTCATTGGATATTTTCCAGATTATCATGGGGATTGAGGAAGAATACGACATTGAGATTGACAATGATGAGGCGGAGAAAATCGTGACTGTACAGGATGCAGTAGACCAGATTAAGAAGGCTGTTGAATAATAGGATAGGAATGAAAGAGATGAAAAAGCCCCTATGGGCTTTTTCGTTTTAAGAGGAAAGCAGGACATGATGAAGAAAATCAGAAGTCTGGAGAAGAAGATAGGATATGAATTTCGGGATTTCTCTCTTCTGTGCCAGGCGATGACACACAGTTCTTATACCAACGAAAAACGTATGGCAAAAAAGGACTGCAACGAGCGTCTGGAGTTTTTGGGGGATGCGGTGCTGGAACTGATATCCAGCGAATATCTCTACCTGGAATCGCCGGAGGTCTCGGAAGGGGAACTCACTAAGACAAGGGCGAGCATGGTGTGCGAGCCGGCACTGGCATTCTGCGCCAGGGAGATTGGGCTGGGCGAATACCTTCTGCTCGGCAAAGGCGAGGAGGCGACCGGCGGGAGACTGAGGGAGTCCATCACCTCCGATGCCATGGAAGCGCTCATTGGCGCCATATACCTGGATGGTGGTTTTACTAATGCAAAAGAGTTTATCCATCGTTTTATCTTAAATGATTTGGAGGACAAAAAGCTCTTTTATGATAGTAAAACTATTTTACAGGAGATTGTGCAGGCACAGTCGGAGGAGAAAATTCTCTATCATCCTCTCAAGGAGGAGGGACCCGACCACAACAAGACATTTTATGTGGAAGTGCGGATTGGGGATACACCCTACGGAATCGGGCAGGGGCGCACGAAGAAGGCGGCGGAGCAAAAGGCCGCTTACGAGGCTATCCTGAGGCTGAAAAAAGAAAAGTAGACGGGAGTTTTTATGTATTTAAAGAGTATAGAAGTACAGGGCTTTAAGTCTTTCGCCAATAAGATAAAGTTTGAATTTCATAACGGCATCACGGCGATTGTGGGTCCCAACGGGAGCGGGAAGAGCAACGTAGCGGACGCGGTGCGCTGGGTGCTGGGAGAACAGAGAGTCAAGCAGCTCCGAGGAGGGAGCATGCAGGACGTTATCTTTTCCGGCACAGAGAACAGAAGACCGTTAAGCTATGCATCCGTTGCCATCACGCTGGACAACGCAGACCACCAGCTTCCGGTCGATTACAAGGAAGTGACTGTCACGAGAAAGCTCTACCGCTCCGGGGAGAGTGAGTACCTCATAAACGGCGCGGCGTGCAGGTTAAAAGATATCAATGAGATGTTCTACGACACGGGTATCGGAAAAGAAGGGTACTCCATCATCGGACAGGGACAGATTGACAAAATCTTAAGCGGAAAGCCGGAGGAGAGAAGAGAGCTCTTTGACGAGGCGGCGGGAATCGTCAAGTTTAAGAGAAGGAAAAATCTCTCGGTCAAAAAACTGGAAGAAGAACAGATGAATCTAACCCGCGTCAACGATATTCTCGCGGAGCTGGAGAAGCAGCTCGGACCCCTGGAAAAACAGTCCGAGGTGGCAAAGGAGTATTTAAAGAAAAAGGAAGAGCTCAAAACCTACGATATCAATATGTTCCTTCTGGAAGCCCAGAGGGTGAAAGAGCAGATACAGCAGATTGAGGAAAAGTATGAGACTGCCTCGGAGGAACTGGAAAGCGCGAATATCCGCTACGGGGAGATGAAGGCAGAGTATGAATCCATCGAGGAGGAAGTGGATGGCATCGACTATTCCATCGAGACTGCCAAGAACCAGCTCAACGAGACGAATCTTTTAAAGCAGCAGCTGGAAGGGAAGATTAATGTCTTAAAAGAGCAGATTAACACAGCGCGGATGAATGACGAACACTATGACAACCGTCTGAATACCATCCGGGTGGAGATTGAGACCAGGCAGGCACAGCAGGCAGAACTTGGCAGTGAGCAGGAGAGCGTGCGTGCCAGGTTACAGGAGGTCTCCGCTAAGGACAGTGAGGCGAAACAGGCGCTTATCGAAGTGCAGACCCGCATCGCGCAGCAGAGCGCGCAGATGGAAAAAGACAAGCAGGAAATTATGGATATCCTGGGGAACCGCGCATCCACAAAAGCGAAGATTCAGCATTACGACACGACGAAACAGCAGATTACATCCCGCAGGGAAGCCCTTTCCGTCAATGTAAAGGATTTGGAAGCGGAAATTGAAAAGCAGACAGAGAAGCTTGTCTCCTACGAGGCAGAGGCAGAGCAGATTAGGCAGAAGATTGCGGGATACCGGCTTAAGATAGAGGATACGGAGCAGCAGATAGAAGGGCTGAAACAGGAACTTTCAAAGAAGCAGGAGAAGCTCAGAATCGGGCAGACTGCCTATCACCGGGAATCCTCCAGACTGGAGTCTTTAAAAAATATCACCGAGCGCTATGACGGTTACGGCAACAGCATCCGCAGAGTCATGGCGAATAAGGAGAAAGAAAAGGGACTCTTAGGCGTTGTGGCGGATATCATCAAGGTGGACAAGGAGTACGAGATTGCCGTGGAGACCGCCTTGGGCGGCAGTATCCAGAATATTGTCACGGACAATGAGGATACGGCGAAACGCATGATTGCCTTTCTAAAGCAGAATAAATTCGGGCGTGCGACCTTTTTACCCTTGACGAGCATGACAAAGAGCGGGGCGTTCCGCACTCCGGAGGCATTGAAGGAACCGGGGGTAATCGGACTTGCCCATACACTGGTCCATGTGGAGAAACGTTTTGAGGCGCTCGCAGAGCAGCTTCTGGGACGCACCATTGTGGCGGACACCATCGACAACGCGGTAAAGCTTGCCCGCAAATACCGCCAGTCACTGCGCATTGTGACAAGAGAAGGGGAGCTCATCAATCCGGGCGGCGCCATGACAGGAGGTGCCTTTAAGAACTCCAGCAACCTTTTGAGCCGGCGCAGGGAGATTGAAGAGTTTGAAAAGACCGTTGCCATGCTAAAATCCGACATGGATGAGATGGAGCGGGAAGTAAGCGCCATCAAGCAGAAGCGTACCCTCTGCTACAACGAGATTGACGAGATACAGGAAACATTGAGAAAAGCTTCTGTTATCGAGAATACGGCGAAGATGAATATTGAGCAGCAGAAGAGCCGGCAGACGGAAGCCAAGCAGCGCAGAAAGGCTTATCAGGAGGAGATGCTCACCCTCGAGAAAAATCTGCAGGAGATTTTGGAAAACGAAGATTCCATCCAGATGGAACTGGAGACTTCCGAGAACCTGGAAAAAGAATTAAACGACAGGATTGAGAGTGTAAGCCTTAAGTTGAAAGAAGACCGGGAACTGGAGGCAGTGCAGTTAAAGGCGTCCGAGGAGGTGCATTTGACTCTCGCCGGACTGGAGCAGCAGAATGTTTTTATCCTGGAAAACGCGGGCAGAATTGAGGAGGAAATCCAGAAGTTTGAGGAAGAATTAAAAACACTGGATGTCAACAAAGGAAACGCCACAGAAGAAATCCAGAAAAAGGAAGCAGAGATTCAGGATTTAAAGGACACCATTGAAAATTCCAGGGAACTGTTTGCGGAGATTGAGGAAGAAATCAGAACCCAGGTGAAAAAGCGGGAAGAACTGAATCAGAAGCACAAGGATTTCCTGGGAAAGAGAGAGGAACTCTCCCGGCACATGTCAGATTTGGACAAGGAGTGCTTCCGTTTGAACAGCCAGAAGGAGTCCTACGAGGAGGCTAACGAGAAGCTCATGAATTACATGTGGGAGGAGTATGAGATTACCTACAATCATGCCATGGAGTTGCGCAATGAGAATCTGACAGATTTGGCTTACATGAAGCGGCAGATACAGAGTCTGAAAAATGATATTCGAAAGCTTGGAAGCGTCAATGTCAATGCCATTGAGGACTATAAAAATCTTCTGGAGCGCTATACGTTTTTGAAGGGACAGCATGACGACCTGGTGGAAGCGGAAAAATCGCTGCTTCAGATTATTGAAGAATTAGATACGGCGATGCGCAGGCAGTTTAAAGAGCAGTTCGCCCAGATTTCCCAGGAGTTTGACAAGGTGTTCAAACAGCTTTTCGGAGGAGGAAAAGGCACCTTAGAGCTGATGGAGGACGAAGATATTCTGGAGGCGGGCATCCGTATCATCGCCCAGCCGCCGGGGAAAAAGCTGCAGAATATGATGCAGCTCTCCGGAGGGGAGAAGGCGCTGACCGCCATATCCCTGCTCTTTGCCATACAGAACTTAAAGCCCTCCCCGTTCTGTCTGTTAGATGAGATTGAGGCGGCGCTGGACGACAACAACGTACACCGCTTCGCCCAGTATCTCCACAAGCTGACGAAGAATACACAGTTTATCGTCATCACCCACAGGAGAGGGACGATGACATCCGCGGACAGACTGTACGGTATTACCATGCAGGAGAAAGGGGTATCTACCCTGGTGTCTGTGGACCTTTTGGAAAATGAATTAGATAAATAGCAAAAAGGAGCGTATAAAATGGAAGAGAAGCAGGGCTTTTTTAAACGGCTCGTATCAGGGCTGACCAAGACGAGAGAAAATATCGTCTCCGGGATGGACAGTATTTTCCACGGCTTTTCCAAAATCGATGACGAGTTCTATGAGGAGCTGGAGGAAACCCTCATCATGGGCGACCTCGGCGTACACACGACCATGGAAATCATCGAGAATCTGAAAGAAAAAGTGCACAAAGAACACATCCGGGAACCGGAAGCCTGTCGGGAGCTTTTGATTGAGAGCATCAGAGAGCAGATGGATGTGGGGGAGACTGCCTATGAGTTTGAGGATCGCACCTCCGTGGTCTTTGTGATTGGGGTCAACGGTGTGGGAAAGACCACCACCATTGGGAAGCTGGCAGGGAAACTCAAAGACCAGAAAAAGAAGGTCATCCTCGCCGCGGCAGATACCTTCCGCGCTGCCGCCAAGGAGCAGTTGAAGGAATGGGCGAACCGCGCGGATGCGGAGATGATAGGCGGGCAGGAGGGCGCGGACCCGGCAGCCATCGTCTACGATGCGGTGGCGGCGGCGAAGGCGCGAAAGGCGGATGTCCTGCTCTGCGATACCGCAGGGCGTCTCCACAACAAGAAAAACCTGATGGAAGAATTAAAGAAGATTGACCGTGTCATTGACCGGGAATATCCGGAAGCCTACCGGGAAACACTGGTAGTACTGGATGCGACGACAGGGCAGAACGCGCTCAATCAGGCGAAGGAATTCAATGAGGTGACGAAGATTTCCGGCGTTATCCTGACGAAGATGGACGGTACAGCCAAAGGCGGGATTGCGGTGGCAATCCAGTCGGAGCTGGGGATTCCGGTCAAATATATCGGGGTCGG
>OGQQ01001513.1_pt1 | contig 17531 bp, 15 predicted proteins | sample 1553281 | NCBI WGS metagenome assembly OGQQ01 (sample SAMEA2579937, study PRJEB22360) | human gut metagenome | biome: human gut; feature: human-associated habitat; material: faeces | place: Denmark | collected 2008/2010 | reverse complement strand
GCAGTGCCTTTCGCTACTGTTTTTCCTGCCGCGGATGCAGTGCCTTTCGCTGCTGCTTTTCCTGCCGCCGAGGTACTGCTCTTCGCTGCTGTATTTCCTGCGATCGTAGAAGCTTTAGCCGTAGCTTTTTTCAAAACAACTGCTTCTACTTTTTCTCCTGCCATACGAAATGCCGGCTCTGCTGCCATGACCTTCTGATCGGTACTCAGTAAATATAACACAAGCGGAATCGGCGCCACACTGTACAGCCGGTATCCTTTTTTCTGCATTTCCTCTGCTTTACTCTTCAGATTTTTTCTTCCATAATTTAATCTGGATTTGACTGTATTCTCTGAACAGTCCATTGTCCGGGCAATCTCGGAAATGGATATATTTTCAATATGAAACATCAGAATGCACATTCTCTGCTCATCGGAAAGAGAATCAATCATTTCATGTACCAGAGCCTGTGTTTCCTGTCTCGTATAGGAGATTTCCGGCTGATTTTCTATATTTTCGTCTTCAATCTGATACTCAAACGATTCATTATCCTCGTCCGCTGCAATGTCGGAAAACAGCAGGGGATTTTTCTTTGCCAGCATATTTTTTGCCGTATTTGCAACAATCGTTCCAAGCCAGCCCGGAAATGCCTCCGGACTGCTCAGCGTATCCAGTTTTGAAAATGCTTTTATGTACGCTTCCTGGAGCACATCTTTTGCAGCTTCTTCATTTTTCATATACTGAAGAGCCAGATAATATTTACTTTTATAGGTAGTCTCATAAAGAAAACCGTATCCCCTTTCATCCCCTGCCTTTGCAAGGGCGACTGCTTCTGTATAGTTCACACCATTTCCTCCTCTGTTCCTTATAACAAGCATACGTTAAACCAATGACATTTCAACTATTCGTACAGATTTTTCTGACAAAATTATAATTTAAATGCCGCATATCGTCAATCATTCCGATCTATCACGGAAAGTTCAGCTTTCGTTTCAAAAGCTGGTACAGCTTTCGCTTCTCTCCTTTATCTTCTGCATAGCTTTCCATATCCCGCCTGACCAGACAGACAAACCATTGGATCACATTTTTATTGTTCAGTTTACTCATCTCCCGCCACTTATTTTCCCGCTATATAAGAACGTCCGATTTCTCCGGTCTGCGTCATATAAGACGTTTCGAAAATGTAATCAGAACCATCCTTTACCATAGCGAATACTGCCTTCCCCTCTGTAAAAATCTCCCCTGCATTTAATTCAAATACATCTGGCCATTCGCTAATGTCCGTTGCACTTCCACTGTAGAACTGATAACTCCCCTCATCTGCTTCAAAATAATTAAAACCGTTCGGATTCTCTACATAAAATGACAGGCCTGTATCCATGATCCCGGCTTCTTCCTGGGGAAAATCAGAGGGGAAATATACCTCATAAGTCAGCATACAGTATTCCAGGTGTTCATCCAGCGGATCCGGTTCAAAGGTACTGCCAGACGCCTCTACGGCAGCCATCACCTCCGCTTCATCCCGCACAACATCTGTAATCCGGTAGTACACGGTATGGAATTGATTATCCACAGAAGACGGCTTCTTTGTTGCCACCCACTCTCCGATTTTCGCCGGAGCCTCGGCCGTTGTCTCTACGGGTGTGATGCTGACAACCGGAACCGTCTCTTCTTCCTCCTTTGCGGCATCTTTGCTCTCTTCTTTTGCCTCCACTGTCTCTATTTTTGTACTTTTGTTTGTCTCCTGACTTCCGCAGCCCCAGATTCCCGCAGCTGTCATACACACTGCCAACAAAACTGTCATTTTTCTTTTCATTGTTTTTCCTCCGTCCAGTTTATTTTTCAGCTGCCAAAGGGGCTATCTCCTCTGATAAATATCTGCGTTCCAATGGCTGCTATCCGATTCTACCGTAATGACATTTTCGTCAGAAGACATCGTCACGATCAGTGGTTCACTGCTGCTGGAAACCGCTCCATCAAAATCAAGCTCGATACTGTGTTCGTTTTCCTTCCATGTTCCCTTTTCCACATCGCCATCATCGTTATACTCCACAGTGCCGTCCTTATTAACCGTGATCTCTATCTTGCTTCCACTTGAGCTTGTTCCTCCATAGACTCCGACCCACTTGTTTGCTCCGCATGCGACTAGCATTGCCGCCATACTCATGATGATCATTCCTCCACACAGCATTTTCCTGATTTTTGTTTTTCTCATTTTCCTTCTCTCCTTTTTCATGGTAGTTGGGATTTTATAGAATTTCCATTATCCCTTTTTTGTTTTCACTACCAGGACAAGCAAAGTTTCAAAAAAGTTTTATAAAAATGAAAAAATATTTTTTTACAGAAAAGGGCTGAAACACTGTTTCCAAATGTTTCAGCCCTTTTGCAGGATCCTGTCTTACAGTTCCGAAATCTCTTCCTTAAAGCCTTCTCCTACTACCTCATTAGACTCCATGATGATCGTAAACGCTTTCGGATCTATCTTACGAACCATCTTTTTAATTGTATACATCTGCTTATTGTTGCAGGCGCACATGACTACATCCTTTTTATTTTTGCTGTAGCTTCCCATTCCCTTCAGGATCGTAGAACCTCTTCCGGAATATTCGTCGATCCGTTCTGCCACCTCTTCACCCTTCTCGGTGACGATCAAGGTCAGCTTGCCTTCATCGATTCCATACATGATACGGTCCATAACGATAGCCATCAGATATGTTACGATGATACCGTAGATCAAGCCGTCCACATCACGGAATACCAGGACAGTTCCCAGCACGATAGTTACCATATCCAGCACAAACGTAATGATTCCCAGAGTAATGTGCGGTTTTACCTTCTTAATAGATACACTGATGAAATCCTGGCCTCCGGTGGATGATCCGCGCATGAAGATAATGGCGTATCCAATGCCGCAAAGCACTCCCATACACAATGCCGCCAGAAAACGGCTGCCGTCATATACCGGCAAAAGCGGCGCCACATAGTCCATGATCGCCGAAGTAATTATGATAGATTTTAAGGATTTTAAGAAAAATGTTCTTCCCAAAAATTTATAGCAGAAAATCGCCACCGGAATATTCAGGATCACAGTACCGACACCCACCGGGATATTCAGCAGATGATACATGATAATTGCAATACCCGAAAACCCTGCTACCGGGAAATCCGCATTTAATGCAAAATTATACACACCTATGGCGATCAAAAGACCTGCCGCAATATCCACCAAAATGTCCAGCCCCAACTCTTTCCAATCAATACGTTTCATCGGATCATACCTCTCTTTCTCATGTTATTATCTGTACTTTCAATTTCTGATATCCACAAAAAAAGAACACCTGCAAACTATAAAAACTATAATTCGCCGATGCTCTTATGTGCCTAAGTATAGCGGCCTTTCCTGAATTTGTCAATACCCCGGACCCTTGTGGATCACATCTTTTCCGTATTTGCCCCGGAGTTCATCCATGGCTTTGCGGATCTGTTCCCGTTTCTTACGCTTTTCCTCCGGTTCCACTTCTATATCAAAAATACTGAGCTGCTCCGGTTCACTCTCTTCCGAAAGCTTGGAGCTTCGGATCCCCAGAAGCCGGATGGGCTGATGGTTCCACAGCTCCAGAAACAGGCTCACTGCCTCTGTATAAACGTCTTCCTCCCGGTTGGTCGCTTTCGCAAGCTGCCGCTGATGGGACACACTCTCAAAGGTGTGGTATTTGATCTCCACACTTAACATCCCAGCCTTCTGACCGGCCTTTTTCAGTCTTCCGGCCACACTGGCCGCCAGCTCTTTTAAGACTTCTTTTGCCTCTTCTTCTGTCACGGCGTCACGGGGCAGAGTGATCGAATTGCCGATCCCTTTTGCTTCCGCAGGCTCGGATTCCACCCGGTCTTCTCCCAGGCCATTGGCAAATTCCCACAATCGCCGGCCATGACTTTTTAAGTGCAGCTCCAGGATCGCCGGATCCGTTTTTGCCAGGTCGCCGATGGTGTAGATCTCCAGTTTCTTCAGGGTTTCCGTACTGGACCTTCCCGCCATATAAAGCTCCCGCACCGGCAGGGGCCACATCTTCACCTGGATCTCCTGGGGAAAAAGCGTATGTACCTTATCCGGCTTCTCAAAATCTGACGCCATCTTCGCCAGCAGCTTATTGCTGGAGATTCCAACATTTACCGTAAATCCAAACCGGTGTTTCACCTCATTCTTAAGTTCAAGCGCCCCTTCCACCGGCGAAGAAAATCTGGCCGCGGCTTCCGTAAAGTCCATGTAACACTCATCCACACTGACCTGCTCGATCTCTTCTGAATACGTCCGAAGAAACTCCATCAGCTTCTGGCTGTAGCGCCGGTACATCTTATGGTCCGGCGGCTCCATGTGAAGGTTCGGACATTTCCGCAGGGCGTTCGCCACCGGTTCCCCGGTGGTAATGCCGTACTTTTTTGCCGGGATTGATTTTGCCAGAACGACGCCATGCCTGGACGCCCGGTCCCCGCCAATGATAGCGGGGATGGTCCGGATGTCCAGGCTGCTTCCATTCTTTATCTGTTCTACCGCCGTCCAGCTCAGATAGGCGGAGTTCACATCAATATGAAAAATGACCCGGCTCATTTTATTTTCTCCTGTATCAGGCAGTCAGGCACTATTGCCGGACGCCTGGATTAGATTTCTCTCAGATGCTGCTTGATCCTTGCCGCCAGCTTTCCATTTTCCGCATCGATCAAAATGGTATCCCCGGTGCCTACATTTCCTTCCAGGATCAGCTTCGCCGCCAGAGTCTCCACATTCTTCTGCAGATACCGTTTCAGCGGTCTGGCTCCATAGGTAGGATCATATCCGCCGTCCACAACAACCTGCTTTGCATCCTCTGTCAGCTCAATCCGGATCTCCTTATCTGCCAGACGCCGGTTGAGGTCGTCCACCAGGAGCCGGATGATCGAATAGATATTGTCCTTTGTCAGCGGCCGGAACATGATGGTCTCATCCAAACGGTTCAGGAACTCCGGACGGAAATGATTCCGAAGGTCGTTCATTACCATCTCTTCTGCTTCCGGCTTGATATTTCCATTGTCATCAATACCGTCCAGAAGGTATGCCGAACCGATATTGGAGGTCATGATCAGGATCGTATTCTTAAAGTCCACGGTCCGTCCCTGAGAATCGGTGATCCTTCCGTCGTCCAATACCTGCAGAAGGACATTAAACACGTCGGGATGGGCTTTTTCGATCTCATCAAACAGAACGACCGAATACGGTTTCCTCCGTACCGCCTCTGTCAGCTGGCCGCCTTCATCATAGCCCACATATCCCGGAGGCGCTCCGATCAGACGGGACACGGAGTATTTCTCCATGTATTCACTCATGTCGATCCGAACCATATTATTCTCATCATCAAACAGACTCTGGGCAAGTGCCTTGGCAAGCTCGGTCTTGCCGACGCCGGTAGGTCCAAGGAACAGGAAGGATCCGATCGGTTTGCTCGGGTCCTTAATACCCGCTTTGGACCGGATGATCGCTTCTGTCACTTTGGTAACGCCTTCATCCTGGCCGATCACCCGTTTATGAAGCTCGTCTGCCAGATGCAGTGTCTTGCTTCTTTCGCTTTCATTTAACTTGGCTACCGGAATCCCTGTCCAGCGGGAAACGATCTTGGCGATCTCATCTTCTGATACACTTTCATGTACCAGAGACAGATCCTCGTCTTTGACCTTTTCTTCCTCTTCTTCCAGCTGTTTCTGCAGCTGCGGCAGTCTGCCGTACTGGAGCTCCGCCGCTTTATTCAGATCATAGTTCTGCTGTGCGGTCTCAATCTCGCGGTTTAACTGCTCGATCTGCTCACGGAGCTTCTGCACATGCTCTACGGATCTCTTTTCATTATCCCACTGTGCCTTCTGTTTTGCAAATGTTTCTCTTTCTTCTGCCAGCTCCTGCTGAAGCTTTGCCAGCCGTTCCTTACTTAAACGGTCATCCTCTTTTTTCAGGGCAGCTTCCTCGATCTCCAGCTGCATGATCTTACGGTTCAGCGCATCCAGCTCTGTCGGCATGGAATCCAGCTCCGTCTTGATCAGCGCACAGGCCTCGTCCACCAGGTCGATGGCCTTATCCGGCAGGAACCGGTCGGAAATGTAACGGTTACTCAAAGTGACGGCTGCCACCAGGGCACTGTCGGTAATCTTTACGCCATGGAAGACTTCATAGCGTTCCTTCAATCCTCTTAAGATGGAAATAGCATCTTCCACCGTCGGCTCATCCACCATAACCGGCTGGAAACGACGTTCCAGGGCCGCATCCTTTTCAATGTACTGCCGGTATTCATCCAGTGTGGTGGCGCCGATACAGTGGAGCTCTCCTCTGGCCAGCATAGGCTTCAGCATATTTCCTGCGTCCATAGCCCCGTCTGACTTTCCGGCTCCTACGATGGTGTGCAGCTCGTCGATAAACAGGATGATATTTCCCTCACTGTTTTTCACTTCCTCCAGCACCGCTTTCAGACGCTCCTCAAACTCTCCCCGGTACTTTGCTCCGGCTACCAGAGCACCCATATCCAGGGCAAAAAGCTTCTTATCCTTCAAGGCATCCGGGACGTCTCCCCGGACGATCCGCTGTGCCAGTCCTTCAACAACTGCGGTCTTACCTACACCAGGCTCACCAATCAGCACCGGATTATTCTTGGTCTTCCTGGAAAGAATCCGGATCACGTTCCGGATCTCCTCATCACGGCCAATGACCGGATCCAGCTTCTGCTCTCTGGCACGCTCTACCAGGTCCTGCCCGTATTTATTTAAGGTATCATAGGTTGCTTCCGGATTGTCGCTGGTCACTCTCTGGTTCCCGCGGACAGAAGACAGTACCTGAAGGAAGCTGTCCCGGTTGATGCCAAACTCCCGGAAGATCTGCTTCATCTCTTTATTAGCATGCTTGATCATGGACAGGAGCAGATGCTCTACGGATACATATTCGTCCCCCATCTGCTTCGCCTCGTCCTCGGCATAGATCAGCACATTGTTCAGATCCTTGCCGATAAACATCTGGCCGCCCTGTACCTTCGGGCGCTTGCGGATGGCTTCCTCCACCCGATTGACGGCAGACTCCTTCGTGATGCCCATTTTTTCAAATAGTTTCAAAATCAGGCTGTCGTCGATAGTCAGAAGCGCATATAAAAGATGCTCCTGCTCGATCTCCTGATTGCCATATTCCATAGCTATTTTCTCGCAGCCTTGAACTGCTGCCAGAGAACTCTGTGTAAATTTATTAATATTCATAACCATACCCCTCCTTTGACATGGAAAGTTTCTTTGTTCTATTGGTAATATAACACCAATTATCAGCACTGTCAATAGCCGAGTGCTAAATTTTCACGCTAGCTACGAGCCATGCAGGGACGAAATCGGGTTGCCTTTTGGGAGCTTGCTCACGGAAAGGCATATCCGATTTTGGACCTATACGGCGACAGCCGTGACTGAGCGAACGCAGTTCGCGAAGTGCATGGCGAGGGGCGTGGGAGGGGGAACACATACGGACGACTTCAGGATTAGCTATCTACAATTTTGATTGTATTTGAACTTGTCTTTTTCATTTCCTTTATATAACTTCAAAATAATTTGCATTTTGCGAATATTCTTGTAGAAATAAAGCATTACAAACTATGAACATATTGATTTTGCAACAAGCCAGATATAATCGCCAAATTGTTTAGAGCATGGAGCATTAATATGATTCCTGCAATTTTTCCTGTATCTTTTTAATCAATCCCACGTCTGCCGGAAGCCAATCAACACTGTATAATTTTTCTTTTGACAACCACCTTGCAGATTCATGCTCCTTCAATTCTAGTTCTCCATGTACAATCTCGCACCAAAAGCAGTCCATAGACAGATGAAAAGTAGGATAATCAAATTCAATTGTATCAATCAGTTCTCCTACACTGATATCTGTATCCAATTCTTCTTTGATTTCTCTGACAAGTGCCTGTTCAGATGTTTCTCCCTCCTCAATCTTACCGCCAGGGAATTCCCATCCATCCTTGAACTCCCCATATCCTCTTTGTGTGGCAAAAATCTTATCATCTTTTCTAATTACCGCCGCTACTACACGCACAGTCTTCATCACATTTCTCCATTCTATTTCTTTTATTTATTCTTACGTTTTTTACATCAATCACTCACAATATAATCATAGATATCGCTTCTAACCGGCACATCTAATCGATAGTCTATCTCAAAGGCATTATCCTTTGTCTTTTCCATATAAATCTGTCTCGGATTTCCCTCTGCAAAGATTTCTCCCAGAAAATAAAACTCTTTTGCCTCATTATCATCTTTATTTTTTCTGACAAACAGGAAAATTCTATTATCTTTATCCTCTTCGGATTGCTTGTAAATATGAACAGCATCGCTGGATGTAATTTTTCTTGGATGTTTGGAAAGTGCAATTAAATGACTTTCCGATACAAAACGATCTTCATAAGCAATTGCATCTTCTGTTTTGTAGTAATTAATAAATACAGGAAGCGTCTTCGTATCACTATCATAATAATAGCCTCCAATATTCTGAGCATTTAAGTTTTTGTTCCAGTTAAGCAAACGACATACATCTTCATATGTATATTTTTGATATAATGTGAAATTGGTATCTCTATAAATTTGTCCATACTTTTCCTTCCACTGTTCTATACCAAAATCCAACAATTCCAAGATCATCTGCCTAAAGTTTTTATTCAAGAGTGCCTTCTGAAATTTTGAGGAAAGAGAATAGCTTCCATCTGTATTTTTTTCTACAAGATCACAGTCCGAATATTTACGCCGCTCTTCTTCTTTCGGAAATTCATTTTTCAGATTGCGGATCACCGATCTCTCTACCTGTTCATTCATGCCAACATGATATTTTTCCTGCAGGAGCTTCCGATATTGCAAAAGACGATTTTCCCTACTGATCAGCATTCTCAGCATTTCCAGCTCATGAATTCTTTTGTAAGCTATCAGTTTCTTTGAAAAATATTCTATTATAATTTCTTCCTGATTCGTCAGATGCACCTGATATTCTGTTTCATATTTTTTCAAAAAGTTATGATAAGATCCGCACTTTTCAAAAATTTTTGTGACGTCCACAGAACCAAATTTCTTAAAATCTTGTATAGTCGGAATTCTTCCCAACTTATATTTCAGAGTTCTATAAGACTCTCTAAGCAACTTCATATCATTGGTTCTTGCTGTATCAATAGACGCATAGATTCTCTTTTTTGAAATTTCATCAAAATGAATAGTAGAACTTCCAGGAATAACTCTGGCTCCTTCACGAATGTAACGGCACATTGCATCTTTGTTATAGCTTCTGTCCCCAGACAAAGCGATAGGAATCATAAAGTTGTTCATATAATTCCCAATGAAATCAAGAATCACTACATATTCTTTTCCTTCATATTTTCTGAGTCCTCGTCCTAACTGCTGTATGAACACTACCGGAGATTGAGTCGGTCTCAGCATAATAACCTGGTTAATTTCCGGGATATCGACACCTTCATTAAAAATATCTACAGTAAAAATGTAATCCAGCTGATCATCACAATCTTCATCATTTGTCAGTCTGGCAATCACACTTTCACGTCGTTCCTGAGTATCTTCTCCAGTCAGAACCTCCGTTCTCAATCCACGCTCATTAAACTTTTTCGACAATTCTTTTGCCTCATCTTTTCGGCTGCAGAAAATCAACCCTTTTACTCGGTCTCCGCTAAATCCATAATAATTTGCCTTGTCGATTACATAATCGACTCGGGCATCAGAAATCAGATTCGAAAAGTTCTTTACACCGGCATTGTCATCGAATACTTCTCCATTTATTTCCAGATCTGTAATTCCAAAATAATGGAAAGGACATAGCAAATCTTCCTCAAGAGCTTGCTGAAGACGTATTTCATAGGCAATATGATGGTCAAAGATCGAATAGATATCATACTGATTGGTGTCCGGACTTGCTGTCATTCCCAGCCAGAACTTTGGCTTGAAATACCGCATAATCTTCTGGTAGCTCTCTGCACCCACATGATGACATTCGTCCAGAATAATAACATCAAAGTCCTCTGGACTATAATGAGATCTAATTTCTTCTTTCGACATCATCTGCATAGTGGCAAATAAAAATTCTGCCCCCAGCTCTCTGCTGTTTCCCGATAAAAGTCCGTAAGTTCTTGATGATCCAAAAACTCTTTTATAACTTTTCAATGTCTGTTTGGCAATCTGCTCTCTGTGAACAATAAACAGAGCCCTTCTTGTCCCCATCTCCCGCAGCATAAATGCGGAAGCCAGGGATTTTCCTGTCCCCGTACTACTTAAAAGAAGGGCTCTATCTATGTGCTGTGTTCTCATTTCCATTACATTTTTCACAAAAGCGACCTGCATCTTGTTCGGCTTTAACCGATAATTTTCAAGCTCTACGACCTGCTCTGATACCGCCTGCTGTTTCTGCTTACGGATCATTTTCTCATTCAGATACTCTTGACGGTAAGCATCAATAAAATCTTCAAAAGCTAAGGTATGCTCATCCTGCCATAACTCATCGAATTCCTGTAAAACTGCCTGAGTCAACTCACCCTGTTCTGTAGAAACAATTTTGGTATTCCACTCTTTGTTCTTTGTGATCGCACTGAGTGTCATATTGGAACTTCCGATAATAATCCGATAAATTTCTTCTTCACGAAAGATATATCCCTTTGTATGAAATCCGCCGGTTTCTGCACCCGTAACAAACATTTTCAATTCGATGTTTTTCAATCCTGCCAACTTTTCCAGGGCCTCTGGCTCACTAAACATAAGATAATTTGTCGTCAGGATTTTCCCCGGAATATTTTTTTGTTCCAGATCTTTTAAAGTCTGAAGAAGTGGCGTAATTCCGCTTTTGGTAATAAAAGCGACACTGATACAGAATTCTTCACATCTTTGTAATTCTTCTTCAATTGAAACAAGAACTTTTTTTCCAAGCTTATAATTATTTGAAATAAATTCCGGTCGATATGCCAGATTAGAATTTATAGTATGATCCAGATATGCTGTCTGGATTGCTGTCTGTAATGTTGTTATTTTATCATTCTGTAACTGCATTACCAGTAACCTCCCTGAGGTTTTATAGTTGTATATATTGTATCACAATTTACCTTTTCTCACTAATGGTAGAAATTCTGCTCTTGCATAGCTTGTTTTATCTCATTAATCAGTGTTTGTTCCAATGGAATATAATGCAACTCTATTTCAAATTGCCTGATTGCCTCTGCCACAAATGAATTTCCCATCAACTGATTGTATTCCTCAATATCGCATACGACAATCATTTTTCTATATTGTTCTCCATTATGACACTTCTCAAAAAGAAGCATTTTTAAAATATCGCCTTCTATTTTATGTAATTGCGCAGACTTTAATTTCCCAAGATGGGTATGAATCTCACCTATTATATGTTTTTCCTCTGAATAAAAATCGGGACAAACCCATATACTATTCTCCTTTGAAATCAATATTCTTACATTACTCTGTAAATCATTACATTTTAACTTGCTTTTTAAATTTTCAAATATTATTTCTTCCGCTTCTCTTTGAACTTTTGAATCTGACAAGTACCTTTTCTCCATAACTCCCTCACTATACCTCTGTGTCACATCTTCAACAACAGATTTACTAAAATAATGATCTCGCCCATTCTTCAGAAATACGATTTTCTTTTAAGACAAGTTCCTGCCAGATCCCGGCATAATAAATACCTTCATCAATACCCTTCACAGAATTCTTTCGATTGCTTTCGATGTTATCAGTATCATATGCTTTGCAATATTTCCAGGTCGTTTTTGATTTTCCAGGCATCGTCAGCACACGTTTTTTATCATACAGAAATGTACCTGCACCCGGCATTTCGGGAGCAAAGGAAAGTTGTTTGCTTGCTGTAAAAATCACATTATTCTTTTCTTCATAAATACGTTTATCACAGGCATGTGGATGCCAAAACAATTTCTTTTGCTCGTCAGGATCAGTGATAATGCCCCCAACCTGTAAATATCCCCATACGACCTGCAGCGGCATTCCCAGATAAGTATCCTCTGTTTTATCCGTTCTTCGAACATATTCATACTTTCCATGATTCTGCTTTATATGACGAAAATTGCCAAAGAAAAGAAATAGATCTCCTTCAGAAATATGTTGATTCTTTAGATAAGTTGCAGCTTGATTAATCTGTCCAAAAGCCGGTGTCCACTCACGAATTGATTCCCGCCTTCTGTCTTTCACCAGATCGGGATCCAAATGGCAATGCTCTACTCCCCGATACCCAAGCGCATTCAAAATTGTTTTCATACATATTCCATCACAAAACAATTCGTCATACCGAATGTTGTCCTTCTCCACATCTTTACTTGGAATAGGGAATGAAACCATTGTCCCATCTTCAAAAATAGGACTCATGATACCGCCATTAGCGCTATCAAATCCTTTACGACTTAAAACTACTTTCATTGCTCTCACCGCTTATCATTAAGAGTTATTTCTTCTCAATCTTAAAACCACATTCAGCCACCGAAATCCCCGTCTCCCGCTTACATCTTCGGTATACCACAGCTGCTCCAGCTTCAATTGTTTATTTACCGTCAGGATTTTCTCTACCAGCTGTTCAGTAAACTCAAGAAAAAAACGTCCATCCTCCACTTTTCCTGTGGAAATTCCATTTTTCCCAGAAATGTATATAATTCCATTGTCAGCCAGATACTGATCGATCTTTTCAAAAAACTGCAGTACTTCTTCTTCCTGCAGATGAATCAATGATGCACACGCCCAGATCCCATCGTACCGTTCCGTCGGCCGATAGTTTTGGATATCTGAACATATAATTTTTCCTGAGAAAACTTTCCGGATTTCTCTGCCTAGATTCTTCGACGGTTCCAATGCAGTCACCTGATATCCCTGTTTCTGGAAATAACATGCATCACGTCCGCTCCCGCTTCCCACATCCAGAATCTTGACCCCATTTTTTAACAGGGGAAGGAATCTTTGATACTGTTTTGACATATCAGCGAAAAATGTTTCTGCCGCATAGCGTTCTGTATTGCTTTCGTAATAGTTACTCATCATCTTATGTCCTCAAGCTCCAACTGGAAAATCCCATACTTTTTGCCGATTGATAGACCGGAAACATAACCTCTTCCAAACGCCCGGAAAACTCCGTTTCCGTCAGACCTCTCTGATAAAGTTTATTTCTGATCTCCTGATTGTTCAGATGCTCCTTCGCGCATTTGTCAAAGGCTTTATGTACTTCCGGATATTCCCACATCAATTCATAGGACAAATATTCCATTTTACATAATAATGGGAAATACATATTCCAGTCCGGAAGGCTGTTGCTTTTACTACTGTTGATACTCCGGATTGTGGGCGTCAGATTCCACAATTCATCATGTGCCACATACGACCAGGGTACAAAATGATCAATGGATAAATTCTTTTCATTGAGTGGATTTTCCCCATAGATTTCACAAATAGGTTTTATGGAGACAAGCATTTTCCAATATTTTTTTACCTTTTCCAGATTCCGTTCTTTTGGCGGATAAAGCTTGTCCACGATTCCCGGGACGCTTGGGTTCCTTCTCTGAAGATACTGGATAAGATTCAATTCCACCCATCCCTGTATGATTTCATAATTACGGTCAATATAATCCGCCCATTCTTCCTGGATCTGGATTTGGGTATTCAGGCCACTGAATTGCAGGAAATAATACATCAGCCTTTGTTCCTGGTTGATTCTTTTTGCAAGATTTTCCCCGGATCTGTTCCATTCTTTTCCTTTCATAGATTCCATAAAAGGCGCCTGTAAACGATACGGAACATTGTAAGATAACGTCCGTTTCATAGCTAAAACTTCTTTATCTTTACATGTCTTCACATACTCCAGGACAGTGTCTTTCTTCTCACAGGATTTCATATTACTGATCTCACCCAGCCGGTGGACCACCCGTTCCAGTGCATCATTAGGACCAAGATTCAACCGGTACTCCAAAACCATATACCAGGCATCTGCGATCATTTCATTGATCAATGTTTCAAATGTAATTGTTTTCTGTCCTTCTTTTATTTTCCGTGCAAGTGCCTGAAACCAGAACAATTTGTAACACTCGCTTTTGTTATCAAACAATCTGGAAAAATGGGCAATATCCAATATATCAGAATGTGGCAGCTGCATGTCATTCTCCCAGCTCCGTATATTTTTCTTTATGTCCGTATGCTTTTTCTACCGGATATTTTTCTGCATTCCGCTTTACCTTGTCCTGGATGATCTCATCTAGGTCCAATCCGCAGGTATCTGCCATTAAAATACAGTAATTCAGTACATCCGCCAGTTCTTCCCTGACCTTATCTTTTTTCTCCTCACACCAGACATCATCCGCACTCCACTGAAATACTTCCAGCAGTTCCGCTGCCTCCAGACTGATGGAAATTGCCAGATCTTTCGGATTATGAAACTGCTTCCAGTTCCGATCATCTCTGAATTTTAATACCTGTTCTATCGTTTCCTTTGTCATTTTTTACCCTCACTCTTCCGTGTTTCCAGACACGTTTTCAAATAAGCTGCCAGCCTTTGATCTGTACAATATACATAGTAGCCTTTCATACCGCGTGTCATTAATGTCCGGTATGTATTTTTTATAATTTCGTCCGCTTCTTTATTTGCCAGCTCCGGATTCTCTTTATATAGTTTTTTAATTCCTTTCAAAGACTGGTCTGTTCTGGCTCTTTTTGTAAAATCGGTAACGACCATTCCGTTTTCATACCGCATATCATCCCCAATGATGACTCCTACATAATCGAATTCCAATCCCTGAGAGGTATGAATACATCCCGCTTCATGAATGGAATCTTCGTCAATGGCAAACGTAGTCGTATTTTTCAGATTCCAGCTGATTTCAAAATCTCCGATTATTATATCATGTACAGATGGATCATTAACTCCTTCTTTTTTCCAGTTCCAACAATAACCAGCCAGAATCCTCGCTCTGTTATGCGAGGTACGATTTCTTTCGATAATTAGCTCCTGCATTTTTGCCGGAGAATCAAGAATTCGGATATCATAATCGATATCCTCCATATCAAAATTTGCTGTATCCCGAATTTCCAGCGTATGATCCAGCCAGGCAAAGTATCCATCAGAAACGTTGCATCTGAACTGAGACACCAGTTCCATCTCTGTAACCTGAGCATTTTCCTCCTCCGCCCATTTTCTGATTTCGTCTACCCGCCCTATGTCCTGGAGTGTAACTCTTTGGCTTTCATCAATAAAAAATACGCTGCATTTCGCCGCATGAATAATTTCTTTAATCTGGTTTTCTCGCATGTTATGGAACATTCCAGATTTTTCATTCAGACGATGTGCTTCATCAGCGTATGTCAAGATAGGTTTAACAATTTTTTCTCCCATTTTTTCGATGGCAGAAAATCATTTTAATATCTTGGCTAATTCAATACATTGATTTTTAGCCTCACCCTCCAGTATTGAAATATAGTCATTCTTCATAAACTTTACAAACTCTTTTAATTTTATCCACTGCAATGTTTTTGTAACATGTTGTGTATACATTTCCTTTAAGGCTTTCCAAAAATGTTCGTGTCTTACCATATTGGATATCACACTAATCATACCGGGTAAATCAATTTGACCATTTGGCAAATCATCAATTTTATAAAATAGAATTTCATCTTTGTATTCTTCTGGATTTTTTAACATTTTCCAAAACTGTTCCCCTATAACTCCCTTACATCGAAGTAATTCAAAAGCAAGCTTTTCATACATAGAATAATTTCCACTTTCAGTATCTTGCTCGTTTGGTTCCCACTTAAGCATTTCCTCGTGTGTCATAATAAATCCCACAAATTTATCATAGCTTTCCGCTCGTACCATCGTGGATACTGTATTCAAATCTAAAACCAAGTCGTATGCTTTTTTTTCTAAATCACCAGATTCAATCATACCTTTATGTGCCACATCATTTCTCATAATAGGAACATCAAAGGCAAAATACGGATAAAATCTCATATATTTATATTCATTAGTTTGAAGGGCCTTATCTGCTTTTTCAGCTAATGTTCCTTGATTTTCTTTTTCCCCAAATCGTACATTGCAATAATCAAAGAACATTCCTTCCAACTCTATCAAGCCTAAGGCAATAAAAGGCTGAAATTTTTTCGTATTAAATAGCAACTTAAGCGTTTCAAAAATTTCTAATCGTTTTGATAGATGAAAATTGCCCTTGACCCTTTGAAGTATCAGTTCCATTATTTTTTTATCTTCAACTTCTTTTTGAAGTTTCTCTTGATAAGCATTTAGATTTGTTTTCTTTAAATCAAGATACTCTTTTTCAATGTCCATCCATCTTTCTAAAGGTTCATCATGGTGTAGTTCACTAACTTTTACACTTGCCCCATAGTCATAATCCATATCATAAAACGACCTATAATAGGCATATTTATATCTTCTATTTAGAAACAAGACGGATAGCTGATCGTTTTCTTTGATTCTTTTTAGAACATCAAACTTATTTTCCAGCAAATACTCTCTTACACCATCTGATAAAAAATCCAATATCTGATCCTTAGCCTTTTTGTTTATCTCGCAAAAGTATTCAATCTTTCTTCTCTGAAATTCTGCCGCATTATTCTTGTCATTCTTTATGTCTACATATCTCTTTTTATAATCCACCAATCGGCTATCTATTGATTTTAAATCATCAATAACCGTACACATCAAATGAATAAAATTTTTACATAGAAGATTTGTTTCTTCACTCGATAATCCTTGACTTGTAAGGTCCATCTTTTCCAATAAATACTGTTCTATTGAATACGACACCTCTGGATGTTCTTTATCAGCTTCTTGCGCCAATTTAATAGCCATTTCCCCAAATGGTGTATCTTCATCAAAATTCATCCTTACTACTCCCCCTTTCCACATATCTCAACTCTATGTCATACCCCAGCGCTTCCATCATTTTCACAAAAGTCTGATTCACCTGGGTCTTTCCCTACTTATGTACTTTATTTTTACGCCTAGTTCAATATTATTTTTAACCATAGTAGTTCCCTCAAACAGAAAGCAAAAGTTATCTTTTCCGTATAATTTATAGTACACCTGTTTCCATGTTTTCTCAAGCAAAAAAAGGGCCGTCCACATCAGCAGACAGCCCACACTCTCATATACCCAATATAAACTTCACAACCACCTCTGAAAAATTCCATCTAATCTCAACGCGAAATTCATCATACACTCTGATCTCTTTGACAAGTGCTTTTGCCAATCCATCCGTCAGTTTATTTTCTCTGACCACCTGTTCCAAAATTCCTATCGCCTCTTTTGTTTCTTCATTTCCCTGCAGTTCCAGTTCTTTCAATTTGGTATTTTTGACTTCGATCATTTTTCCATTCTGATCTATCTGGGTAGTCAATTCAGCTTTTTTTGCTTGAACTCTTCTTTGCTGATTTTTTCATCCATACAAATCTTTCTTGACAACAAACATACCGTCTCCATATAGCTACTTAGA
>OGQQ01001509.1_pt1 | contig 17559 bp, 17 predicted proteins | sample 1553281 | NCBI WGS metagenome assembly OGQQ01 (sample SAMEA2579937, study PRJEB22360) | human gut metagenome | biome: human gut; feature: human-associated habitat; material: faeces | place: Denmark | collected 2008/2010 | reverse complement strand
AATGGACAGCCGCTGACGTTCTCCGCCGGAGAGTTTGGCTCCATTTTCCCCGATTATTGTCTGGTAGGTGTCTGGCAGACGGCTGACAAACTCATTGCAACCAGCCAGTTTTGCAGCTCGTATTACTTCTTCGTCAGAAGCATCCAGCCGCCCAAGGCGAATATTTTCCATAATAGAAGTATTAAATAGAATGACTTCCTGAAAAACAATGGAAACATACTTGAACAAGCTATCAGTGTGAATTTCTCGTATGTCGGTTCCTCCGATCTGAACGGTACCGGAATCTGCATCATATAGTCTGCTGATGAGCTTAAGCATTGTTGTTTTTCCGCAGCCGCTGGGACCGACCAATGCGGTTACCTGTCCTTGCTCCGCCGTAAAGGATGCATGGCGAATCACCTGGGTGTCTTTCTGGTAGGAAAAACAAACATCCTTTATTTCTACATTGAAATCTGAAAGGACTGCCTTTTCTCCACCCTGAAGTTCATGATTCTTGATTTCACCAATCCGGGCAATTCTTGCGTCCAAATAAAAGATTTCCGTCAGATAGAGCAAAACACCACCCATGGCCCCGCTGAGTTTCGCCGCCATAATAATATAGCCCAGAAGAATCAGGATACTTACCTGACCGGAGGCAAGCATTGAAAGGCCAACAGTCGCCGTGATTCCAATAGGAAGAATAGATAAAGTCTGGCCGATTGTAACAGGAATCGTCTGGATGATCTGAGCTTTCCATTGAAGATTTTCTGACTCATCCAACTGCTGGTCCATTTGAGCTTCTACTTTTTCTTTCAACCCATAGCTTTTAATTTCCTGATTCAGTTCGATTGCATTCTGAAAGCTTTCGGAAATATCTCTCAACTTATCATAATGTTTATTTACATCTCTGACCTGCAGTTTCTTTGTCAGGAAAAGAACCGAAGCAGAAGTAAGAACGGGAAGCAATACACAGAGACCTAATTTCCAATTCATGATCAGAAGGGCTACGCTGATAACCAAAAAGTAAATTGCAAACCCTATGGAATTAGCCACTGCGTTCGCAAAAGCATGCTCAATCGAAGCCACATCTGCCATGATTGTTTGAGCAAGGTCAGACAAATTGTGCTTTGAAAAATAGGATAGGGGCAGTTTGGAAAGCTGTTCCGCCAGATCAATTCTTAAATTTGCAGATTCCTGGTAGGTTTCATCATAGGTCGTTTTATAGTTATAGTTAATAACTAAGTACATCACCAGGGTCGCTGCCAGCATAAACAGGAGATATACCACCGGTTTCCCGGTATTTCCATTCAACAGCCTGTCTGCAAACAGAAAAACACAGATTATCGGCGGTACAAAAGAAACATAATAGAGAAAGAATGACCAGATTGATTTTGCAAGGCCCTTCACACCCGAATCACTCAGCTGGAAGGCTCTTTTTAGATATGTCTTCATCATGCCAACCTCCACTGATTTGCCTTGCAGTATACATCCTGAAAATCCTTATAACGTCCATTGCAGGCCATCAGTTCATTGTGGGTTCCCTGTTCCACAACTTTTCCATTCTGGACAAACAGGATCTGGTCTACATTCTGAATAGAGGACAGCCTGTGTGCAATCATGATAACTGTTTTGCCCCTCATCAGTTTTTGGAAAGCCTGCTGCAACTCGTATTCATTTTCCGGATCTGCAGCTGCAGAAGCCTCATCCATAATGACGATATTCGCATTCTTTAGAATAGCCCTTGCAATAGCGATCCTTTGCACCTCACCACCGGAAAGGTATACGCCCTTTGCCCCTATGACGGTCATCTCCCGCTGGGGGAATTTGTCAAGGATGGATGCGCAGTTCGCTGCGTCAAGTGCATCCATAATCTGCTGCCGTGTTGCCTGAGGATTTCCGATTCGGACATTTTCGTAAATTGAGGTCTTTAGTAATTGACTGCGCTGGAAAACAAATGCGATGTTCTGAATGAGAGCTTTTTCAGAATAACTCTGAATGTTCTTTCCACCAATCAGAATTTCGCCGCCATCGACAGGATAAAAACCTGAAATCAGCTTTGCAATGGTAGATTTTCCTCCCCCGGAAGACCCGATGAGCGCATAAGTTTTATTCTGATGAAGTGTCAGGCTGAAATCCTTCAGCACGAAGTTGTCATCATACTTAAAGTCAACATGACGAAATTCAATATTGAAATCTTGGAAGGCCTCTTCGTTTCCATGTGGAAGCTTTGCCTGATCCATAGAAGTAGTCAGCTCATCAAGCTGATTCAGCGTATTTTGTGCGCCAAAGTTATCCTGCCCCGTAAACATGATCGATGTGAAAGAAGTAAATACAGCTCCGGAGAACACAGCAAAGAAAACAATCTTTGCCAGGATTAGCATAGCAGGTTCTCCATAGCTGATGAATACAACTGCGGCTGGTACAGCAAAAGCATAAAACACGTTGAACAGAACCTGGAATCCGACGTAGGGATTCTTACAGCTGAGGCTATACTGATAGACGTACTGTTTGTGCTCTTTGATCGAGTTAATCAGAGTTTTGTAATACTGTACAGTTACACCGAAGATTTTTATGATCTGCATTCCTCTGACATATTCTACTGTTGCCGCACTCATTTTTTGAAGCGCCGCTGAATAGCCAGACAGAAATTCAGTACCACCGGACATTTTACGGTACTGAAGAACACCAATCACAGTTGTAAGGATCAGGAGAATACCAAGGCGATAGTCTATTGCAAACATCAGCACAAACATTAACACCGGCGTCATAACAGCAGTGACGTTGTCCGGAATCAAATGGGCCACTGTTTTGTGTGTTTCTGCTGCGTTATCATCAATAATTTTTCGAATCTCTCCAGAGCTGTTATGGTCAAAAAAGGAAGAAGAGGCATCCAATAATTTATGAAGCCCATTTTTCCTTAAGTTTGTTTCAAGCCGGAAGCCTAAGTAGTGGGAACACGTTGCCGATGCAATGTTGAGAATGCCTCGTAAAATCATAAGTATGACTACAATAATTGCGTCATACATAGCCTTCTCATATACGGGAATAACCAGAATAGACACAATGGACTGCCACAGAAACCAATATGCTCCCATATATGAGCAGACGGCAGCGGCAGATAGTGCCATGGAGAAATATGCCAAAATTCTTTTATCTGGGACATAATGAAATAGTTTTTTATATAAACTGCGCATTGACTTCAAATATACACCTCTTTTTGCTTAAAAACGGTTTGACATACATCAACTCTTTCATTATAATTAGTTGTAGCTAACTGTAAAGGGAAAAACAGATATAAAGTCTAAACAAGGTATTAATAAATCTAAACGAGGTATCTTTGGGAGGAGCCAATGATAGAAGTTAAACGAGATGATTTCTTTGTTGAATCGATAAAGAATCCAATAGAGCACGGAACATATTATAAGATCAACCCAAAATATGGAACCGGATTTCAATGGACGAGTGAGGTTCACCACGATTTCATCATTACAGCGACAGATATAAGATTTAACCAGGAAACTATGGTCGGAGAACATATTGGGTCTGGTTATGTACTTGCTCTCTATATTAGTGGCGCAGGAGATGAATTCTATCCGTATCAAAATATTTCTCCGAATACATTGCGCTGCTATGAACCATCTGAAAAGTATAAAGCTATTTATCATCCTCAGATTCCATTAAGATGTATTACCGTGCAGGTTGACCAGGAATTTATTGATCAGTATCTCCAGGAAATTTCCGGTGATCTGGAAGTGAACTTTTCTGATTTTTTCAAAGAAAAAGGGAAATTCTATTTACCAAATGTTAATCATGCTATGCAAAGCCTATATGAGTATCTGCTTTCCATGAAAACATCGCTTGACAAGGGCACACAGAGAAAAACAACTGAAAACGAGCTGCCAAGCCTTACACAATGCACCGCCTAACAGGACATAGGCGGTGTTTTTGTATGCAGACAGCGTTTTCTCTGTGTGCCGATATGGGCCAGCCGTGCGGCATGGCCTAAATTCTTGTCAAGGAGGTTATTCGTGTCATGGCAGAAGAAAACAAGCATCCCCCTACCACGGAGGAACAGACCCCGCCTGAAATGCCGGGAAAGGCCCCAAAAATGGAGCAGGCCGAAATCCCTGATGTGGGCGGCGGCCCTGCTCCGTCCGCAAAGGTGATTGACCTTTCCGCTGTGCGTTCCACGCCGGAAAAGGATGCTCCGACGGACATCCCCAAGGAGCCGGAAGCCCAGCCTGTTTCCGTCACCGAGTACAGCAAGCAGGAATGGAAAAAGCCCATGCCGGAGCCAGAGAAGCCCAAGCCCAAACGGGGCCGCCCTGCAAAAGCCGAAAAAGCTACGCCCACCGAGCCGGGGGCCAAGAAAGAGGTAAAAGCGGAAAAGCCCTGCCGAGGCCGTCCGCCCAAGGCGGAAAAAACGGCCCCGGAGCAGGGTAAGCCGCCCAAGGCTGGCAAGACCCATGCGGCCCCCGAAGAAAAGGCAGCGCCCCCGGCCCCGGAAGTGCCGCCTACGCCCCGTGACGCTACCAGAGGCGAAAAAGAGGAAATCGTCTATCTTGACCTTTCCGACCTGCATCCGTTCAAGGATCATCCTTTCGGTGTCCGTGACGATGCGGAAATGAAATCTCTGGTGGAGAGCGTCCGCAACGGCGGTGTCAACCAGCCCGCGCTGGTGCGTCCCCGTGAGGGCGGCGGCTATGAGATCATCGCGGGCCACCGCCGCCAGATGGCCAGCCAACTTGCCGGGTATCGCAATATGCCCTGTATCGTCCGCAATATGACGGATGACGAGGCTATTCTCGCTATGACGGATGACAACCTCCGTCAGCGTGAAACGATTTTGCCCAGCGAAAAGGCCCTGTCCCTGAAAATGCAGTATGAGGCCATCAAGCATCAGGGAGCACGAGGCGACAGCGCCGAGGCCGGAAAGCTCTCTCTTGAAAGCGTGGGCCAGCGCAACGGCATGAGCGTGAAAACCGTGCAGCGGTATATCTGGCTCAATGATCTTGTGCCGGAATTGAAGCAGACGATGGATGACGGAAAGCTGTCTTTCACCCCGGCTGTGGAAATTTCCCGTGTGCGCCCCAAGCACCAGAAGTATATCGCCGTGTCCATTGAGGGCCAGCAGGCTTCGCCCTCCAAGGGTCAGGCAAAACGGCTCCGCGAGCTGGACAAGGAAAACAAGCTCTCCCCGGATGTGATCGACGGTATTTTGTGTGAAGAAAAGAAAAAGGAGGATCGTGACGTGATCATTACTGGCGCTGAACTGGAAAAGTTTTTTGGCAAGGAGGCCACGCCCCGGCAGATGAAAGACCAGATCATGACGCTGCTGGAGGACTGGAAAGAGCGGCAGCCGCCCGAGCTTGCCAAGCCCGATAAGAAAATGGATATGGAAAAGTAACGACCTCTGGCCACCATGACCAGAGGCTTTTTGCTGCCCCGATAGGACAGGCTCTTTGGGTTATATCCCCCGTCGCCGCCCGTAATCGAGCACAGGCGGGAGTGGGCTGTCAAGGGGGCTTCGCCCCGCCGTGTGCGGCAGCTTTGCCCTTGACCGCCTGCCCCGGCTGTGCTTTTTCTCCGGCAAGCGGCGGGGGTATATCCTCCAGAGCCGCCCCCTTTTCCAAGATTGGAAAAGGGCGGGGGGAAAAGGTTGACCCACCACATTATATAAAAACGGAGGTTTTCACAATGAAACGACCCCTTGCGTATATCACCGCCGCGTGGAGCGGCGATCCTTGCGAGGCGACAGAGCAGGCCGCCAAGTATTGCCGCGCTGTCTATGAGGCGGGCTTTTCGCCCATCTGCCCCACGCTCTATCAGCCCCTTTTCCTGAACGATGCCGTTCCCGAGGAGCACAAGAGCGGCATCGACATGGGCCGTGACCTGCTCCGCCGCTCTCATGTGCTGGTGGTGTGCGGCAGTATCTCCACGGAAAGCATGAAAAACGATGTGGCTGTGGCCCAGCGGCTGGGGATCACGGCAACCACGCTGGACGGCATCCTGACCGTAAAGCGTCAGGGCCGCCGCTGATATGAACGAGATCCGGCTGGGGAGCCTGTTTGATGGGATCGGCGTGTTCCCGCTGGCGGCGGTGCGCTGCGGTATCGTGCCCGCATGGGCCAGCGAGATCGAAAAAGCGCCTATCTCCATCACGAAACGCCATTTTCCCGGTATGGCGCATTTAGGGGATGTGACAAAGCTGGACGGCGGCGACATTCCGCCTGTCCACATCATCACCTTTGGCTCACCCTGCCAGAACCTCTCACAGATCGGCAACAGGGCCGGTCTTGCCGGGGAAAAATCCAGTCTGTTCTTTCATGCGATTCGTATTATCCGTGAAATGAGGGAGGCGACAAATGGTATATTTCCAGCAATCGCTGTTTGGGAGAACGTCATGGGAGCGTTTTTTTCAAATGACCGGATGGACTTTAGAGCCGTGCTCTCAGCGTTCACAGCCGCCGACATTTCAATGCCTGCTTCTGGAAGATGGGCAGGAGCCGGAATGGTGCGAGGGCATACGCCCGATCTCGCATGGCGGCTCATGGATGCCCAGCATTGGGCAAGCCCCCGATTGGCACGACGGCAGCGCGTCTTTGTTGTGGCAGACTTTGGAGGACAATGTTCCCACGAAATACTTTTTAAGCCCCGCGCAGTGCAGTCAATTTCTGCGTCTGGCGGAGATTGCTGGCTGTCCGCCGCCTGCGGAAATCGAGGCTCTTTTATTGAAGCAGGGCGGCGTGTACCGATCACCAGACCCTTTCAATGCTACCGTATGCGGGCATCGGCAAAGGAGCGGACAACGGAGGCGTTCCGAAACAGCTTCGGATTGCCAACTGACCCTTTTCCCACTCTGTTAGCCAGCGCGGTAAGTCCCTTTGCCTTTTGGTATGAGGACGATCCTGCCGGGGGCTGTGTCCGCTTTCCCACGGAAAGAGAATGTGAACGGCTCATGGGGCTGCCGGAGGGCTGGACAAAGTGCGGCGCGGATGGTGAGGAAATCCTGTCCGCCCACCGTTACCGGGCGCTGGGAAATGCTATCGCGCTGCCCTGCGCCGAGTACATTGTGTGCGGCATATACGATGTTCTGACAAGGAGGTGCTGAAAATGTCATCCCTGTTTGAAGCCTACATTACCAACCTCGGCAAATACAACGAGGGGCGGCTTGTGGGCGAAACGCTGAAATTCCCGGCCACCACGGAGGAGGTGCAGGCCCTTTTGAAGCGCATCGGCGTGGATGGGGTACGGTATGAGGAAATCTTCATTACCTCATTCGACGGTGATGTGCTGGGCCTGTATGACCATTTGGGCGAGTATGAAAGCATTGACGAGCTGAACCATCTGGCCCATGTGCTGTCTGACCTCGACCAGAGCGACATTGAAAAGTTTGAGGCCGTCATTGACAGCGGCGAATACACGGGCAGCGTCCATGACCTGATCAACCTCGCGCAAAATCTGGATTGCTATGACTTCTACCCCGGTATCGACAGCGAGGAGGCGCTGGGCCGGGTCTACATCGAGGAAATGGAAATGCTGGATGTACCGGACAATGTGCTGCCCTACTTCGATTTTGAAGCCTACGGGCGGGACGCACGGATCAACGACGGCGGCCATTTTGCCCCCGGCGGCTATGTGTTCAATAACGGCGGCAGCTTTGTGGAGCGGTATCACGGGATGGAGGATATTCCGCCGGAGCACCGTATCTTCGCCTATCCCAAGCTGAATATTCGGGAGCAGATGGCGGCGTATCAGGAGGTCATAGACCGTTCGGCGCTGAACGAGGAAAAGCTGCGGCTTCCCACCAGCCGCGAGGACAGATAGGCCGCTTCTGGTCACGGTGGCCAGAGGACAAAGGAGGTGTAAGCTATCGTCGGAGATGAAGTGTCCCGGCAGACTATTGCCGTCAGCGTCAAGGCGTCCAAGCTGACCGCCCGTGCGCTGGCCTATGTGGTGGCCGCCGTGGGCCGGAAAATTGCCAAGGAGCACCGCAAGGCGCAGGCGCCCCGCGGCAAGCAGAGTGTGCGAAAGCTCATGGGCCACGGCGGGGACACCAACGCCATCGAGGTGGACACGCCCAAGCTGTTTGACAAGGTGGCCCGGAAATGGGGCGTGGACTATGCCATCCGCCGTGTGGGGGATGAAAAATATCTGCTTTTGTTCAAGGCACGGCAGGCCGACGCCATCACAGGCTGCTTTGCCGAGTATTCCCGTTTGGAGCTGAAACGGGCCAAATCCCGGCAGCCGCCGATCCGGGAGCAGCTCCGGCAGGCAGAGGAACAGGTGAAAAAGCAGCCCCAGCGGGAACTGACAAAGGAGGCGGTGCATGGCGACAGATAAAATCAGAAAGTATGTTCTTCCGAATATCCCGTACCTGTTCATCGGCTGGTTCTGCCTGAAAATCGGCACGGCGTACCGTCTGGCCGCTGGTACGGGCTTCGGGGAAAAGCTGCTGGGGCTGGGCCAGACCATCGGCGCGGCCTTTGCCAGCTTCGCCCCCGGCCTTGCCCCGCTGGATTGGTTTGTCGGCATTGTGGGTGCAGTCGGCTTCCGGCTGCTGATCTACTGCAAGGCGAAAAAAGCAAAGAAATTTCGCCGCGATGCCGAGTACGGCACGGCCCGCTGGGGAACAGAAAAAGACATCAAGCCTTTTGTCAATCCCAAGTTTGAAAACAATATGCTGCTGACCGCCACAGAACGGCTCACCATGAATACCCGCCCCAAAAATCCCGCAAACGCCCGCAATCTCAATTTCTGCGGGATCGGCTCGTCCGGCTCCGGCAAGACCCGCTTTTGGCTCACGCCCCAGCTTTTGCAGGCACATTCTTCCTATGTGGTGGTAGACCCCAAGGGCGGTGTGCTGGGGCAGGTCGGAGCCTTTCTCCAGCGCCGGGGATATAAAATCAAAGTGTTCAACAGCATAGATTTTTCCAAGTCCATGCACTATAACCCTTTGTCGTACATCCGCAACGAGGCCGACATCCTGAAATTCGTGAACGCCCTGATCACCAACACCAAGGGCGAGGGCAAGGAGGGCGATCCGTTCTGGACGAAAGCAGAAACGCTTTTGTACTGTGCCCTGATCGCCTACATCATTTTCGAGGGGCCTGCCGAGGATCGGAACATGAATACGCTGGTGGACATGATCTCCGGCATGGAGGTCAAGGAGGATGATGAAAACTATAAAAACGCCGTGGATTATATGTTTGACGGCCTTGCCAAGCGCAAGCCGGATTGCTTCGCGGTGAAGCAATACCGTAAATTCAAGCTAAGCAGCGGCAAGACGGCAAAAAGCATCCTCATTTCCTGTGGCGCACGTCTGGCTCCCTTTGATATTCCCCAACTTCGGGAGATCATGTCCTATGACGAGCTGGAACTTGACCGCATGGGAGATCGCCGCACGGCCACATTCTTCTGCATCAGCGACACCGACAGCACCTACAATTTCCTTGTGGCGCTGGCGTTTTCGCAGATGTTTAACCTTTTGTGCGAACGGGCGGACAATGTTCACGGCGGACGGCTGCCCCATCATGTGCGGGTATTGTGGGACGAGGCGGCCAACACGGGACAGGTGCCCCAGCTTGAAAAGCTGGTAGCCGTCATCCGCTCCCGTGAGATCAGCCTGTGCCTACTGTATCAGCAGTTGGCGCAGTGCAAGGCCATCTACGACAAGAACGCAGAAACCATCCTCGGCAACATGGATAGTGTGCTATTCCTCGGCGGGCGCGAAAGCTCCACCATCAAGGAGATTTCGGAGAACTGGCTGGGAAAGGCCACCATCTCCATGCAGACCGAGGGACACTCACGGGGCCAATCCGAAAGCTACAGCCAAAATACCCAGCGGCTGGGCCGGGAGCTGATGACACCAAGCGAGCTTGCCACCATGCCCGGAGATCGGTGCATTTTGCAGCTTCGGGGCCTGCCGCCGTTCTATTCCAAGAAGTACGATTTGAAGCAGCATCCCAACTATAAATACACCGCCGAGGCCGACAAGGTGAAAAACGCTTTTGATCTCAACGGCCTTGTGACGCGGCGGATGGACAAGCTCAACCCCAACGAAACCTATACCGTTTACAAGGTAGACGTGCCGGATGAGGCGATCACAGGCGAGGACGAGGACATCCTCAACTATGACGATCTCGACGACCCGGATGCCTTTGTATAACCTCTGGTCACGGTGGCCAGAGGATCAGCTGCCGCCAGAAATGGCGGCTTTTTTCATGGCCGGGGCGTTGCCCCCGGAGAAATGGAGGACTTATGCAGTTTTTTGCTTCTGCCGTTACTACCCTGCAAACTCTCGTCGTGGCGCTGGGCGCTGGCCTTGCCGTGTGGGGCGTGGTCAATCTGCTGGAGGGCTACGGCTCGGATAACGCAGCGGCCAAAAGCCAGGGCATCAAGCAGCTCATGGCGGGCGGCGGCATCATCGTGCTGGGCACGACCCTGATCCCTCTGCTGTCTACCCTGTTTTAAGGGTAGCTGCCGATGGGTATTCTCACCGAATGGATCACGGAATGGCTCAAAGGGCTTTTGATCGAGGGCATCATGGGAAACCTCGAGGGGCTGTTTGACACGGTGAATACCCGCGTCGGGGAAATATCCGTACAGGTGGGGACTACCCCGGCGGCATGGAACGCCGGGGTGTTCTCCCTGATACGGCAGCTTTCCGAAACGGTGATATTGCCGATTGCTGGTCTGATCCTGACCTTCGTTGCCACCTATGAGCTGATCCAGATGATACTGGAAAAGAACAATATGCACGAGTTCGATGTAGCGAATATCTACAAATGGGTATTCAAAACCACTTGTGCCATCCTGATCCTGTCCAACACGTTCAATATCGTCATGGCAGTCTTTGACGTGTCCCAAAGCGTGATTGCAAGCGCGGCGGGCATCGTCACAGGCGCAACCGACATCACGCCGGATATGCTGGCCGATCTGGAAATGACCCTTGAAATGATGGAGCTTGGCCCTCTGCTGGGCCTGTTCCTGCAATCGTTCCTCATTAAGTTTACCATGCTGGCGCTGAACATTTTTATTTTCGTGATCGTATATGGCCGCATGATTGAGATATATCTGCTGACCAGTTTAGCCCCCATCCCCGTGGCGACGCTCTCCAACCGGGAACTTGGCGCGATGGGCCAGAATTATCTGCGCTCCCTGTTTGCCGTGGGCTTTCAGGGTATGTTGATCCTTGTCTGCGTGGCGATCTATGCGGTGCTCATTCAGGGGATCGCCACAGGCGGAGATCCCATCGGGGCGATTTGGGGCTGTATCGGCTATACGGTGCTTCTTTGCTTCATGCTGATGAAAACCGGGACGATCTCCAAAAGCATCTTCAGCGCCCATTGAGAAAGGAAAGGTGATCTTATCGCTGATACCGCCGCTTCTGGTCACGGTGGCCAGAAGCCGATCCCGGAGGGCCTGCACCTCTCTGACGGCATTGAGGGCCTGCGCGCCCTGCCAAAACATAGCGTGGATATGCTTCTGACCGATCCGCCCTACGGCACGACCCGGAACTTTTGGGATGTGCCGCTGCCGCTCCCGGAGCTGTGGGAGGCGGTGAAATGGGCCGTCAAGCCGGAGGGCGCGGTGCTGTTTTTCGCACAATGCCCCTATGACAAGGTGCTGGGCGCATCCAACCTCGCCATGCTCCGCTATGAGTGGGTATGGTACAAAAGCCGCTGCACGGGCTTTCTCAACGCCCGCCGCGCTCCGCTGAAAAAGACGGAGAACATTCTGGTGTTCTACCAGAAGTCCCCGGCCTACTTTCCGCAGTTTGAACAGGGCAAGCCGTACAAGAAAATCCACCGTTGCAGCGGGAGCAGCCCCAACTACGGGAAGTTTGAACGCACCAGCGGCGAGTCCGATGGGCGGCGCTTTCCGGGGAATGTGCTGGCCTTCCCCACGGTGACAACCACCGTGCATCCCACGCAGAAGCCCGTGGCCCTGTGTGAGTACCTGATCCGCACCTACACACGCCCCGGCGAGGTGGTGGCGGACGTCTGCGCTGGCTCCGGCACAACTGCCGTGGCCGCGCTGAACACGCACCGCCGCTTCATCTGCTTTGAAAATGCCCCATCCATCTATACCATCGCCGCCCAGCGCATCGAGCAGGCGCGGCTGGCCGTGGCCGAGGGCGGGAAAGGAGAATAGCTATCAAAAAATACCCCATCATTTACGCCGACCCGCCGTGGCGCTACTCGGCTAAGAAAGTGCAGGGCGCGGCGGAAAATCACTATCCCACCATGAGCATTGAGGAATTGTGTGCGCTGCCTGTGGCCGAGCTTGCGGCCAAGGACAGCACCCTTTTCATGTGGGCCACGTTCCCGCAGCTCCCGGAGGCCCTGCGGCTCATCCGTGCGTGGGGCTTCACTTATAAAAGCGTCGCTTTTGTCTGGCTCAAAAAGAACAAAAAGGCGGATAGCTGGTTTTATGGGCTGGGCTTCTGGACGCGGGCCAACGCTGAGGTTTGTCTGCTGGCGACCAAGGGACACCCCAAGCGGCAGGCCGCCGATATTCACCAGTTTATCATTTCTCCCATCGAGGCCCACAGCAAAAAGCCGGACGAAACGCGGGACAAGATTGTTGCCCTCATGGGCGACAGGCCCCGCGTGGAGCTGTTCGCACGGCAGACCCCTCCCGGCTGGGACGTGTGGGGCAACGAGGTGGAGCCGACAGCGGGCCTCTGGTCACGGTGGCCAGAAGATAGCGGAAAGGAGGACGTATCTTGCCTTATGTGAATGTTCCCAACGATCTTTCCAAGATCAAGACGAAAATTGCCTTTAACCTCACCCGTCGCCAGCTTATCTGCTTCGGCGGCGCGGCTGCCGTGGGCATCCCCGTGTATCTGCTGACCCGTCACGCACTGGGCGGCACCGGGGCGATGTTCCTGATGATCGCGCTCATGCTCCCGGCCTTTTTCATGGCGATGTATGAGCGGGATGGCCTGCCCTTTGAAAAGGTGGCCCGGAATATCATCCGGGCCAAGTTCCTGCGGCCCGGTGTGAGGCCCTATCAGACGCAGAATATCTACGCCCCGTTTGCGGGAAAGGAGGTCACACTTGAGCAAAAGCCCCAAGAAGTCGAAAAGCCTGACGCGGGCCGGTAATCGTCCGGCGACCATATCGGCCCAGCAGACCATTCCCTATGTGCGGATGCTGCCAGACGGTATTTGTCAGCTCCCCGGCGGTGTCTACACAAAAACGCTGGAATATGAGGACATCAACTATTCCGTTGCGTCCGCCGAGGATCAGACGGCCATTTTCGGCGGCTGGAGTTCGTGGCTGAATTATTTTGACAGTTCGCTGCCGTTCCAGCTTTCCTTTGTCAACCGCCGCAGCCGCTCCGGGAGTCGCTACAAGGTGAATATCCCCAAGGCGGATGACCGCTTCAACAGCGTCCGCACGGAATACACGGGGATGCTGAAAAACCAGATCGCCAAAAGCAACAACGGTATCGAACGGGCCAAGTACGTCACCTTTTGCATCCCCGCTGAAAATGTGGCCGCCGCCCGCCCCCGTCTGGAACGTGTAGAGGCGGACGTGATCGGCAACTTTAAGCGACTGGGGGTACAGAGCCAGCCCCTTGACGGGCGGGAGCGTCTGGCCCTGCTGCACGGCCAGCTTCACCCCGGCAGTCGGGAGCCGTTCCGCTTCAAGTGGGCGGACATCGCCCATACGGGCATGGGAACGAAAGACTTTATCGTGCCGGACAGCTTTGACTTCCGGCAGAGCCGCTCGTTCCGCGTGGGCCAGACATGGGGCGCGGCGTCCTACTTGCAGATTATGGCGTCGGAGCTGTCGGACAAGCTGCTGTTGGAGATTTTGGAGCTGGACGCCGAGCTGACTGTCACCATGCACATTCAGACGGTGGACCAGGTCAAGGCCATTAAAACGGTCAAGGGTAAAATCTCCGACATCGACAAGATGAAAGTGGAGGAGCAGCGCAAGGCCACCCGCGCCGGATACGACCCTGACATTCTCCCGCCCGATCTTGTCACCTTTTCCAAGGACGCCGCCGAGCTGCTGGCCGACCTGCAAAGCCGCAACGAGCGAATGTTCCTCTTGACGTTCCTGATCGTCAACACCGCCCCAACGCGGGAGCGGCTGGAAAACGACATTTTCACCGTCAACGGCATCGCGCAGAAATATAACTGCGCCGTCAAGCGGCTGGACTGGCAGCAGGAGCAGGGCTATATGTCCTCGCTGGCCCTCGGCTACAACGGCATTGAAATTCAGCGCGGCATGACTACCAGCTCCACGGCCATCTTTGTACCCTTTATGACCCGGGAGCTTCGCATGGATGGCCCGTCCCTCTATTACGGCATGAACGCCCTGTCCCATAACGTCATCATGGCTGACCGCAAAAAGCTGAAATCCGCCAACGGTCTTTACCTCGGCTCCACGGGCAGCGGCAAGAGCTTTGCCGCCAAGCGTGAATTGCTGAACGTCTTTCTTGCCATCCAGCAGGATCGCATCATCGTGGTAGACCCGATGGGCGAATATGCCCCGCTGGTGGAGCGGCTGGGCGGTCAGGTCATCGAGATCGCGCCGGACAGCCCCAACCACATTTCCCCGATGGATGTCCAGATGGACATGGGCGGCGGGGACAGCCCGCTGTCTCTGAAAGCGGATTTTCTGCTGTCGCTGTGTGAGTTGGTGGTGGGAGGCCGGGACGGTTTGCAGCCCATCGAGAAAACCGTCATTGACCGCTGCGTGCGTCAGGTGTACCGGGAGATGGCGCTGGGGCTGGAAACGGCCAAAACGCCGCTGCTCCAAGATTTGTATGAGGAGCTGCTGCGCCAGCCGGAGCCGGAGGCAAAGCGGATTGCCACGGCGCTGGAGCTTTACTGCACAGGCTCCCTCAACCTCTTTAACCATCCTACCAACGTCAACCTCAATTCCCGCGTGGTGTGCTTCGTGCTCAAAGGCATGGGCGAAAACCTCCGCAAGATTGCCATGCACATCACCAACGATTTTGTCACTTCTGCGGTGGGAACCAACTTCAAAAACGGTGTGGCGACATGGTGCTATTTTGACGAGTTCCATATTCTGCTCCGTGACCCGCTGACCGCCAGCTACTTTGTGACCGTCTGGAAGATGCTCCGCAAACAGGGCTGCGTTCCCTCGGCCCTGACGCAGAACGTGAAAGACCTGCTGGCCAGCCGGGAGATTGAGAACATTCTGGACAACACGGATTTTATGATCCTGCTGTCGCAAGCGCAGAGTGACCGCACCATTCTTGCCAAGCAGATCGGTATTTCAGAGCACCAGCTATCGTATATCACGCAGTCCAACTCCGGCGAGGGCCTGCTGTTCTATGGCAGCGTCACTATCCCGTTTGTTGACCGTTTCCCCCGTGGCGAGATTTACGACCTGCTGACTACCAAGCCGGAGGACGCTGCCAATGGAAAACAGGCAGAATAAGCCGCCCAAGGGCGGGGCTGCTTCTGGTCACGGTGGCCAGAAGTTCCATATCGACAGCGAACAGGCCAAGCTCCACAAGTCCAAGCTCCGCATGGAGAGCCGGGAGGAACGGCTGAACAAGGCCCGTGAAAGGCTGGCAAAGCAGAAGCCGCCGAAAAAGCCCGGCCCCATCAAGCGGATCGCCCGGATCGCCGGACATGAAACCCATGCTTTTCTGCATGGAAAGGTGTATCAGGAGGAGCGCGACAATGTAGGTGTGGAGGGTGGTCATTTTGTGGAGCGTTCCGGCGAGGCCGCGCTGCACTATGGGCGGCACAAGGTACGCAGGGCCATCCGGGAGCACCCGGCCAAGGCTGCCGCCCGTGCGGAGTCCCGGTACATCAAGGCCACGGCAGACTACCATTCCCGCAAGTTTGCACAGGAGCAGCCGGAGGCGCAGAGCGCCGCCGCCCGGTTATGGCACCGCCACAAGCTGAAACGGGAGTATCAGCGCAAGGCGCGGGAAACCGCCAAGCAGACCGCCAAAGCCGCCGAACAAACCGTATCGGCCACAGAGCGGTTTGTCCGGGAAGCGGCGGCGTTCGTCAAGCGGCATCCCGTGGGGACGCTGCTTGCGCTGGGCGGCCTGCTGGTGGTGCTGACCCTGCAATCGTGTATGTCCTCGATGGTGTCCGTGGGAAACAGCACCCTTGCGGCCATCGCCGCCAGCACCTATAAGGCGGAGGACGCGGATATGCTGGGGGCGGAGGACGCCTACTGCGCTCTGGAGGACGAGCTGCAACGCTACCTCGACACCTACACCCGCACCCACGATTATGACGAATACCATTTTGACCTTGACACCATTGAACACGATCCCTATGTGCTGATTTCTATGATCTCCGCACTCCATGAGGGCGCGTGGACGCTGGACGAGGTACGCGGAACGCTGCAAGACCTCTTTGACCGCCAGTACATTTTGACTGAGGATGTGGTTGTCGAGGTGCGCTACCGCACGGTCACAAGGACGGACAGCGAGGGCAACGACTACGATGTGGAGGTGCCGTACAACTATTACATCTGCTATGTCACGCTGGAAAACTTCAACCTCTCCCACGTCCCGGTTTACATGATGTCCGAGGAGCAGCTTTCCATGTACGCCCTGTATATGTCCACGTTGGGGAACCGCCCCGATCTGTTTCCCTCGTCCGGCTATATCGGGAAATACATCACCAACCGCCCGCCGGAGCATGAAGTCCCGGAGTCCTATCTGGATGATGAAACCTTTGCCGCCATTCTGAAAGAAGCGGAAAAATATCTCGGTTTCCCCTATGTGTGGGGCGGCAGCAGTCCGTCCACATCCTTTGACTGCTCCGGCTTCGTCAGCTATGTCTACAATCAATGCGGCTGGAGCTTCGGGCGGCTGGGGGCGCAGGGCCTTTATAACATCTGCTCCCGGACGAGCAGCCCCCGCCCCGGTGATCTGGTGTTCTTTGTCGGCACCTATGATACAGCGGGTATTTCTCATGTGGGCATCTATGTGGGCGACGGCTGGATGCTCCATTGTGGCGACCCTATCAGCTATGCCAACCTGAACAGCAGCTATTGGCAGTCCCATCTTTACGCCTACGGGCGACTACCGTAAAGGAGGTTTTTTGATATGGCAATTACGAAAAGCGCAAAGATCGAGGCCGAGATTGAAAAGGTCAAGGCCAAAATTGCCGAGCAACAGGCACGGCTTAAGGAACTGGAGCAGAAGAAGCTGGAGGCGGAAAACAGCGAGATCGTGGAGATCGTGCGCGGCATGAGTATCTCCCTTGCCGATCTGCCGCTGGTGCTCCAGCAGCTCCGGGGTGGCGCTTCTGGTCACAGTGGCCAGAAGCCGACAGAACAGGCGGAGGTGACGGAATGAAAAAACTGCGGCTTTTGCTGATAACGCTTTGTGTGACCGCCCTCATGGGCAGTATGGCGGTTACGGCCTACGCCGGAGGCGGCGAGGAATGGGACGGCCTTGCCCCGGTGGAGCCGCTGCCCGCCGAAACCGTTGACCCCGGCGAGGGCTTTACCGAGGACGGCAACCTTGTGACCCGTGACCTGCTCTACGATGAGGCCACCAACAAGCAGTTCATCACGGTGCAGACCAGCGGCGGCAACACCTTTTACATCGTCATTG
>OGQQ01001491.1_pt1 | contig 17775 bp, 10 predicted proteins | sample 1553281 | NCBI WGS metagenome assembly OGQQ01 (sample SAMEA2579937, study PRJEB22360) | human gut metagenome | biome: human gut; feature: human-associated habitat; material: faeces | place: Denmark | collected 2008/2010 | reverse complement strand
TATTATTCCGCAAATATATCAAAGTAATAGGTTGTGCATTTGTATTGGCTGGTCCACTTGCCCATTACCTCATATATATGTATACACAGGATTTTGTGCTAAAAACACCTATAGGTATAGGGATTTATTTAGCAGTTCTAGCTATCATTTCCTTTATTTCATCAAGCACAGTAATTTGGCAAATACACAAAGCTGCTCAAATTGATCCCGCAAAAATTATAAGATCAGAATAAACACACATAAAATATGAAAACACTGAAATATTCCTGGCGCTTTTTAATGCGTTCTAAATCGTATACTATCATTAATTTGCTGGGACTGGCATGCAGTCTGGCATGCAGCATCATCTTGATGCGATATATCCATAGAGAACTGACAGTGGACACACATTGCATCGACAGGGAGCATGTGTATGCCATCTGTACCAATACAGAAGGCAACCGGGGACTAAGTGGACTGAAACAATATAACTATGATACCATTTCTATTGACAATCGTTTCGTAGAAGCTATGACCACCTATATTCCATTGGAAAAGGACTATGTCATTTCCGGTACCAACCGTATTCCGGCACGTTGCCTCGTTACCGACAGTGTCTTTTTTCAGTTATTTCATTATCCTATAGTGCAAGGAAAGCTATCTCTCACAACACCTCAGTCGGCATTATTAACGGAAAAATACGCCCGCAAGATTTTCGGTAATGAAAATCCTATAGGTAAAATACTACGTTATAGTAATGGCAAAGACATTACCATAGAAGGCATTGTAGGAGAACCTGAGTGTAAAACTACAATTAACTTTGATATCATCCTCTCTTCTAAATTATCCCAACATTGGGAAAGGATGAATACGGAGCTCTATCGTTTCCTACCCGGTACAGATATAAATGCCATAAATAAGACAGGTAGTGTTCCACGGTATATAAATGATCCTGAATATGACACTCGCACACATACTTTTTCTTTAATTTCTGTGAAGGATATTTACTGGGACGGTTCTTTAACTGACCGTGAACCTGCTATGTTTCTTTCGGGAAACCGTTCTCACTTAATCATTTTGTCGGGCGTATGCCTGTTATTGCTCCTCACCGGCATCTTGAATTTTATTAATCTTTATCTGGTGGCATTATTACGTCGCGGAAAAGAATATGGATTGAAGAAAGTATTTGGCGTATGCGGCAGAACATTGTTTGCCAATATATGGATTGAAAATACATTACTAGTTCTGAGCGCCTTATTAGTATCTTGGCTTATTATTGAAATAATGTCTGCCCCTACTGAATATTTGTTCGACACTCACTTTTCTTATACGGCTTTCGACGGATGGCTTTCGGCAAGTATTTTATTATTGTTACCAGTAATAACTTCTATTTATCCATACATTAAATACAATTACACCTCCCCCATTCTTTCCATTCGCTCTATCGGTGCCCAAAGTCATTCCAAACATTTTCGTATGTTCTTTCTAGGGGCACAGTATATTATAACTTTTTTGTTAGTGGTACTTTCACTTTATTTTAATCGACAACTTGGAATGTTATTAAGTACCGAGCCGGGCTTTCGTACTAAAAACATAATGAATGTAAATTTAGTATATGAATCGAAAGATTTTAGCAGCTATACTTATGAAAGTATGCAACAACGCCGCCAACGTGTCATGCAATTGGATAATGAACTTAATGCATGCCCCTTTATTGAATTGTACGAACCTAGCTATGAGAATATCCTTACTCCTACCTTTGGTACAAATTATTTGAACAATAAAGGAGAAAAGGTGTTTCTAAATATTCATTACGCCACTCCTGCATTTTTCAAATTATATGATATAAAAGTAATTGAAGGTGAGATACCCGATATAAATAAAGAAGACCGGCGTACTGTTTTTGTTGTAAACAAAGCCGCACTGAAAGCATTAGGCTATACTTCAATCAATGGCGTTGGAGTGATTGAAGAAAATCAAAAAAAGGCTAATGCTAACGCTTCTCTTCAACCTATTGTTGCAGTAGTAGAGGATTATTTTGAAGGACATTTGACATCTGGAATCAAGCCTACTATCTATCCTGTCGGAGCACGGTTCAGTGGTGATCTCTATCAGATAGCTTATACACCCGGCAAAAAGAAAGAAGTGATTGATTTCTTACGTAATTTGGAATATAAACTCTATGGAAGTGAAGACTTTGAATATACTTTTCTGGAAGATGATATCAAAGCAATGTATACACAAGACCGCCAAACAGCCACGATTTATTCTATTTTTGCAAGTATAGCTATTATTATTTCCAGTCTTGGTTTGTTAGGGATTTCTCTTTTTGACATTCGCCAACGATATCGGGAAATAGCGATTCGTAAAGTGAACGGTGCAAGTGCCAAAGACCTTTACCGACTGTTATTCCGCAAATATATAACCGTTTTAATTATAGCATTTGTCATAGCTATTCCTTTGGCTTGTTATCTGATAAATACCTATACTCAGGATTTTGCAGTAAGGGCACCTGTCAGTATAGACATTTTTATCATATCATTGCTGTTGGTAATAATCATATCACTGGGCACCTTAGCATACCAAATACAAAAGGCGGCACATATTAATCCGACGAAAATCATGAAAACAGAATAATTTTATAAAACAACGGAAATATGTTAAGGCATTATATAAAAATGGCAATGCGCCACTTATTAAAATATAAGATACAAAATCTGATATCTATCGTAGGGCTATCTGTCGGGATATTATGTTTTAGTATCTGTCTTTATTGTAGCCGGTTCATCAGCGAAGTAGATTCTTGCTTTTCCAATAAGGAACGCATAGCAGACATAAATTTATGTACAACACGGGGAGATTTGTATTCTGGTATTCCGGCAACAACGATTGAAGAATTGCGTAAACTTAGATTCGATGAGGTTCAAGATTTTACCTTTACCGTTTATCCCCGAGAGCGGAGTTACAACTTAGAGATAAAAGAAGGGAAAGAATTACCATACGATCATTTGATGACAATGGAAGTAGACTCTCTTTTTAGGAAAGTATTCACTCCCCAAATACTACAGGGATCATGGGAAGTAGCCTCCAACACCCCCAATGCCATTATACTGACCCGCTCTTTAGCAAAAAAGATTTTCGGTGAGTCAGAAAATCCCATAGGCAAACGTATGATATTGACACAACGTCTTTTTACAGCACCGGATACCACTCCTCGTACTGGAGGCATAACCTATACCATTCAGGCCGTGATAGAAGATATTCCCCTGAATACCAGCCTGAGTTTTCTTGAGAAACTGGATATGCTAACTTTGAATGACAGTGAAGGAACATTGCAATTCAACGGTCGTGATAATATGACCGGAGGTTTTGGTTTTGCTCTGCTACGTCCAGGTAAAACAGCCCGAAAATTAGAAGCCCGTTTTCGCTCCATAAATATGAAGCACTACATGTATGACGAAGAAACAGCTATAACCGCCTCACCCTTTGGAGAGAAATTTTGGGATAAGTCCATCGCTCCTTATTTTGCAGGAATAACCATGATAGTAGGCCTGCTGATCTTACTGACCGGACTTCTTAATTTCTTCCATTTTCTTATGGGAACTTTCTTGAATCGTAACCGTGAATACGGGATACGCAAAGTTATGGGCAGTGGAAACCAGCGACTTTTTTACCAACTCTTTGTCCAGTCTGTCATCATTGCATTCATCGCTTTCTTGTTTACGTTCTGCTTGATTGAAATAATCAGCCCCTATTTGAATTTCAATTTATTTAATTATGTTCTTATCATTGAAAAGAACCTCTTGTTTATACAGACCACAGAGTATATGATATTCATCTTATTTTTATGTATGATATTATGCTTTATAACTGTATTGCGCATACATTACACATCTATCCAGACAGAGATTCATGGCAGTGAGATAAAACGTCATAAACATGGAATGCGAAATATACTGTTAGGTATCCAATTTTTTATATGCTGGATTTTCGTCGCATTTACCGTAGCTCTTTATATGCAAGCGGAAAAAACGGAATCTACCCTATTCAACACATTGACTGAAAAAGAAAAAGCCAATATACTAAGTTTCTCCATAGATTATATGTTTATGAAGAATGAAGAGAAACTGGCTTTAATAGAACGTATATCCAAATTTTCCGGTGTACAAGACAAATTATTGGCAGACATCAGTTATCTGAAAGGTATATCAGGTACTGGGATGCAAATGGAAAAAGGTAACCCGGAAAGCAGTTTTGAAGTAAATGTCATGAATGTTTCCACTAACTTCTTCCAATTCATGAACATACCTTTACTATCGGGACACACATTAAAAGCCAAAGAGGATTTGGTAGTAGACAAAACATGGGCGGAACGCCAGAAAAAAGATCCGTTAGGAACTATTTTATACAATTACTCGGAAAGCTATACCATTTGCGGTATATGTGGCGATTTTATCGCCAATGTATATAATCAAAGTCCTGGATTTGTATTCTTACCCAGCGACTTCAATTATTATGTAGGTCATTGCTATCTGAAATGCGAGCCGGGGAAAACGGCTGAAATAAAAAAAATGATAGAAAAAACATTGCAAGAAACACTTCCGGAAAGTATTCACCCTCAAGTCACTACATTGCAGGAGGATATATATGAAGCACAAGCAACAGAAAATAAATTGAAAGGGATTATCCTGTTCTTTTCTATCGTCAGCCTGCTCATTACCTTGTTGGGGGTTTATTCGACCATCACATTGGATACGGAACGCAGACAAAAGGAAGTAGCTATCCGGAAGGTAAATGGAGCAGGATTGAAACAGATTATTTTATTGTTTGCCCGCCTTTATATAAGACTGCTGACTGTTTCCGCAGTTATTGCATTTCCATTAATTTATATAGTCATACAAATGTGGAAAAAAGCATATATTGTATTCTTTAATGACGGTATCATATATTGGGCAGGAATTTTCATCGGAATAACATTTATTACGGCCCTCACGGTATTATTCCGTATTCTGAGAATAGCACGAATTAATCCGGCAGAAGTAATCAAGAACGAATGATAAGAAATAGATTCAACTATGATAAAACATTGTCTGAAAATAGCAATCAGGAACTTAGTAAAGTACAAAGTCCAATCGGCAGTCAGTATTCTAGGACTGGCTGTAGGATTTGTCTGTTTTTCATTATCCCTTTACTGGATACATTATGAAATGACATACGACCATTTCCGCCAGGATGCCGACCGTATCTATATGGTACGCACTAATGACGAATATACGGAAGGGAAAATTTCAACACGAGTTCCCTATTCTTTAGCCGCTTATTTGGCCCAGCACTTTCCGGATATAGCAGTTGCCGCCCCCTTTCATCTCATTTCTGAACGAATCAGCGTGAATGACAAATATCAGGATGCCGTTTTTTCATCAGCAGACAGTGCATGGATGAATCTGATGGATATCCGGATTATTAAGGGAAACCGTAACTTTATGCTCCCCAAAGATAATGCCGAAATAGCAATCACTGAAGAAGCTGCAAAAAAATGGTTCAGAACGGAAGACCCGATAGGAAAAGAGGTGAAAATGCTCAGACGTACCAAAAAAATTTGTGCCATTGTCCAAGCTGAAAACAGACATACCAATTTTCCTTTTGACTTTATAGGCAACCCAGAATTGGGAAAAACCTGGTGGTATATCACTTGGAGCATACTGATTAAGGTAAAGCCGGATACAGACATTGAAGAATTAGAATCAAAAATCAATGCCAACCTGCCTGCCGAACTGAAACAAGTGACATCGATCAGAAAAACCGGCATTGAACGGATTATACTTACTCCGCTTTCCAAACTACATTATGCAAAAGATTTCCGAGATGATAAAGAAGCTGGAATAACTTTTCAGTATATCATCTATTTTTCAATAGCCGGTATATTAATCATAACGTGTGCGTTAATCAATTATCTCACCTTATTTATTAACCGCATGAGAGTCCGTCAACGGGAAATGGCACTGCGAATGATACACGGTGCCAACATCCGCTCGCTTGTTTCTCTCTTAACTGTGGAATTTTTGCTTCTGTTGGCGTGTGCAGTTACTACCGGATTTCTGCTGATAGAAATATGCTTTCCATCTTTCATAGAACTTACAGGAATTGATACAGCAAAATCCTCTTTATACGGAGAAGCCTTTCTTTTCATCGGTTTGATCTCCCTAATTATATTGACTGCCATTATCGGACTTTTATATATACTATATCATCGTTCCCTACACCTCTCTTTGCGTTACAATACCGGAAGGAGTACCGGTACACAGTTACGTAGAGGAAGTATAGTTCTTCAATTGTTTGTCTGTTTGTCTTTTATAGGATGTACCGTGTTGATAAACCAACAATTGGATTACCTGCGTCACCGCGATTTAGGATTGAAAATTAAGAATCGGGGCAGCTTCTCTGTTATGGGAGACATGGATTATACTCCTTTAATAAGAAAAATAAAAGAACTTCCCATGATAACCGAAGTTATGCAACCTGACTATTACCCCATAGTATCACAACTGACAGCTATCGGACAATTTGACAATTGGGAGGGACTGGATATTCCTATTGATACGCCAGTTCCGGTTAAGTTATTTTTAGGGAAAGAAGATTTTTTCCGTTTTTACGATATCACCTTATTAGCCGGTGAATGGCTTGATGACCTATCTACTTATGAAGACATCATTATCAATGAATCACTGGCGCGCCGAATGGGATGGAGCCCACAAGAAGCCATCGGCAAACATATTATACAATCATACATTACCTATACAATTGTCGGCGTAGTGAAGGATTGCCATTATGGAGCACCGACTTTACCCATTCCCCATACAGGCTTTCTGGTTGGAGAACAAATGGGATTAATGCAGCGTTCTGCCGGTATCTTATTCAAATATAAAGAAGGAACGTGGAATGAATGTCGTAAAGCCCTTGAACACCTTTACCAGACCGAATGTTCTCCTGAGAATATCTTGCGTCTGAACAGTGAAGAAGAAGTATATAATAATTACCTGCGTTCCGAAGAAATGCTGACCCGGCTGCTTAGTTTCGCGTCTTTAGTATGTATTCTTACCGCCATGTTCGGCATTTATTCTTTAGTAACACTTACTTGCGAACAACGTCGTAAAGAAATTGCAATACGTAAAGTAAATGGAGCCACAGTATGGAGCATTCTATACCTGTTTTTCCGGGAATATCTAATCATGCTTTGTATTGCTGCACTGTTCGCTTTTCCAATCACATACGTCATTATCAAGCAATGGATATTAAACTATGTCCGGCAGGTCAGTATCAGTCCATTACCATTCATCCTTATTCTTATAGGGCTGGCTCTGACAGTCATAGCAGGAATCAGTTGGCGGGTATGGAAAGCAGCCAACGAGAATCCTGCAGAAGTAATCAAAAACGAATAACTTTTAAAATATAAGATTATGATCAAAACAGTAAACTTGCAGAAAATCTTCAAAACAGAAGAAGTCGAAACATGGGCATTGAACAATGTCAATCTAGAAATTAAAGCAGGCGAATTTGTAGCCATCATGGGACCATCCGGTTGTGGAAAGTCCACCCTGCTGAATATCCTCGGCCTTTTGGACAATCCTACGGGAGGCACTTACGAACTGAACGGAACAGACGTTTCCAAATTTACCGAAGCACAACGCACCAATTTACGTAAAGGAGTCATCGGATTCGTGTTCCAGAGCTTTAACCTGATTGATGAATTAAATGTATTCGAAAATATCGAATTACCCTTATTGTATATGGGAATTCCGGCGACAGAACGCAAATGTCGGGTAGAAGATGCCATGAACCGTATGGCTATTGCTCATCGAGTAAAACATTTCCCACAACAACTATCTGGCGGACAGCAACAACGTGTTGCAATAGCCCGTGCTGTAGTAGCAAATCCGAAACTGATTCTAGCAGATGAGCCTACCGGTAATCTGGATTCCAAGAACGGCAAGGAAGTAATGGAACTTTTGACCGAGCTGAATAAAGAAGGAACAACAATTGTTATGGTTACCCACTCCCAACACGATTCCGGCTATGCAGGAAGAACCATTAATTTGTTTGACGGACAGGTGGTGAATGAAATAAAAATATAAATTAATTTATCATTGAGGTGGTTTAACCACCTCAATGATAACAAAAGGATATTATAACAATGAACATCTTCTTAAACATCAAACTTATTGTCCGCAACTGGTGGCGGAACAAACTTTTTTTTCTGATTTCACTATTCAGTCTTACAGCTGGATTAGGATGCACCAATCTGCTTATGACTTTTTTTATCCATGAATATAATGTGGAAAAATATAATACCGACCGTAACCTCATTTATCTATTACGTCAAGACTCTCCAATGGAAGAAGGTATTAAAGTAGCCTACTCTACCTCAGACGCAGCCACACAGATAAAAGAAAAATATGCTGAAATTACAGATATTCTGCATGTGAACGGAATGTCTGGTAATCTTTGCAAATATAATGGAACAGATATCAAACAGTTTCTTTTTATCAGTGCCGACTCTACTTTAAATCAATTTTTCCCTTATACAACTTTAGAAGGCAGCCTGGAAGAAGTCCTCACGACCCCGGACAAAGTTGCTGTAAACAAAAGATTTGCTCACCGACTTTTCGGAAATCATTCCGGAATTGGAGAAATCCTGGAAATAATCAACGAAGAAGGACAAAGTAAAAGTTATAAAGTAGCAGCTATATTAGAAGATCGTCCACAATCTTTTCTGCATTTTGATTTGCTGACAGGACTATCCGACAAATCATGGGGAGGTCCCGTATTATTAAAACTACAACCAGGTGCATCTCCCTTAGCTTTACAGGAAAAAATTAAAAAAGACAAGATTCCAACTTTAGTACCGGATTCACAATATTATATTGATCCGATAAAAGAACTATACTTTAATACTGGAAAAGACAGTAAGCAGCAACAGTTGGCTTTCTTCCAACACTGTGACGTATTATTACTATATATCAGTCTGATTTCAGCCCTGCTTGTACTTATCATCGCTTGTTTCAACTATACAAATCTGACTCTCTCACGTATCATGCAGCAACTTAAAATGATACATATAGAGAAATTGATGGGAGCAAAATCAAAAGAAATCCGCAGTCAGTTATTTCTTGATGCAGCACTTACCGTTTTATTTGCATTCCTGTTATCATTATTGCTTATTAATGACATGCTGCCGTGGTTTAATGATCTGTTGTCTACCCACCTCTTCTTCTCTTTCTTTTTCAGCTGGCAAGTTCTACCTTTACTTTTATCCTTCATTTTCTTCATGGCTGTCATTCCCGGTCTGTATATCAGCCATAAACTCTCTCAACAGACTTTGAGCAAGTATCGGCAAACTTATACAGGAAGGAAAAAGCAACAATTTATATGGTTGCTTGTTACCATCCAGTTTATATTTTCAATCGGGTTAGTGTATGCAACCACTCTTACACAAAAACAAATGAATCTAATCAAATCCCGTGCATACCATTACGAAAATACAATAGAAATAGGAAATGGCACCCTTCCTCTGTTTCCGCTCTATCAGGAACTGAAACAAATGGATGGGATAGAGTCTATAAGTCTTTCCATGAGTTCTGTACTTTACTGTTGGCTTCGTGAGCTTCCTATCCGACAAACAGACGGTAGTATCCAACATAATTTTATAGCACACATCCCTACTGACACAGCTTTCTTCCAAACCATGCATATCCGACAAATTGCCGGAGTATCTCCCTCCCAAGCCTGTCGGGAATATACTCATCCGGCTTTTATCAATGAAAACCTTGCGCGTCTGCTGAACATAGATGTTTCCCACATAGGCCATAAACTAAATGAATTTGATGGATTCTCGGATTCATTAAGTATTATTGCAGGTATTTTCAAGAATTTCCCATTTAACTCCCTGGAAGAAGAAATCGGTGGTCAACAAATATCTATTGGAACAGAACAGGATTTAATTCAGAAAGGAACATTCATACAAATGAAACTCATTCCTGAATATTATAAAGAAACATTGGTATCTATTGAAAAATTATGGAAGGAAATGAATGGTGACAGAGGTTTCAAATATGTAGATATGCATAAAGAATTTATGTTGCGTAATAACAAAGTAATTATACTCTCCCGAATCCTTATCAGCTACTCATTTATTGCATTGGCCCTGACCTGTTTTGGCCTGTTCGGTATTTCATGGTACGCTGTACGTCATCGTACCCGTGAAATTGCAATCCGTAAAGTGCATGGTGCTTCCAATTGGGAAATAGTATGGTTACTAAACCGTTCTTTTCTATGGCAAATACTAGTAGCATACATCATCGCTATTCCGATAACGTGGTTATTAATGCAACATTGGCTGGAGCAATTTGCTTATCGAATTTCAGCCACACAATGGAATTTCCTGACTCCTATTCTTATTGTATTGGTAATTACAACCATTACGATAACAATACATAGTTATCTTAGTGCACGCACTAATCCGGTAAACAGCCTGAAAACTGAATAGCAAACGTCTATGTATATGTTCTTTTTTGCTGAAAAAGCACCAAACTTACAGAAATCACAACAAGGATTATGCCCAAAGCACTGTATGTAGTAAAGAGTTCATTGAATACAAATACCCCTACCAGGACTGCCGTAAGAGGTTCCAATGCACCCAATAAAGAAGTCAACGTCGGTCCTGCCAATTTTACAGCCTTCACCAACGTGATATTAGAGATCGCAGTTGCAGGAAGTGCCAGTCCCCCAATATAGAGCCAAGTGATTACATTGGTTTCCCAACGGACCCCCTTATCATAGAAAAGTCCTCCCAGCAAAAAGAGCAAGGCTCCCAACCCCATCACATAACAAGTTAATACCGTAGAATTAACTTCCACTGCTCTAGTTTTTCTTATACCTATTATATAACCGGCATAAGAGAAAACCGATATGCAGGCCGCTATCAATCCCACCATTCTATTTCCACCATTATATTCTATATTTCCGGAAGATAATAATGCTCCTACTAATGATAAAACGATAGCAGCGAAAGTCACAATAGACTTCTTTTCTCTAAAGAAAACGGCCATTGTTACTGCAACAGCCAGCGGATACATAAAATGGATGATAGAAGCAACACCACTTGCAATATTCTGATAAGCTATGACAAGACTGAACGAAGTAAGCGCACGCAGCAAGCTCAGTCCGAAAATTGTTTTAAAATTTTTATACCCTATATGAAAATCACATTTGGTAAGAAAAGCAAAAACAAGCAAGACAACTGTAGCAACTCCCCAACGATAAGTCAGCACTTCAAAAGAAGAATATCCAATAGCCAACAAGCTTATGGAAAAAAACGGTGCCAATCCGAAAGTCGCAGAAGACACTGCTGCATATAGAATACCTTTTATCCGATTCATGTCCTTTTCAAGTAAAACGGATACAAAGATAGACAATAATACATAATAAAAAACAGGTTGCCTTTACAAAGGCAACCTGTGATATCTTATTTTATGATTTCCAACTTCTTAAAGCACTTGGTCAGTTTATCCACAGCATAGTCAACTTGTTCCTTTGTATGAGTAGCCATCAAAGCAACACGCACCAAAGTATCTTGTGGTGCACAAGCTGGTGGAATAACAGGATTAATAAATATACCCTCGTCAAATGCCAGCTTAGTCACTTCGAATGTCTTGTCCGTATCACGAACATAAAGTGGAATGATCGGACTTTCAGTATCACCGATTTCAAAACCGGCCTGACGGAAACAATCCAAAGCATAATTTGTAATCTTCCACAAATTCTCACGACGTTCGGGCTCACTCTTAAGGATATGAAGTGCAGCACGTGCAGCAGCTGTTGCAGCAGGAGTATTACTTGCAGAGAATATATATGAGCGTGAGTTGTGACGCAACCAGTTGATTGTATCTTTATCCGCAGCAACAAAACCACCGATAGAAGCCAGTGACTTTGAGAATGTACCCATAATAACATCTACCTGATCTGTCAGTCCGAAGTGATCGCAGACTCCTCGCCCGTCACGACCGAACACACCCAAGCCATGTGCTTCATCCACCATGATACTTGCATTGTATTTGTCTTTCAAACGAACAATCTCAGGCAAGTTAGCCAAATCACCTTCCATAGAGAAAACCCCATCCACCACAATCAGTTTCACAGATTCCGGTTTACACTTCTGAAGTTCTTTCTCAAGGGCTTCCATATCATTGTGCTTGTATTTCAACTGGGTGGAGAAAGAAAGACGACGTCCGTCTACGATGGAAGCATGATCACGGTCATCGCAGATAATGTAGTCATTGCGGTCTGTCAGGCAAGATACCACACCTTCATTTACAGTAAAACCGGTAGAATAAACCAATGCATCATCTTTCCCTACGAATTCCGCCAATTCCTTTTCTAACTGAACGTGCAGATCAAGCGTACCATTCAAGAAGCGTGAACCTGCACAACCTGTACCATATTTACGGGTTGCAGCAATAGCTGCTTCGATAATCCGTTCATCGTAGGTTAACCCCATATATGAGTTGGAGCCAAACATCAGCACCTTTTTACCATCCATGATAACCTCTGTATCCTGATGGCTGTCTATCTCACGAAAATAAGGGTAAACGCCTCTTTCCATGTATAGTTGAGGCAATCTGAATTTACTTAACTTGTCTTGTAATAATCCCATATCCTATTGTATATGTAAGCCTCGTCGGCCTACTTTAAAATAATGTATATAAACTCACTAATACATTCTGTTTTCAAGGTGTTCCCGTCAAAACAGGCTGCAAAGATAGTAAATTCTACAACCGATTGTACTTTTTTTCAAAAAAATATTTAGGGACATCAAAACTTTTAGGATTTAGGGTAGTTATAAACAAAATGTATTACTTTTGCGTTTAATAAAGAGCTAAACTACCAAAGTAAAAGTATGACCACAAAAAAGAAAATTGTATTTGTCGTTAATCCTATCTCGGGGACACAGGGGAAAAGAGCCATATTAAAATGGATTGACGAACGTATAAACCGTACACTTTATGATTATACGATTGTCAAAACACAATATGCCGGCCATGCTGAAAAAATTGCGGCTGCAGCTGCCAAAGAGAAAGTAGATATAGTAGTAGCTATTGGAGGAGATGGAACTATAAACGAAATAGGACGTGCACTGATACATACGGATACAGCATTAGGTATTATACCTTGCGGGTCGGGAAACGGACTAGCGCGACATTTACAAATTCCTTTGGAGCCCAAGGCTGCTATTGACATTATAAATGAAAGTTCTGTTGCCTGTATTGATTACGGAAAAATAAACAACATACCTTTTTTCTGCACATGCGGAGTAGGTTTTGACGCATTTGTCAGCTTAAAGTTTGCTGATTCAGGCAAACGCGGACTACTAACCTATCTGGAAAATACCTTGCATGAGAGTCTGAGTTACAAACCTGAAACTTATGAAATAGAAAATGAAGAAGGAACGGTAAAATACAAAGCTTTCCTGATAGCCTGCGGCAATGCCTCCCAATATGGGAATAACGCATATATTGCTCCACAAGCCTCGTTAACCGATGGTTTGATGGATGTCACAATATTAGAGCCATTCACAGTGTTGGATGTTCCTTCTTTATCTTTTCAACTTTTCAACAAAACCATAGACCAAAACAGCCGGATCAAGACATTCCGTACTAAAAAGATTAAGATACATCGTTCAAAACCCGGAGTAATGCATTATGACGGAGATCCGATCATGGGAGGAAAGGATATTGAGGTAGAATTGATTCCACACGGACTCAACATCATTGTTTCTGATAAAAAAAAAGAGAACGAACCTTTTAGTCTCTTACAACAAATATCCGAAATATTCAGTGGTATGAAGCCTAAAGCTGAAACTTTTGCTTTCCGGCACAGCCATTTATTTGAGCTTAACAAAAGTTTATTGCGTCGTCTATCCAAAAAACAATAAAAAATATCTTTTTTCTGAACATCAGTAAAGACTCTGCCAAATAAAAACAGTTTCTTTGATGATGTTCAGAATAATCCACCCTCTACATTTTCAAATAAAATTCTTTAGTCAAGGCTATATATTCTTCACTATACACATGACGTGATAATTCGATGGTCAAATCGTCTGTAACACATTTATCCACAGAGAATTTGAAAGCAAGCAATACCCGTCTGGGTTCAGTTCCAAGTTTTGTATGAATTAAAGTCTGGTGTGAGAGATGTAATCCGTAACGAGTGGCAGCCATCAAAAAAGATTCTTTACCATCAGCAGGAATAATCACAGAAAAAACACCTTCGGAATGAAGCAAACGGGCGGCAGATTCTGCTAATTTATCAAAATCAAGAAGATCTGTATGCCGAGCGATATTACGCTGCCTTTCAGGGCATTTCAATGAATCGGTAAAATAAGGAGGATTGGAAACAATAACATCAAAGAGTGTTTCCGATGTAAAATGACAAATATCCTGCAACTCCACTTCTATCCTATCCTGCCACGGAGATGCCGCCACATTTCCACGAGCTTGTTCCACAGCATCCGCATCTATATCAACTGCTCTTATCTGGGCATTGCACCGCTGTGCCATCATCAAAGAAATCAATCCGGTCCCAGTACCAACATCTAAAATATTACGGGCAGAAACCACATCAACCCAAGCTCCCAATAAAACTCCGTCCGTACCAACCTTCATGGCACATCTATCATGATAAACAGTAAATTGCTTAAAAGAAAAATAAGGATTTGGCATACTATATTTATTAAATTAGCTGTCAAAAATAGAAAAATCCATTTAATTACTCCAATTATTAGGAAATATTTGATTTTTAAAACTCAATTAGTTCCCATGAATTTTCCTTATTCGACAAGGAATGATTAACTTTGTCCCCGTTTTGGGCATTGGGCTCAATTTAACACAAGAGGAATAAATTATGAAGAGGAATAAGAAAGAGGATATTTTGTTGAATACTGATAACGATGACATCTCTATGTTAGCTGAAATCCAAACGGATCCGGATGAAGTAACTGCTATGGAATTTAATAAAGAAATACCTGTTATGCCTTTACGCAACATGGTAATGTTTCCATCTGTAGTAATGCCTGTAACCATTGGACGCCCCAGCACATTGAAATTGGTAAATGCTGCATACAAGAAAAAACTTCCCATAGCGGTAGTTTGTCAGATACAGGGAGACATGGATGATCCTGGTTTTAATGATGTGTACCATGTAGGAGTTATTGGGAAGATTCTCCGTGTATTCGAAATGCCAGGTGGAAATACCACAGTAATTATGCAGTCAAACGGGCCCAAAGTACATTTGGACAGTATCACAAAAACATCTCCATATTTGAAAGGAATAGTGACTCCTATTCCAGAGGCAAATGACCAACTGGAAACGGACGAATTCAAAGCATTGATTGACACCTGCAAGGATTTGACGAGCAAGTTCATAGAGGCTTCCGAGAAGATGAGCCCGGATACTGTTTTTGCAATCAAGAACTTGGACAATCCGGAAATTTTGGTAAACTTTATTTGTGCAAACTTCCCTATTCCGGTAGAAGAAAAGATAAAATTGCTAAAAGCTGGCGATTTGCAAAGCCGCCTGTATATGCTGGTCAAGATCTTAAATCGTGAAGTACAATTGGCTGATATCAAACAAAGCATTCAAATGCGTACACGCGAAGATATTGACCGTCAGCAACGCGAATATTTCTTGCAGCAACAAATTAAAAACATACAGGATGAACTGGGTGCCGGACAGGAAGATGAGATAGATGAACTCCGCCAAAAAGGAAGAACCAAAAAATGGAGTTCGGAAATGGCAGAACTTTTTGAAAAAGAAGTTTCCAAATTGGAAAGGACAAATTCCCAATCACCAGATTTCAATGTGCAACTTACCTATTTGCAAACCCTGTTAGGATTACCTTGGAATGTCTTTACCACTGACAACCTGAATATAAGTAATGCCGAAAAGACATTGAACAAAGACCACTACGGACTAGAGAAAGTAAAGGAGCGTATCCTTGAACATTTAGCAGTGCTGAAACTAAAAGGTGATATGAAATCACCCATCATCTGCCTTTATGGTCCTCCGGGAGTCGGTAAAACTTCTTTAGGGCGTTCCATAGCGGCATCATTGAAACGTAAATATGTACGTATGTCATTGGGTGGTGTGCATGACGAAGCCGAGATCCGTGGCCATCGTAAAACTTATATCGGTGCCATGCCGGGCCGTATCATCAAAAGTTTGATAAAAGCCGAGTCCTCTAATCCGGTTATCATTTTGGACGAAATAGACAAACTGGGCAGTGACCACCGCGGAGATCCCAGTTCCGCTATGCTGGAAGTGCTTGACCCCGAACAGAACAACACTTTCCACGATAACTATTTGGATGTAGATTACGACTTGTCTAAAGTAATGTTCATCGCTACGGCAAACAATTTGAGCACCATCCCTCCTGCTCTGCTGGACCGTATGGAGTTGATAGAGGTCAGCGGATATATCACAGAAGAAAAAGTAGAAATAGCTCGCCGGCATCTTGTCCCCAAAGAACTGGAAGCCAACGGCATTAAAAAAGAATATGTGAAGTTCTCTAAAGCTGCCTTGGAATGTATTGTAGAAAATTATACTCGTGAAAGTGGGGTACGCGAACTTGAGAAGAAGATAAACAAGGTAATGCGTAAAATAGCGTTGGAATTTGCACGTGACGGCTATGAAGTGATGCATGAAATAAAACCTGCCGATGTACGCAAATACCTAGGCACGCCAGAATATAGCCGTGACAAATATCAAGGAAATGAATACGCCGGTGTTGTCACAGGGCTGGCGTGGACAGCTGTCGGAGGTGAGATCTTGTTTGTAGAAACCAGTTTGAGCAAAGGAAAAGGCGGTAAACTGACGTTGACCGGGAACTTGGGTGATGTAATGAAAGAATCGGCTATGCTGGCTTTGGAATATCTTAAGGCACATACCAAACTGCTGAATTTACAGGAGGATATCTTTGACAATTGGAATATCCACATCCATGTACCTGAAGGAGCTATCCCCAAAGATGGTCCGTCAGCCGGTATCACCATGGTGACGTCATTGGCATCCGCCCTCACCCAGCGTAAAGTAAAAGCAAACCTGGCAATGACAGGCGAGATCACATTACGTGGAAAAGTCCTGCCCGTAGGCGGTATCAAGGAAAAGATTCTAGCCGCCAAACGTGCCGGAATCAAAGACATCATTTTATGTGAGGAAAACCGCAAGAACATTGAAGAAATTCAGCCGATGTATCTAGAAGGACTGACATTCCATTATGTCACGGATATTAAGGAAGTATTGGCTTTAGCTCTCACCAATGAAAAAGTAAACGGTGCCATTGATTTTAATATTACCAATCAAAAAACAGAAGAAAAGAAATAAATATGACTTTTGACTTACAATATACAGACCCTAAATCGAATGCCCGTGCCGGATTGATAACGACTGACCACGGGCAAATAGAAACCCCCATCTTTATGCCTGTAGGCACATTGGGAACGGTGAAGGGCGTGCATTTGCATGAGTTGAAAGAGGACATTAAAGCGCAGATAATCCTAGGAAACACTTACCACCTGTATTTGCGACCGGGACTGGATATAATAGAACGTGCCGGAGGTCTGCATAAATTCAATGGTTTTGACCGTCCTATGCTGACTGATAGTGGTGGTTTTCAGGTATTCTCTTTAGCCGGTCTTCGCAAGATCAAAGAAGAAGGTGTTACGTTCCACTCCCATATTGATGGTC
>OGQQ01001479.1_pt1 | contig 17884 bp, 8 predicted proteins | sample 1553281 | NCBI WGS metagenome assembly OGQQ01 (sample SAMEA2579937, study PRJEB22360) | human gut metagenome | biome: human gut; feature: human-associated habitat; material: faeces | place: Denmark | collected 2008/2010 | reverse complement strand
GCAGGCAAAGCGCCCCGCGCTCAAAACCGGCTTTGAGGGGCTGGATCAGACGCTGGACGGCGGACTTTACGACGGACTTTATGTGATCGGCGCGGTCAGCTCGCTGGGCAAGACCGCCTTTTGTATGCAGATCGCCGATCAGCTTGCCATGCAGGGGCGCGACGTTCTCATTTTCTCCCTTGAAATGATGACATGGGAGCTGATGGCTCGCTCCGTTTCCCGCGAATCCTTCCTGCTCGACACCTCCGCGCGCCGCCGCCTTGCCAAGACCGCGCGCGGTGTTTTAGACGGCAGGCGCTGGGCGGGCTACAGTGCGCAGGATCTCGCGCATCTGGAGCTGGCGCAGACGCGCTACGCCTCCTATGCAAAGCACCTCTATTTCCGCGAGGGCGACCACGAAACGGGGCTGGACTACATCCGCGCGGAGGTCGCGCGCCACATCGCCGAGACCGGACAAAAGCCCGTGGTGCTCATCGACTATCTCCAGATCATTGCCCCGGTGGACGTCCATTTCACGGACAAGCAGAACCTTGACCGTATCGTCTGCGCGCTGAAAAAGCTCTCGCGCCAGCACGGGCTGACCATCCTCGCCATTTCCTCCTTCAACCGCGAGAATTATAATCTGGAAGTCTCCATGAACGCCTTCAAGGAATCCGGCGGCATCGACTACTCCGCCGACGTGCTGATGGGACTTCAGGCGCGCGGGGCGGGGCGGCCCGGCTTCAACATCGACGAGGAAAAGCGCAAGGACCCCCGCGAGCTGGAGCTCAAGATCCTCAAGAATCGCTCCGCCGCGCTCGGACAGCCCATCCCGCTGCGCTACTATCCGGCGTTTTCCTGTTTTGAAGAAGGATAGGGCGGTCTCACGTGAGACTTGTCCGAGCAATTCGCGGCGATTAATTTTCGAATGTAAGACCCCTGGAAGGATATAGAAAAAAAAGCAAGAACTGCTTGCAAAAAGAGAAAATATCTGATAGACTTTATGTAGACTGTATTACTGTCAGTACGTGCGTCTATCCGCACGCCCGGACAGGAACAGGTTTTGGATGCTGCGAGCAGCGCTTGGGGCGGAAACGCTGACACCCTTTTGCGGTACTCGAAGATCATCAGTAAAAAAAAGGAGTGGTTAAGAAGATGAAAAAGCAGCGTATCTTGAGTGCTCTGCTGGCATTGTGCATCGTCTTTTCCCTGGTGCCCACAGCGCTGGCGGAAAAAGCTGACGATTTCACGGACGTCAGCAGATCCGACTGGTACTACCAGTTCGTAGACTATGTGACGTCGAAGGGTTACTTCAACGGCACCGCAGAGACGACCTTCGCCCCCGCGGAGAACATGACCCGTGCGATGTTCGTCACGGTCCTGTTCCGTTTCCACGGTGCGAAGGGCGACAGCAGCCAGAGCGCATTCACCGATGTGGCTCCCGGTGAATGGTACACCGCGGCCATCAACTGGGCGGCTGCCAACAAGATCGTAGACGGCGTGGGCAACGGCAAGTTCGCCCCGAACGATCCCATCACCCGCGAGCAGATCGCGGCCATTCTCTACCGCTACAACGGCGAGGCCGTTACGGGAGACCTGCTCTCCTCCTTCCCGGATGCGGACGCGGTCTCCGGCTATGCCGTTGAGGCCATGCAGTGGGCCGTCAGCCGCGGCCTGATCTCGGGCGACCCCGCCTCGGACGGCACGCTGTGGCTCCGTCCGCGCGACGGCGCGACCCGCGCCCAGATTGCCAAGATCCCGTGGGTCTGGCTCGGCGCGTAAATTCTGGATCTTTGAGGAAAAAGCCATGATGAAAAAACTGATCTCCGGGCTGGTTCTTCTGGCCATGCTGGCCTGCCTGGTGCTCCCCGCTGCGGCGGCGGAGCCCACGGCCCTTCCCATGACGGTCGCCGAGGCCGTGGACGGCGTCTCCGCCTACTGCACCGCGGCGATGCAGGCCGCCGGGACCTACAGCGATTGGTCCATCCTGCAGCTGGCCCGCAGCGGCAATCTGACGGACGCCATGCGGCAGGACTATCTCGCTTCTCTGGCGGAAAAGCTCCGTGCCTGCGGCGGCGTGCTGGACAAATCCTATTACACGCAGTATTCCCGCACGATCCTCGCCCTGACGGCCTGCGGCGAGAACGCCCGCGACTTTGCGGGCTATGACCTGACGGCCCCGCTTGCAAACTACGACCAGACCGTCTGGCAGGGCGTGAACGGCGCGGCCTTTGCCCTCATCGCCATGGACTCCGTGTCCTACGGCTTCGCAGCCTCCGGCACGAGCTCCCGCGCGCGCCTCGTGGCCTACCTGCTGGCGCAGGAGCTGCCGGGCGGCGGCTGGGACTATTCCGGCAAGGCGGCTGACCCCGACCAGACCGCCATGGTGCTGCAGGCGCTCGCGCCCTACCGCACGCAGGCAAACGTCTCTGCGGCCATCGACCGCGCCCTGAACGTGCTCAGCGGCATGCAGAAGGACGACGGCAGCTTTGACGCGTGGGGCGCCTCGTCCTCGGAATCGATCTCGCAGGTCCTAGTGGCGCTGTGTGCCCTCGGCATCGACCCGGCAAAGGACAGCCGCTTTGTCCGTGCGAACGGCGCGTGGCTCGTCAGCGCGCTGATGAGCTTCCGCGTGCAGACGGAAACCGGCCTTGCCTTCGGCCACACGAACCGCACGGCAAACTACATGGCCACAGAGCAGGCGGGCTATGCCCTCGCGGCCTATGAGCGCTTCCTCGCAGGCCAGCCCGCCCTGTACACCATGACGGACACGACCTACGGCACACACACCTGCGTCCGCTACCGCGACACGGCCCGCCACTGGGCGCAGCCCTATGTCTGCGCGGTGACGGAGCAGGGCCTCATGAATGGCGTCGGCAACGACTGCTTCGATCCCGAGGGAACGCTGAACCGTGCCATGCTCGCCACGATCCTCTGGCGCGCTTCCGGCAGCCCCGCAGCAGACGGCGGCAGCTTTTCCGACGTCCCGGCCGGGCAGTGGTACTCCACGGCCGTTTCGTGGGCGCAGCAGAGCGGCATTGTGCAGGGCGTGGGTGAAAACCGCTTCGCGCCGATGGACAGCATCACGCGCGAGCAGCTCGCCGTTATGCTCTGGCGCGCCTCCGGCAGCCCCGGGAGCACGCAGAGCCTTGCGGCCTTCCCGGATGCCGGGACGTGCTCCGACTGGGCGAGCACGGCGCTGGCGTGGGCCGTGGAGCGCGGCATTCTGAACGGCATGGACGGCAGACTGGCCCCCGGCGGCACGGCAACGCGAGCGCAGGCAGCGGCTATGCTGACGCGCTATCTGCAGTGAGGGTCCTGCCATGAAGCTGTTTCATTCCTGGAAGCGCTGGCAGCTCATCGCGCTGGTGTGCGTCGTTCTGACAGCCGTTCTGACGCTCGTCTTTGTGCTGCAGGGCGGCGGCGGGGACACGCAGCCCACCGGCGGCACGGAGGGGCTGCAGCTGGCCACGGAGACGCTGGGGGACGTCACGGAGCCGCCCGAAACAGCCGCTCCCACAGAGGAGCCCACAGCCGCTTCGACGGAAGCCACAGAAGCTCCGACTGAAGTGTCTACGGAGGCCACAAAGGCCACAGAAGCCCCGACTGCCGCGACGCAGCCTGCCACGGAGGCCCCGACGGAGCCGCCCGCGACGGAGCCTGCCGCTCCCTCGTGCACGGTCTCCATCTCCTGCACGACGGTCCTGAACAACTGGGACAAGCTCTCGGAGGCCAAGCGTTCCATCGTCCCGTCGAACGGTATCATCCTCGGTACCGTGACGGTCGAGCTGCAGGAGGGCGACACAGTGTTTTCCGTCCTGCAGCGCGTGGTGAGCGACTACAATATCCAGATGGAGTATTCCGTCTCGCCCCTGTACCAGACCACCTACATTGAGGGACTCGGCAACCTCTACGAGAAGGACTGCGGCGCGCGCTCCGGCTGGATGTTTGCCGTGAACGGCGTTTTCCCGAACTACGGCGCATCGGACTGTACCGTGCAGGACGGTGATTCCATCCGCTGGCTGTATACCTGCGACCTCGGCAGCGACCTTTCCTGAATATCGTCTCCCATGCGGCGCATCCCATACCGGATGCGCCGCTTTTTGTGTGCTGAGGCATGGTAGGGGAGCGGCATGCCTCGCCCCTACAAGGCGCTATCCCGGTCACGAAAAACTGCCCGGCGCTTTCGCGCCGGGCAGCCATTTTCTTATGTGCGGGACATCAGCGGGTCCTAGCGATCTCGATGGTGTTCGTCTTTTCCTTCAGGACAAGGACATCGCCGGTGTCCGTGCTGATGTGGGCCAGATCAGCCTGCGTCAGCTTGTAGTCGTCCGTTCCGGCGGCGACCACCGTGCCCCACATCATGAGGTTACCGGTGATCACAACGTCGTGGTCGAGCGCGCCGCCGATGGTCACATAGCCGTCAGAGGTCTTGCTGAGGTTGCCGTCTTCATCGCTCTTGGAGTTGCGCAGGTAGATATCGCCGTTCAGCTCCGCGGTCTGGCCTGCAGGCGTGGGATTCAGAACGATGCTCGCCGTGGCGTCGCCGTTGACAGCCGCGAGATAGCCGATGTCGTTCTTCATCGTGATATTGCGGAACCTGCCGCCGTTGATCTCGATGGTCACGAACTTCATGGCATGCAGCAGGCCATAGGTACCGGTGACATTTTCAACAAGGCAGTCGTTCACAACGCAGCGCGCCGGCACATAGGTGCTCAGAGACGTGCAGTTTCCATAGACGATCAGGCCGTTGTAGCCGGTCAGGTCATGGAACCAGCCGCCGTTGATGGTCAGCAGGGTCTCCGTCTTGCTTGCGCCGAGATTGAACACTCCGCCGCCTGCGCCGAAGATCATGTTGGCGATCTCAAAGCCGTCGTTCACAGTGACCTGTGCGCCGGAGCCGATACTGAAGGAGGCATTGACACCGCTCTTCAGATACTTGCTGTTGCCGTCCACGCGGAAGTTCTCGATAGTGACGTTCGCTTCCTTGATGTCAAACATATAGCCGGAGGTGTTCGTAGCATCACGGCGGACCATGCAGCGCTTGGCATTCTCGCCGAATTCGTTGAAGTTCAGCGAGCAGTCTTCCGTGATCTGAATGCGGTAGACCAGCGAAATGACAAAGTTCGCATCATCGGGGATGGTTTCCATGGCATCGACACGGGCCTTCAGGATCTCCTTGGCCTTCTCGAACGTCTTGACCGGCGTCTTAACGGTCAGGCCGTCGTTCGTGTCATTGCCGTTGCCGCTGAGGTAGACGACGATGTCGTTCGTCTTGACCTCGGCAAAGACCGCCGTGTTGTTCTCATTGACCTCGAGGTAATAAGCGCCGTCGATGTCGTTGACAACATGTACCTTCTCCATGTCGCTCGGCTGCAGGGCATAAGCGCCCTCGCCCGTTCCGCCGGAGATGGTGGCTGCGCCGACGAATTCCTTGGCCAGCAGGATGGGGAGCTTGCCCTTCAGCTTGGTCAGGCCCTCAGGCACGCGAATCGCGACGTCCTTGTAGGAACCATAGGCGTTGTTGATGTAAATCGGGTCCTGGAAATCGGTATCCTCCGTCGGAATGAGGGTAACGTTGTGGGTTGAAATGGTCAGCGCGTTGATCGTCTCGCCGTTCTTGTCCGTGTTGCCGGCAAACTTCACGCCGCCGATCACGACGGTAGAGCCGTCATTCGTGGCAGAGATGCAGGCGAGGTTCGCGCCCGTCGTCGACATGGAGTTGTTCACAACCGCGCCGCCGAGCAGGTTCACTTCCACAGGATGGCTGCCCATAACGTTGATGACGCCCGCAACGGAGCCGCCCACGTTATGGGACAGCTCGCCGCCATTCATCGTGAAGACGGTCTTATCGTCCTTCGTGTTGGACTTGAGGTAGATCGCGCCGCCGGTGAACTTGGACGTGTTGTTCGAGATCTTGCCGCTGTTCAGGACCAGGGTGGAGTTTTCCACATAGAACGCACCGCCCTGTGCGCCGAAGCAATTCGTGACAACGGCGTTGTTCATCGTCATCGTCGCATAGTTCAGCAGATAGATGGTGTTGCTCGCGGGAGCGGAAGCGGGCAGTCCGGAGAAGACCTCGGCATTGCCGTCGATCGTGATGTTCGACAGCGTCAGGCTGCCGCCGTCCACGGCGATCATGTTGCCCGTGCAGGACGGAGCGCGCTTGACGATGCAGTCGCGGCCCTTGAGGTCCCACGTCTGCTCATCGAGCACGGTCACGGTATGCGTGACCCAGATGACACCGTCGGTGACCTTCGGAGAGATGAGAGCCGCAGCCGCAGCAAAGGTGCGGACCGGGGTCTCCTCCGACAGGCCGTCGTTGGAGTCGCTGCCCTTGACACCGTCCAGATAGACCGTCGCGCCGACATAGGTGTCGTTGAGCCAATAGGCAAAGAGCGTCATGTTGTTCGTGACCGGAGTCGCGAAATCCCATTCCGCGCCGCTGGCGGTGTGCCAGCCGAGGAAGGTATCGTCAGTCTTGACGGGATCGGCGGGCTTTTCGACCATGCCGCCGTGCTGGACCTTGACCTGCACCGGTGTCGTGCCGTTGACGGCATTGAACGTGACGGTATGCTGGATCAGGCCGTCAGACAGTGTGACGGTGACGTCCTCGGTCAGACCGGCCAGGATGTAGTTGCTGCCGTGGCTCGCCAGACGGCCGCTCGTTGCGGAGACGTCATAGACCTCATAGCCTTCGTCAGCGCGGGCGATAAACTCGACAAAGTTCACATTCTCCGGGAGCGTCAGCTCCGTGACGGCCTTGCCTTCGACATAGGCCGCGCTGTGCTCGGAGACGAAGGTGACGTGGATCGGCTCCTCGGGCTCGGTGGGCTCGGGCTCAGTGGGCTCTGGCTCCGTCGGTTCGGTCTCCGTCGGCTCCGTGGGCTCGGTCTTATCCTCCGCAGCCTTCAGGAAGCGGCACAGGAGCGTAGCGGCCTCAGCGCGGGTCAGAGGGTTCTGCGGCAGGAAGCTGCCGTCCGGATAGCCGGTCAGGACACCTGCCGTCTGCATGGTCTCCACAGCCTCTTCCGCCCAGGCGGCGATGTCGGCTGCATCGGTGAAGGTCTTAACCTCCTCGATCTCGGGGAGGGTCTTGTCCAGCAGCTTCAGCAGCCGCAGGAAGATGGTGGCAGTCTCCTGCCGGGTGGCCGCACGGTCCGGGGCAAACGTGCCGTCGCCGTCGCCGGTCACAACGCCGTTCTCGGCGGCCCATGCGACAGCGCCCGTGTACCAGGTGCCCACTGCCACATCGGAGAAGCCGGTAGAGGCATTGTCGTCCGTTTCCGCACCGGCGGCACGCGCCAGAACGGTCACAAGCATGGCACGAGTCAGCGTGCCCTCGGGATCAAACGCCGTGTCGCTCACGCCCTTGAAGTAACCGGCGGCAACGGCTTCCGTGATGGCGTCATACGCCCAGTGGTCCTTTGAGACGTCCGTGAACCCGCCGCCCTCTGCCGCGAAGGCAGAGGGGAGCGCGGAACACAGGAGGCACACGACCAGCAGGACGGACAGCACCCGTTTCATCAGTTGATTCATGGTTTCCTCCTATTCTGAGCTTAATGCTCCAGCGTGGGGAGGCTCCCGGCGGGGAGCGCCACGGCGTCCTGACTGCTCAGCTCGGTCTGGGCCAGCGTGCAGGTCTCGCTGAAGTTGAAATCGCCGGTGCGGTCGAGATCCATCGCGCCGCTCTTGGAAGCGAACAGGCCGACAACGGGCCATGCAGCCTCGTCGAACGTGCCGCGGAGGACGGCCTCCTCGGTCTCCTCGTTGATCGCGATGATGCTGGAGGAGTCCTCGCCGTTGAAGCGTGCCCAGTAGATCCAGCCGGTCTCCATATCATAGTACAGGGACTGATACATATGCTGGCCCGTAATAGCAAGGGACTTGTCCGTTACGATGGTGTGCAGGAGGCTCAGCGTGTAGCCGTCACCGCTCGGAGCGATGCCGATGAGGTGGATCGTGCCGGAGGCAGACAGCATATAGAAGTAGTTGTAGGTGCTGTCGTGGCCCGCATAGGCAATGCCCGCAATGGCAGTGAACGCACCCTGCAGATTCCATAGGCCGCGGTAGCCGTTCTCGGTGGTCGGATCGACGAGCATCAGGTAGTAACCATAGGTGCCGAGCGTGAGGTCAAGGTTCGGGCTGTAGGCCATATCGGACATAAACAGGTCGCCGGTGTAGCACAGCTCCTTGGCTGCGTAACCGTTTTCGGCATCAAGGCTGTAGAGGTTGCCGTCGCCGGAGGCCAGCAGCATATCGCCCGTCTGAACGACGGAATAGTAATCCTGCTCCAGTGCACCGGTGAGGTACTTGTAGTTTGCAGAGTCGACATCGATGTCGGCAACAAAGCTCTGGCCGTCTGCATTGTGAACGATGCCGGTCAGCGTCGTGTTGTTCTGCATGACCGTGATGGTGCACTCGGCTTTGACGGTGCCGTCGAGCTTAGAGGCGGCGGTGATGACTGCCGTGCCCTCGCTGACTGCAGTGACAACGCCGTTTGCATTGACGGTGGCGATCTTCTCATCGGAGGAGGACCAGACGATGGAGCGGTCGGTCAGGTTCCACGGGGTCACGAAGGCCTCGAGGGCGGTCTTGTTGCCGCTGTAGAGCGTGGCGCTCGTCGTGGTGAGCTGGACCTTCTCAGGCTTGTCGGTCTTGCCGGTGGAGCCGCCCTGGCCGCGAACGATATACAGGCCGGTCATTTCGCCGGGCAGATCGGAGATTGCCGTGCCGGCACCGGTCGTGAGGTCAAGCTTCACGAGCTTGTAGGTCGGACGTGCCCAACTGGAGGCTCGCACGAACTGTGCCCAGTAGAGCTCGCCGGTAGAGTGGTCAAAGGCCATGGACTGCAGATAGTTTGCCTTGAAGCCGGTCTTGCCGATATTCGTCAGCTCGCCGATCTTGCCGTCCTCAGTCAGACGGAAGCTGTAGAGGTAGGTGTTGCGCGTGGAGGCGTTGATGACATAGAACGTACCGTCGTCGCTGATGGCCAGCACCTGCGGCACCTCGCCGTCGCGGGACGAGGGCATCATGTCGCTCGTGATCGAGCCGACCTCAGTCAGCTCGCCAGTGAACATGTCGACGGTGACGAGCTTGCCGTACTGCGGCTCGCCGTTCTCGTCATTGAGGACCGCCATGGCGTACAGCTTGCCGTCGGCCTTGTTATAAGCCATGTCGATCAGAATGGCGTTCAGGTAACACACGGGCGTCGGCTCGAACTTGCCGTGCTGCATAACGTACAGATAGCCATCCGTCGTGCAGGCTACGGTGTAGCCGTTGACATACTCCGCAGAAGCGAACTGGACATCGGTCTCTGCTGCAGTCTCCGGGGTCTTGGCCGTATCCGGCTCAAAGCGCGCCCAGGTGTTGTTCGTCGAGTTGAAGGCGAAGAAGCCATTGAGCTCCACTGCGGGCTCTTCGTCGCCGTCGTCGCCGCCGAGGCCAAGCTCGAGCTCATAGGCTCTTGCGTTGCCCGCATAGTCCACGACCGCAACAACGACCTTGTCCTGCTTCATGGAAGCAGCGTTGACCGAAAGGCTCAGTGCCTCGTTTGCCGTCTGCTGGTTCGGAGAGAGCGTTCCGATAAGCTTGCCGTCCGTCGTGAGGAACTGGATGGCAGAGATGTACTGGTTATCCTGCGCCGCGATGTTGATGAGCTTGCGGCCCGCAGGATCGCTGGAGAAGAACATCTGGGTGACGGCCGGTGCCTCGTTATCGACGGTAACGAGCGTCTCCCACGCTGCACCCTTGCCGAGGCCGGTATAATTGCCGTTCTCGTCGGCGGTGTAGTACTCCGGTACGGCAGTCAGGACGAGCTCGAGCTTCGTGTTGTTCGGGAGCGCATTGCCCTCGTTGTCGGTGAAGCGCCAGCTGATGCCCTTCGTCGTCGAAGTGTAGGCCCAGGAGCCGTTATTCGTGTAGTAGAAGGCGCCGGACTGCTTGCCGTAGTCCTTGCTGAAATAAACCTCGCCGGTCTCTGCATTGCGGATGACGTAGCTGACGTCCTGCGCATTGCGGATCAGGTTGTAGTTTATGGTCATGAGCGTATCGCCCGCGCGGACAGCCGTGCGGTCAGCAATAAACGCATCATCGTTGGCGTAGAGGTTCACACCGAGGATGAAGGTGTTGCCGCTGCCCGCCTTCTTCACATTGTAGTAGTTCTCCCGCGCGATATTCAGGTACTTGTGCGGCATCTCGTTGAAGCGATCCTCGGCATAGACGCTGGTATCGAACATGGAGGAATCCGTCCAGTTGCCCCAGAAGGCCAGGAACGGGATGGACTGGCTGACGCCAAGCTTGGCCTCGGCATCGGTCTCGGCATTCAGGTAGACATAACCCTCGAGGTAGTTGCCATTGGAGAAGTTCTCCTCCATATACTGCTTGCCTTCCTCGTTCAGGCTCAGGGTCGCCTTGACCTGCACACTGCCGTTGGCCGGGACGGTCACGACGTCGTTGCTCTGCAGGCTCTCAAGCGTCTTGCCCTCATAGGAGCCGCCCTCGAGAATGTCGTTAAGGATCTGCGCATCGACCTCGTCGGCAGTGCCGTCGCCGTTCAGGTCGGCCAGAGAAGCGTCTGCAAGCAGCTCCAGTCCGGCGGCATGGTTCAGGATCGCCATGACGTCGCCGTCGTCGAGCTTGCCGTCTCCGTTGAGGTCGTAGCCCGCCGCATCGGTCGTGAAGACCGCATTTGCGCCGACTGCAACATCGTTCATGGCGATGAACTTCGTGCCGGACTCTTCATCCGTGACTGTTTCCGGCGCAAGCACACTGGCGCTGAGCCTGTAGGAGACGGACTTGTCCGTCAGGTTGTTGACATGGAACGAGAAGCTGTAGGTACCGGTGCGGGCGGGATCGTCGCCGAACTCCACCTTGACCTTGCCGTCGTCATTGCCGTCAATGGTCACATAGGCGGGGCTGTTCACGGCGTTCTCCACGTTGCCAAGGCCGGAGCCCTGTCTTCTCGGGGAATACTCCACGTCGGAATCCGGGTCCATGATGGGAACGGCCGTGCCCATCATCAGGCTCTGCGCCAGAGCGCGGGCCGTCAGGCCGGCCTTTTCCGCAAGGCCGTTCTCCCGGATGTACTGCGCGACAACGGCTGCCTGACCGGCAGCAGACGGAGACGCCATGGACGTGCCGCTCATCAGGCCGTAGGTGCCGTCCGTGCGCGTGGAATAGATGTTGCCGCCGGGGGCGGTGATCTCGGGCTTCAGAGACAGATCGCCGGGTACGCCCCAGGAGCTGAAGGAGCTCATGGTGATAACGCCGCCGGTGGCGTTCATGTCGGTGTAGACGCCGCTGCCGTGGACGGTCAGCTTGCCGCCCCAGACGCCGTTCTCGTCCTGCGTGGCCGAGGCGAGGATCGCCTTCATCTGGTCGAGGCGGATTGTGATGAACGGGAGCTTCTTCGTGCAGGCCGCATAGATGGCATCGAAGCCGTCAACATTGTTATAGACGATAATGGCGGCAGCCTTCGCGGCATCCGCATTGATCTGCTTATCGGTGAAGGCAACGCCGTTGCCGCGGGAGACAAGGACGATCTTACCGGCCGTGTTCGCAAAGTCGGACTTCTCGCCGCCGTACTTCACGGTGTCGTCCGGGTCGGTCGGATCGCCGATGAACACGAAGTCATATTCCGTGCCGCTCTTGTCCTCGGACTTATCGAGCGTCGTAAAGGCTGCGCTCTTGCAGGTCGCGCCGCCGGTGAACGTCTTGCCTGCGCCGTCGGCGTAGGTGTAGTTCGCGCCGTTGACCGTGAAATACTCCGCGGTGTTGGCGATGTTGTCGGCACTGGCGACGGCCAGAGAATTCTCATAGGCGCCGGGGGAGCCGACGCGGCCGGTGTTGGAATCCTCGGCAAACAGCAGGCCGTTGACGGAGTCCTCAGCCCAGTTGCCGGAGTTACCGGCAGACATGCAAACGACGGTATCCGTCTCGTCCAGAGAATCCATGACATTGGCGAAGTAGGCCTCGCCGGGGGTCGTGAAGCCGACCGCCGCGGAGCCAAGGGACAGGTTGACGCTGTCGCAGTCCAGAACGATGGCATCCTCGATGGCGGCGATGTAGTCATCGGCATAGGCGCCGCCGTTCTTGCCGAACACCTTCATAACGACGACCTGCGCATCGGGCGCAACGCCGACGACGCCGTTGTCAGCGTAGGTGTAGGTGCCGTCCGCATTTTCCACATAGCGGTTGGCCGTGGCGATACCGGCAACGTGCGTGCCGTGGTCGCCCTGCTGATCGTTATCATGCGTGATGTCGAGAGTGGTGTCAATATAGTTGAAGCCGAAGGCGATCTTGCTGCTGACATACAGAGCATTGCCGGTCAGGCCCTCATAGCGCTCTGCGGCATGCAGCTGCGGCAGGACCTCGTTGATCTTCGCGGCGGTCAGCAGATTGTAATCCGCGATCTGCTTGCCGTTCTTCGTCGAGGTAACCAGCAGGCTGTAATCGAACGCAGCGCTGTTGAACGACGGATGGTCTGAATCCAGGCCGGTATCGACAATGGCGATGCGGCTGCCCGCACCGGTATAGCCCTCGAGCCAGGCGTTGTAGCTGCCGATCATATTGCCGGAGGAAATGGTGTTGAGATCGGCCTGCTCGCGCGGATCGATGCTGTACTGCGGAACGAGCATGACGCTCTTAACGCCCTTCAGCGCTTCGACCTCGTCCATCTTGCCATAGGGCAGGTCGACGGACATGGCGTTGGCGGCCAGCGTCAGGTTCCAGTGGACGTTCAGCGTCTCGCCGGACAGCACGTTCGCAGAGATCTCTGCGGCCAGCGCCGCCTGCTTGGCTTCGAGCGCCTTGGACACTGCCATGGCGGCAGCATTGCCGGCGATGCCGCGGGTAGCGTAGCCCTGCTGCAGGACGGGCTTGTCCTCCAGCACGACGAACACACGCACGACATCGGTGTCGGCATAGGGAGCCTCTTCCGTTTCGGTCTCGTCCGCAGCGGCATTGTCTTCCGTTGCAAGCTTCAGGCCGTCGGTGGAGATCTCATGATAATTCGCGGTCTGATCCTCCGCCATGGCGGAGACGCCGGACAGCAGGCCGGTGACCATGCACACGACCAGCAGCAGCGAAAGGACCCGTTTCAGATTCCAGTGCTTCATTCTTCTATCCTGCGCTCCTTTCATGCGAGATTCTCAAGGTAGACCATGATGATCTTCGCAAACTGTGCGCGCGTTGCCTGGCCCTGCGGCTCCAGCATGCTGTCGCCGACGCCGTTGACGACGCCGTTCGCAGCAGCCCAGCGCATGGCGGGAAGCGCCCAGCTCGAGACCTTTGCGGAATCCTTGTATGCATTGAGCGCGGCGACATCCGTCTTCCAGGTGTTGCCCTCGCTCTGCCAGCAGCGGAACAGCATGGTGACCATCTCCTCGCGGGTCACATTCTGCTCCGGCTTGAACGTGCCGTCTTCATAGCCCTTGACGAGGCCCTGCTTGCTGGCCCACTGCACATAGGGCGCATACCAGCTGCCGGCCTTGACATCGGAGAAGCTCGTTCCGGTATAGTCGGACGTCTTCACACCGGCGGCGCGGCCGAGGACCGTGACGACCATGCCGCGCGTCAGAGTGGCATGCGGGGAGAACGTCGTCTTGCCCGTGCCCTTCATCAGGTCATTGCCGAGGACATAGTCCACAGCATTGTGATACCACTGCGTCTGATCGACATCCTTGTAGCTCTTGGACGGGCAGTTCTTACCGTTGCAGGCCACATAGATCCTGATCGGGAAGTCAGCGATCTTCGTCGTCTCATAGTTCTTGTCCGTCACCTTGGCGCCGGACACCTTGAAGGTATAGCTCTTCGTCGCTGCGTTCGTGAACGTCAGCGTCAGCACGGCCTGATCGGCCTCGGCTGCGCCGCCGACCCAATTGCAGACGACCTTTCCCTTCTCCTTTGTGTTTGCCACTGCAAGCGGCAGACCCTTTTCGGTCTTGCTGAGCGTCAGCGAGCTGTCGTAGCTGAGCGTGAAGGCTCCGCTGCGCACGGCGCTGCCGCCGCGAAGACTGAGTGTGACTGTGACCGTGCCGTCCGCTGCATTGGCCGTGCCGAAGAGCGCCGGGGCGTCCGCAGCGGACACCGGCAGGACCAGGCAGACCAGCAGAAGGCAGGCCAGCAGCAGCGCAGTCAGTTTTTTGCGCATTGCATATCCCATCCTTTCCTTTTTGGCTCGTTAGCGCTTTGCTCCGCTAACGCGTTGTAAACTGCGACTTTAATTATGCCACATGCTGTATGGAAATGCAAGGAAAAATTTGCCTGACTTTCTGTTTTTCTGTCGTGGAATATCCATATTAAATGTCCTTATTTGCCAGCTAATCACAATTCGTTCCCTTCTGGTGTGCTGATCGCTCTATTTTCTTTCACAAATATTCTTACACTTTCGCGTATATTCGCTTTATACTAGAATCTGATAAAAAGCTTTAAAAGCTTTTTATAGCGCCGAGGGCGCGTCAGATTCTGCATGAGACGGCGCAGCGTGCGTCAGCACGATGCGAGTGTGCGTAGCACACGGGATTCCTGATTAAATGTTTTAATCAGGAATCAGTATTACATTTCGTCTCTCATTTCAGCCGCAGGCGTACAGCTGTCCGCGACACGGAGACGGAAAAAGCTCCTGCGCATGCAGTGCACACGCAGGAGCTTCGGATATTTGGGATCAGGGAATATCGCGCAGGACTTCCTCGGGCGGAAGATCGAGCTGCTCCGGCTCGCGCAGGAGCTTTTCAAAGTACTTCATGACCGTCGCGTAATAGAAGCCGTCGACGATGCGCTCGTCCGTATTCATGACGAAGTCGACATAGCGGCGCGTCACGGGCTTGCCCTGCAGGTCGAGCTCGACCTTGCGGTACTTACGGCCAAAGGCGACGAAGACAGGAAGGTTGCCGAAGTTATAGAGGTGGTGGACGATAGGCGGGATGCCAAGCGAGCCCATGGACGTGAAGATGACCGTGCCGTGGAAGGGGCTGAGATCCGTCAGGAACGTCGGCAGCAGGCCGAAGTAGTCCAGCGTCTTCAGGAACCAGACAACAAACTTCAGCAGGAGGCGCGGCATACTGGCCAGCAGAGCCGCGACATGGTCGAACGTGCTGTCGAGCGGGGTGTTTTTGACCTCGTCGATGAGGTCGTTCAGCTTCTCATAGACCTCCTTCGTCGTGTCCGTCGGCTTGAGGTGGAGCTTGATGGTCGTCTCCTCGCCGTCCGTGCGCATGTCCTTCTTGATGGTCATGGTGAACTGGACATCGTCATCGCGCTGATAGACGCGCTGGCCGGAGAAGAAGCGATTCACGCCGGGGTACTTTGCGATGCAGCGGACATAGGCCGCAAGCAGCACATGCGTCAGGCCGAAGGACTCCATGCCCTCCGCGCGCTTCTGGCGGATGTAGCGCTCGACCTTCGAAATTTCGAACGTTGTCTGGATGGAGTTGCAGGCATCGTTGCGCGTGGGCATGATGTAGCCCGCGACGATGTTCATCGGGCTGAGCGTACGGATAAGACGGCCGTCCTTGCGGTCGCCCCACGTCGGGTGGTAGGCGCCGTCCGTGAACGGCCGCATCGCGAGCACGGCGACGACGGCGCTGCCGGCCATGGCGATGTTGGAGATCTTGACAAGGCGGTACCAGACGGCAATCGTGCAGCCGGCCATCGCCAGATCATAGATGAGAATTGCCAGCGGGACCAGCAGCGTGAACAGCAGCGGATAGGACACCGGGATCTTGCCGGTGATGGTCAGGCGATAGATCAGGTAGAGCAGCAGGTACAGGACCCAGCACATCACGACATAGCGCATATAGCCGAACAGGGCATAGCCGCCGTGCAGGTGCAGGTCGAGCGCCGCCTGTCCGAAGTAGACGCAGGCCCAGAAAATGGGCTTCGACGTGCGATAGAACCGCGTCTCCCCTTCCAGCACGAGCTGGAGCGCAAAGCCGAGGCTCACCGCCATCGGCAGGACCTTCTGGAACCAGATGTTCACGGTGCTGATCACGGCTCCCTCGCCGAGGCAGAGCGCGAGGATCTGCAGAACGATGGAAGCCAGCGACAGGGCCGCGGCGAACCAGGTCAGCGGATTTTTCCGGCTGACATAAAAACGGGTCTGTTGTTTCATGGTTTCCCTCTCTTTCTAGGGAACCTCTGAATCAATCGGCTGCGGCGCTCAGCGGGTCTTTCGCCCCAACTTATCGGTTTGAAAATCTTGAAATACACAAAGTATTCCTGCAATTTCCAAACCTCAATTTGGAACAAAATCCCTCGCTGACCGCTCTTGCAATTGAATCAGAGGTTCCCTAGGGTATTTCAGCTTGTTGAAAAATGTCCTTCCGGATCTTTTTCTGCCAGGCTGCAGTCTGTTTCCTCATTTCTGTGCGTTCATACATTATTAAAGCGTAATTCCAGCCGTGTGTCAACCTGCAAACGGCCGCAAATGCGCAAAAAACCGCTGCAAAATGTGCTCCATTTTGCAGCGGTTTGTTGAATTTTGGATCAGAGGGCGCGAAAGATCAGTAGGAGCAGGAAGCCCATCAGCAGCAGGATGCCCAGACAGAGCGGAACAATCGTAAGCAGGGCGCTGAAGATCATCGTGGAGATATCGTGCTTTTCCAGCGGGATGCCTTCCTCCGGCGCTTCCTCGGACTCACCGCTGCGCTCCTTCTGGAAGGCGCGGGCCCGGGCGAGCTTTTTGCGGAACATCACGCCGCCCATCAGACTGCGGCGCTCCGGCAGCTCCGGAAACTTCAGTGTTCTTCCCTGCGGCTCGTTCTGCTCGGCGGCCTCAGGCTGCTCGGCATCCTGACGCTCCCCACTGCTCGTCTTGCGCTCACTCATTGGTGTGCAGCTTGTGGTGGCAGGCTACAAAGTGGTTCGGCGTGACCTCCTCCCAGTCAGGGACGACGTGGGTGCAGATCTCGGTGCAGTACTTGCAGCGCGTGTGGAACTTGCAGCCCTTCGGCGGATTGACCGGACTGGGGATATCGCCCTCGAGCACCGCAAGGTCGCGCTTCTCCTCCGTCGTCGGGATGGATTCGAGCAGAGCCTCGGTATACGGATGCATCGGGTGGTCGAAGATCTCCTGTGAGTCGGCAAGCTCGACGAGATTGCCCAGATACATAACGCCGATGCGGTCGGAGATATACTTAACGACCGACAGATCGTGCGTGATGAACAGGTAGGTCAGGTGCTGCTGCTCCTTCAGGTCCTGCAGCAGGTTGATGATCTGCGACTGGATGGAAACGTCCAGAGCCGAAACAGCTTCGTCGCAGACGACAAACTTCGGATGCACGGCAAGGCTGCGGGCAATGCCGATTCTCTGGCGCTGACCGCCGGAGAACTGATGTGGATAGCGATGCAGGAAGTAGGGAGCCAGGCCGCAGTCCTCCATGGTCTGCAGGATCTCCTCATGCATACGCTCGTTGGCCTTCTTGCAGTACTTGTGCGCCAGCAGGCCCTCGCCGATGATGTTGGCGACGGTCATACGGGGATTCAGGGAGGAATACGGATCCTGGAAGATATACTGCATCTGGCAGCGCAGGGTACGGACCTCCGGATAGGTCAGGCGCGCAAGGTCGATGCCGTTATCGAGCAGGGCCTCGTGCTTCTGGAACTCGGGGTCGGCGGCGTACTTCGCGCGCATGGCGTCGATGCGGGCGTCGACCTTTGCAATCTCGGCACGGGCGGCCTCGACGAGCTTGTCATGCTCGGCGACCTTCTCAGCCAGCTTGTCAAGCTTGCCCTTGCGGCTGTCATAGCCTCTCTCGCCGGCATTGAGCTTGGAGAGCTTGAAGGCCTCCTCGTCGTAGTCGAGCTTGACGGGGGCACGCTTCTCGATGGCCTTGTGCAGGTCACAGCAGCGGTCATGGCGCTCGGAGAAGATCGTCATGACCGGGCCGAGGTCCTTGGCGGTGAT
>OGQQ01001474.1_pt1 | contig 17951 bp, 18 predicted proteins | sample 1553281 | NCBI WGS metagenome assembly OGQQ01 (sample SAMEA2579937, study PRJEB22360) | human gut metagenome | biome: human gut; feature: human-associated habitat; material: faeces | place: Denmark | collected 2008/2010 | reverse complement strand
CTCCTACAGACATCATGGTTGGTGCGTAGGCATCCATACGGCCGCTGGTAGTTGGTCCGGCAGATCCGATGACCTGACCTGGTTTTGCAGGAGTTGGACCTACATAATAAATAGTTGCATCTGTTGGATCAAAAGGAATCTTTTCGCCTTTTGCAAGAGCCTCACACATACGCTTGTGACCTGCGTCACGGGATGTGTAGATGGTTCCGGTAAGGAGAACCTGATCTCCTGCGTGAAGGGTTTTTGCCAGTTCTTCCGTCAGAGGCAGTGTAATATGTCTTCTTTCCATGATCAGATCACCTCCGTTTTGTGGCGGGTAACGTGGCAGTTGATGTTGACTGCACATGGCATTCCCGCAATGTGAGTAGGCATTGTCTCAATGTTCAGGCCGATGGCTGTGGTTTTTCCGCCAAAGCCCTGTGGTCCGATTCCAAGCTTGTTTACTTTCTCCAGCATTTCATCTTCCAGCTCTGCATAGAATGGATCAGGATTGTGGGAATCCAGAGGACGCATCAGTGCCTTCTTTGCAAGAAGAGCACATTTGTCAAAGGTTCCGCCGATTCCAACCCCTACAACCATCGGAGGGCATGGATTCGGGCCTGCTGTCTCAACGACTTCCAGAATGAAATCTTTGATTCCCTGAAGTCCTGCAGATGGCTTGAACATACGGATCATACTCATATTCTCACTTCCGAAGCCTTTCGGGCCCACTGTGATCTTCACTTTATCGCCAGGAACGATTTCTGTATAAATCATAGCCGGTGTATTGTCTCCTGTGTTTCCACGACGTACAGGATCTTTTACAACAGATTTGCGAAGATATCCGTTTGTATATCCGCGGCGTACACCTTCATTGATGGCATCAGTAAGATCTCCGCCAACAAAGTGCACATCCTGTCCGATTTCCAGGAACACACATGCCATTCCTGTATCCTGACAGATCGGTACATTTTCGTTATCTGCAATATCAAAATTCTCGATAATATTGTCAAGAATACCCTTGGCAATCTCTCCGTCTTCGCATGCGCGACATGTTTTGATAGCGCATTTTACGTCTTCCGGAAGATGTTCGTTTGCTTCGATACAGAGTTTTTCGATGACGTCTGTAAGTCTGCTTACTTCTACTTCACGCATTTTGGTAAGCTCCCTTCTTTCATTTATGGCATACCGCCAAAAGGCGACATATCCTGTTACATTATATAAAAAGCTTCCGATACCGGCAATTTAACGGTACCGGAAGTTCTTTTTAACTATCTGGTTATTATCTCTGCTCATGACGGGCATAGTTTGGAAGCAGTAACGGAGATACTTTATCGGTCTCTGCTCCTGCTGCTTTTAACTCTTTCTCATATGCGTAAATATGATCCAGGTTCATTTCTCCCAGCTCTACCTCTTTGCATTTTGCAGCTGCCTTTTTACCGGCATTTCTTCCGAATACGATTACGTCCAGAAGAGAGTTACCCATCAGTCTGTTTCTTCCATGGATTCCGCCTGCAGCTTCTCCTGCAACCAGAAGGTTCGGGATTTCTTTGGTAAATCCGTCTCCATCGATTTCCAGACCACCGTTCTGGTAGTGAAGAGTAGGATAGATCACGATCGGCACTTTTCTCATGTCAACGCCGTAGTTCATGTACATACGGAACATTGCCGGGATTCTCTTCTCAATAGTTCCCTCTCCTCCAAGGATCTCAATCATCGGAGTATCCAGCCATACACCTTTCAGTCCGCCAGGAACCTCTACGCCACGACCTTCCTCACACTCACGGATAACACCGGAAGCATTTACGTCACGGGTTTCCAGCGGATGGATATAAGCTTCTCCGTTTGCATTTACAAGCTGCGCGCCAACGGAACGAACTTTCTCTGTTACCAGTGCGCCAAGGATCTGGGACGGATAAATGGCACCAGTTGGATGGTACTGGATGGAATCCTGATAAAGAAGGGAAGCACCTGCTCGGTAACCAAGTACAAGACCATCTGCGGTTGCGCCGTAGTGGTTAGAGGTAGGGAATCCCTGATAGTGCATTCTTCCTGCTCCGCCGGTTGCAATGACAACTGTTTTTGCTCTTGCGACGGAGTAATCGCCGGTTTCCATGTTAAGAAGAACAGCACCTGCTGTCTGTCCTTTTTCATCTTTCAGAAGCTCCACAGCGGAAGTAAATTCTACTACCGGAATGCCAAGGTTCAGAACCTCGTCACGGATAGTACGCATGATTTCAGATCCGGAATAATCCTTTGCAGCATGCATTCTCTTTCTGGAGGTTCCGCCACCGTGTGTGGTGATCATGGTTCCATCGTCTTCTTTATCGAACTCAACGCCAAGATCGTTCAGCCATTTAATTGCATCCGGAGCTTCCATTACAAGTCTCTTTACCAGCTCTGGCTTTGCAGCAAAATGTCCGCCGCCGAAGCAGTCCAGATAATGCTGTACAGGAGAATCGTTTTCTTTGTCAGCTGCCTGGATTCCGCCTTCTGCCATCATGGTGTTGGCATCACCGATACGAAGCTTGGTCACGATCATAACGTTGGCACCTGCGTTGTGAGCCTCGATGGCACAGGAAGAGCCTGCTCCACCACCGCCGATGATCAGTACATCTACATCATAATCGATTTTGTTAAGGTCAATTTTTTCATTCAGAAGACGGCTTTCGGAGTGAAGCATTTCTGCCAGCTCCAGCGGTGCCTTCTGTCCTTTGTTTGGTCCTACTTTGATTTCTGCAAATGCATCCGGGTTATAATCCGGATGGAATTTTTTGAGAAGAGCATCTTTCTCATCTGCACTCAGACGTCTTGGCTCTGTTGCCATACGCTCCGCTCTTGTAGCCTCTACCTTTTTGATGGATTCCATCATATTTTCTGGATATGGTGCATACATGTTTTACGCCCTCCTACTTCTCGATTTCTCTGCTGTTGTAAAGTTCCTGCATCTCTGTGATCGGCTTCTGCATGATCTTCTCGATCATATCGTCAAATTTGCCCTCGTGGATCTCTTCCACACGTTTCTCCAGATGCTCGCTTTTCGGCGCAATATATTTTCCGGTGAGACGTCTTGCCAGAAGGCCTACCATCGGATGGGAAATTCCTGCCGGACATCTTACGGAACAGCAGCCGCAGCTTACGCAGTCAAAGGATTCCTCTGCACATTTTTCAAGCTCGCCTCTCTGCGCATATGCAATATACTGCATGACATTTAAGTCCTGTGTACAGGCCTTTGTGCATGCATTGCATCCGATGCAGCTGTAGATCTCCGGATAAAGCTCCATCATTACCTGCTGGTTCGGCTTAAGATCTTCTATATTATAAAGTCTCTTGTCTGTAGGGAAGAACGGGATACTTGCCACATACATTCCTTCCTGCACCTGTGTCTGACAGGCGAGACAGGTTTTCAGCTCATTCTGTCCCTTGATCCTGTAGATGGTCGCGCAGGCGCCGCAGAATCCGTGTCTGCAGCCGCATCCTCTTTTTAATGTATAACCGGCATATTCCATAGCTGTCATAATGGTCAGATCACCGGGAACGCTGTATTTTTTACCGAAAAAATATACGTTTACCATATTATTTTCCATGTTGGTGTCCTTTCTTTTATCCAAATCGTACGCCATGTGGAACAGCCATCTCACACGTGCCCGTCGCAACGCTCTGCTGAACTAAGTACTAACTGCGACTAAGGAGTTCAGGAGAGCCTTCACTCCTAAGTCTTCGTAAGTACTGGATTTCAGCGCCGCTAAAACCGCTCCTAAAATGGGCATCTTAGCGAGATGGCTGTTCCACATGGCTGTGTACTGGCTATAACCAGCGCATATATTTGAAAGTTTCTTAAGGTGCAATCTATAACTTAGTACTCATTAGGTAATTCATCCACCTCATCACATCGGAATACCGGGCCGTCTTTGCAGACGTATTTGTCTCCGATGTTGCAGCGGCCGCATTTTCCGACACCGCATTTCATACGAAGCTCCAGTGTGGTATATACCTGATCTCTGGAGAAGCCCAGCTCTTCCAGTCCTGCCAGAACGAATTTGATCATGATCGGCGGACCGCAGACCAGAGCGGTCTTATTGGTATCAAAACCAATCTCCTTCAGATAATTCGGAACAAATCCTACATGACCGTCCCAGCCTTCCTGCTCGCGGTCAATGGTAAGATATACATTTACACCTTCTGTTTTCATCCATACTTCCTGGATTTCCTTAAGCTGCACCAGATCATCTGCGGAACGGGAACCATAGAGAATATCTACTGTTCCGTAATCCTCACGGTTATCCAGCACATAATTGATCACGGAACGAAGAGGTGCCAGACCGATTCCACCTGCGATGAACAGGAGATTTTTTCCCTTTAACTTATCTTCCACCGGAAAATGATTTCCGTATGGTCCGCGGACTGCAATCTCATCTCCAACCTGAAGGCTGTGGAGATGATCGGTAAGGGATCCGCATTTTTTGATGCTGAATTCCTGATAATCCTTTACAGTCGGAGAAGAAGTAATGGAAAACATACCTTCACTGACGCCTGGTGCACAGACCATGGCACACTGTCCTGGCATATGCTCGAAAAGCTTTCCACCCTCCGGAGCTTCCACACGGAAGGTTTTTACATCCGGTGTCTCCTGACGGATATCTGTGATCACGCCAACCTTGGGGATCAGCGTATCCAGTGTATAATTTTTATGACAGGTACATTCACTCATTCTTTTCACCTCCCTGTTTTTCAAAGGCCTTGATGACTTTTACGATATTTAAAGATTCCGGACATTTCTCCACGCAGCGGCCGCAGCCAACACAGGAGAACATGCCGTCATTATTTAACGGATAATAAACAAGCTTATGCATAAATCTCTGACGGAATCTCTGCATCTGGCTGGTACGGTTATTTCCGTGAGCCATCATTGTGAAATCGGAATACATACAGGAATCCCAGCAGCGGTAACGCTTTACACCGTGTCCTGTGTCGTAATCCTTAATGTCATAGCACTGACAGGTCGGACATACAAAGGTACAGGTTCCGCATGCCAGACATGGTTTATATAAGGTCTCCCAGACAGGAGAATTAAACTTCTCATCTGTGGCGTTTCCATCCCAGCCTTCCAGGGAAAGATGGGTGTATGGAAGTTTTTCCACAATGGCTCTGATTGCCTCTTTTTCCGCATCCACTTTTACCTGATCGTCGTCGGCCGGGATAAGAAGTTCTTTTACTGCTTCTGTAAGAGCCTCTCCTTTTTCAGTAAGAGCTTTCCAGTAAAGGCTTCCCTCCACCATCCAGGCTGCTACATCGGCAATGCCTTTTACGTCGGCATCTGCTTCCGGATCTGCTGCATCTGTTCCAAAAACCTTACAGAAACAGCTCTCTTCCGGTTCATGACATGCAAGTGCAACGATGGTTCCATGCTCTCTTCTTGCTGCATAGAAAGTATCAACAGGATCAGCAAGAAAAACCTTATCCAGAACTGCAACACCTTTTACATCGCAGGCCTTCATGCCAAATACAACGAAAGGACGACTTCTCAGCTCTTCCGGCTCTACGGTCAGCTTCTTTCCATCACGAACACAGGTGTAAAGTGTTTCGCTCTGTGGGAAAAAGGCATCTTTGCCGGATTTTACGGTTTTCAATGTCTCAAGGTCTGCCTCTTCTCCTTCATTCCAAAGGCCGAAGTTGGTCTGTCCTGCCTTTTTGATCGGAAGGATCAGATCCTGGCTTTCTGCGATTTTCCGGAATAATGCTTCCAGATTTTCTTTTTCAATCTTATACATACATTATCCCCTTTCTGCCACTACACCTGGCTCTACATCATCAAATGTAAAGCTGGTCAGCGGGCCTTTTGACTCAGCATCTGCTCCTGCCTGATATTCGCCGTAGAAGGTATCAATATCCTTGATGAACTTACGGTTAAACAGATGAAGCGGAATCCCCTGTGGGCAGACACGGCTGCACTCACCGCAGTCTGTACATCTTCCTGCAACGTGGAATGCACGGATAATGTGGAACATTTTTTCTTCAAAGGAATCCACATTTGCCTTCTGCGCACTGTCAAACTTGGTGCTGTCGAATACACATTTACGACAGCTGCAGGCTGGACATGCATTACGGCATGCATTACAGCGGATACATTTACTGAGCTCCTTCTGGAAAAATGCGAAACGCTCTTCCGGGCTCATTTTCTCAATTTTCTCCACTTCTGCGAAACGGTCTGCATCCTTTGTATCCTTGGATTCGCCGATGATCTCATCATAGATCATATGCTCTTTTCCTTTGCATACATGGCAGCGCTCCAGCATTGCATCCTTGTAAGCAACTGTTTTGTCACCGTAGATTGTGGAAACGTTAAGTATTTCACAATCATCGGTAAGCTCAGCGCCGGAAATGCTCTGGATTCCCTTGATGCCCATTTTACGAAGCTTCTCCACATCCAGCTTGCCTTTACAGCCAACACCGATAATGTAGGCTTTTTCACGGTCTACACGGTGTTCCTTGATCAGCTGGTTGAAGCTGTAGGTATCACAAGGCTTCAGACAGACAAGAGTTTTTCCCTCTAATTTGGAAGCCTCGATCATCATTTTACTTAAGTTTTGTCCGCAGAAACCATTATAGACAAATTCGTCCAGGCTTTCTGCTGTTTCGAAATATGCTGCTTCCGGATTGTAAGGCAGGTCTCCGGCTTTCCAGCCAAGAACACGTGCTACGGTTCCGTCAGCCAGCAGTTCTTTTGCACGAGCGATCAGTTCCTGCATCTTAAATCCTCCAATCTGACGTTTTTACCCAGAGAATGGATTTTTTCCACAAATTCATTCATGGTCTGGGAGAATTTTACACCTTCTGCGGCAGATACCCACTCAACACGGGTACGGCCATTTTCCACACCAATGAAGTCCAGCATGGAGAAAAGAAGGGTCATACGTCTTCTCGCGTAATAGTTTCCGGTTGTGTAATGGCAGTCTCCCGGGTGACAGCCGCACATGATCACGCCGTCAGCACCTTTTTCAAAGGCGCGGAGGATAAACATTGGATTTACACGGCAGGAGCATGGTACGCGGATGATCTTTACATCAGCCGGATAAGAAAGACGGCTGCTTCCTGCAAGGTCTGCACCTGCGTAGCTGCACCAGTTACAGCAGAATGCCACGATCTTCGGTCTAAATTCTTCTTTTGCTTCTATCGACATATTGCATCTACCTCCGCTAAAATCTGTCTGTTGGAGAATCCCTGGAGATCCATTGCTCCGGACGGGCAGGTTACGGTACATGCACCACAGCCCTGGCAAAGAGCATTGTTTACAACAGCAATTCTTCTTGTCTCACGGATTCCGTGGTCATTTACCTGTTTTTCCTCATAGGAAATCGCACCATACGGACACACATTTGCACACTGGGAGCATCCGTTGCAAAGAAGCTCGTCAGAATGTGCCGTACATGGGTTGGTGGTCAGCTTGTCTTTTGCAAGAAGGCCGATTGCCTTCACTGCTGCTGCGCCAGCCTGTGCAACTGTCTCCGGAATATCCTTTGGTCCCTGGCAGACACCGGAAAGGAAAATACCAGCTGTAGGGGACTCTACCGGACGAAGCTTTGCATGTGCTTCTGTGAGGAAGTTGTTGGTATCAATACTTGCGGTAAGCATAGTTGCAATTTTTCTTACATCCTTGTTTGGCTCGATGGCAGCTGCAAGAACCACCATATCAGCCTCCATAAGGATCTGTTTATTTTCAAGCAGGTCAGAAGCCTGAACCATAAGAGTTCCATCCGGCTGTGGGATTACCTTTCCAACCTGGCCTTTTACATAATTTACACCGTAGTCTTCAACAGCTCTTCTGTAGAACTCATCGAAGTTTTTGCCTGGAGTACGAACGTCAATGTAGAAAACAGTTACATTTGTATCCGGGTATTTGTCACGGATCAGCATTGCATGTTTTGCAGTGTACATACAGCAGATCTTGGAGCAGTAGCTCTTTCCTCTTTCGTCGGAACAGCGGCTTCCAACACACTGTACGAATACAATGTTCTTCGGAGCTTTTCCATCGGAAAGTCTCTCAAGATGGCCCTTTGTAGGTCCTGCTGCATTCATGATACGCTCAAGCTCAAGAGAGGTGATAACGTCCTTACTCTGGCTGTAAGCGTACTCATCATATTTATCCAGCGGAATCACGTCAAAACCGGTTGCAACCACGATTGCACCGTATTTCTGTGTAACGATTTCATCCTTCTGCTCATAATCAATTGCACCTGCGGCACAAACCTTGGAGCAGACACCGCATTTTCCGGTTTTAAACTTGGTACAATGCTCGCGGTCGATTACCGGAACATTTGGGATAGCCTGAGCGAACGGAATGTAGATAGCACTTCTGTTATTCAGACCGCGGTTAAATTCGTTTGGATTTTTCTTAGACGGACATTTCTCAGAACAAACGCCGCATCCGGTACATTTGCTCATATCCACGCTTCTTGCTTTCTTGCGGATATCAACGGTGAAGTCACCTACAAAGCCGCTTACCTTCTCAACTTCACTGTATGTATAGATGTTGATTTTCTCGTGTGCTGCTGCCTCTACCATCTTCGGTGTAAGGATACACGCGGAGCAGTCCAGAGTTGGGAAGGTTTTGTCCAGCTGGGACATTCTTCCACCGATACTTGGAAGCTTCTCCACAATATCAACCTCATAACCAGCCTCTGCAATGTCAAGGGCTGACTGGATTCCGGCAATACCTCCGCCGATTACAAGAGCTCGTTTGGTTACAAGGCTCTCGCCTGGCTGAAGAGGAGCATCCAGATTTACTTTTGCGATTGCGGCTCTTGCAAGGATCACTGCCTTTAAGGTAGCCTCTTCCATATCCTTGTGGATCCAGGAGCAATGCTCACGGATATTGGCAATCTCTACCATATATGGGTTTAATCCCGCTTTCTGTGCTGCCTTTCTAAAGGTAGCCTCATGCATACGCGGGGAACAGGAACAGACTACGATTCCTGTCAGATTTTTTTCATGGATGGCGTTGATGATCTTGGCCTGTCCTGCTTCGGAGCACATGTACTGATAATCTTCCGCATGAACAACACCTGGCTCTTTTGCTGCCATCTCTACTACTTTTTTCACATCAACTGTGGCTGCAATGTTTGTACCACAATGACATACGAATACACCTATTCTCTGCACCTGTTTCTCACCTCCTGTATCTTCTGAATGCACTTACCAGCAGCTGCTGCGGTGTGTCTTCATCAAGCAGCTCCGGAATTTCGTCTGCGGTCAGATAGTTCTGCCCACGCTCGCGGACAACCAGCTGTCTGGCTGCGTCGATCAGTTTTCCCGGTTTAACATCTCTTGGACAGCGTTCTACACACGCAAAGCAGGAGAGGCATTTCCATAAGGATTTTGACCGTGCAAGAGCTTCAATGTCGCCGTTCTGTACATAAGTTACAAACTGGTGAGGCTTGATATCCATCTCGTTAAATGCAGGACAGGTTGCGGAGCATTTGCCGCATTTCATACATTTCAGGGGATTTACTCCGGAAATTTCTTTGATTCGCTCTGCTGCATTCTGGGTATTTCCATATGTATAAGCCATTACTTCGCCACCTCCTCTTTTACTCCGAGAGCTTCTGCAAGAAGTTCTGTAAAATAGTAAACAGGAAGATCGCCGTTTCCGTTCTTTTTCAGGTTATACATGCAAAGTGGACAGGCTGTAATCAGCATATCTGCTTCAAAGCCTTTTGCACTGTCCATGATCTTTTCACACATATTCTGTGCCATTTCTTTTTCTTTCAGGGAAATGTAGCCGCCGCAGCACTCATTGCGGTATGGATATACCACAGGCTCTGCGCCAAGGGCACGGATGAAGTCTTCCATAATGGTTGGATTCTCCGGATTATCAAATGCCATGATCTTTCCTGGTCTTAAAAGAAGGCAGCCATAATATGCACCGATTTTTTTACCAGTTAAAGGATTTACCACTTTCTTTTTGATCTCATCAAATCCAACTTCATCACGGAGTACTTCCAGATAATGAAGGACATTTGTCTCTCCTTCATATGGAGTATCCAGTTTCAGATAATTATTGGCTCTGGTGCGGATGTCGTCCACGTTTTTCATGTCGTCGTTCACACGTTTGAGCACATGATGACAGGCTGAACAGATCGTCACCAGATCCTGGCCTTTTTCTTTTGCCTGGTTTAACGCACGGACGGAAGAAAGCTTTGTGGCGATCTCGTCTGTGCCAAGCGGATAAACACCACCACAACACTGCCAGTCCTCGATCTCCTCAAGCTCAAACCCAAGGGCTGTGGCACTGGCTCTGGCATACTCATCCAGATCTTTGGCCTTTGTTCTCAGGGTGCAACCCGGATAATAACTGTACTTCATACCTTTCATTATCCTTTCTTAGTCTAAAATCTGACGTTTATAGTAGATATTCTTGTTCATATATTGTCTTTTTTTTAACGATACATGAATAAAAAAATGAAATCTCAACTAACACTTATTTGAGTTTTTTATCAATTTGCACCCAAATAAAAGAGAAAAACACTCTTCCTCCGCAATTAAGAAGTGTATTAGCTCGATTTCCGAAATCATCATATCACGTTATTTCTGTTTCGACAAGGCTTTTTCGATATTTTTTTGTGTTTTTTTTAACGTACTTTTGAAAAACCTTATCATTTACGATCCTGCTTCCATGATAATTTTCATTTTCGGGCATAAAAAAAGCTCCGGATCTCTCCGAAGCTTTTTTGCTCCTATCAGTAAATAATGATCGGATAACCTGCATCAATGGTATTATAGATCAGTGCTGCCTGATCCTTAGGCAGATTGATGCAGCCGTGGCTTCCGTTGGTTTTATAACGGTTCCCGCCAAAGGATGACTGCCAGGATGCATCATGAAGTCCCTGCCCGTAGACAAAAGGCATCCAGTAATTAACCTTTACGTTGTATCCATACTCAGAGCTTGACAGATTATAGGGACTTGCTTTGTATGCGATCGGCCATGCACCACGATATGTTTCACGCCCCTTCACCGGCTTACCACTGACAATATCTGTTTCCGTCACAAGGCTTCCGTCCTTATACAGCCACAAATGCTGTGCATCCAGACTGACCTCTATGTAACTGCCTGCCAGATCGTCTGTTCCGTTTCTCTGGTATCCTTTTTTGCTGTAAACAGGCTCTCTTGTTACAGCAGTACCACTTTTCAGGTCTTCCAGAAGCTGCGCATATTCTCCGTCCTGATCGATCCGGTATCCGTACTCATTTCCCTCAATGGTCACATCCGTTCCCGCAGATGTATGAAAGGTGCGGGGAACATAAATGGTATTGTATTTGTTGGCAAGCTCACTGATGTAGGCTTTAATGGCTTCTTCATCTAAAGTCAGCGTCTCCCCCTCAGCCTTCAGCCAGGATGTGATCGTATCGGAATCCAGAACAGCCGTTTCACTTCCGAATGTATAAGTTACTGTACTGCTGCGGTATTTCTTCAGCTGGCTGTTCAGGTCTGTAATCTTATTTTTCATATCCTCTGTTACAGTGACCGTCGGGCTTACATACACATGCTTGTTGATCGGTACTGTGATGGTATCCCCAAGCAGAGCCGTATCAAATGCTGCGTTCAGATTTGTGTCCACGGTAGTCTCCAGCTTATCCGGATCGATTTCCGTCCCCTGTACCTGTTTCACAAGGGTGAATTCTTTTTTCTCCTTATCGTACTGAATGGCTGCATCAACAGAAGCTTTTCTTTCTTCCGTACCGAAATTTGAAAGATCGAGAGCCTGCTTTTCCTGCTCCTCATCTTCCTCGATCTGACATTCCGGTTCTATATTTTCTTCCTTTGGAAAAAGCTTCCGGCTCTCTTCCCGCTGTTCTGAATTTCTGTAAGCTTACTCAGAAGGGCTTCTTCATTGAGACTGTAGCCCAGCTCTTTCAAAGTAGTACTGTAAACTTCCTGATCATTTTCCTGAAAGGATACCGGACGATCTGCAAATTCCGCAGTGATCTTTTCTTCTGCCTGCTTTGCATCCAGTCCGGAAACATCCACTCCCCATATGGAAATCTTCCGTCCCAGCGTATTGTGATCTGCCAAGTATGTATAGACAAATAACCCTGCCACTGCCAGGATTGTTACGCCAATGCAGATCCCAAGTATGATCTTCAGTGTCTTTTTACTGATGGTTGATCTTTTCTCCATACCCTTATCCCTCGAGTCTTATGTAATATATGTTATGTTGTCACACTGGCTGTTATTATAATACAATAAATCCCATTTTCTGTAAAAATGACTTATCCCGGATCCTTCTGATCCGGTAAAAAAAGACAGACTGACGCCTCTGCGAAAATCTGTCTTTCTCATACGTTTCTTTATCTGTTTCTGGCAACAGTATTTCTCTCAGAATCTTCTGCTTCTTATTCCGGCATTACGATCTTGCCTGCAACGGCACAGGCTGCTGCTGTTTTCGGAGATGCCAGATAGATCTGAACCTTGGAAGTTCCCATACGTCCCAGGAAATTACGATTGTTGGTTGCCACGACCTTTTCACCGTCTGTCAGGATTCCGCCGGTCCTTCCGCAGCAAAGTCCGCAGCCCGGATGTGTAATGATAGCCCCTGCTTCCGCAAGAGTATCCAGAATGCCAAGCTCAATAGCCTGACGGTAAATTTTGCGGCTGGCAGGAGTCACGATCAGCTTTACAAAGTCTGCAACCTTTTTGCCCTTCAGCACCTCTGCTGCCGCCATAAGATCCTCCAGACGTCCGTTGGTACAGGAACCGATGAATACCTGGTCGATGGTCTCACCCTGAAGCTCACTGACATCACGGATCTTGTCCACCTGAGACGGACATGCCATTACCGGCACAAAATCCTCTGCTTTATAACTTATGGTCTTCATGTAGACAGCATCCTCATCTCCCACAAGACTCTTCTGATAATCATCAAGCTCTACGTTGCAGTAAGCAGCTGTCTTCTCATCCGGTGTGAAAAGTGCACATTTCGCACCGGCCTCAATTGCCATATTCGCCATAGTCATACGGCTTGCCACAGACATATTTTCAATGGTGCTTCCGCAAAATTCCAGAGCACGGTAAGTAGCTCCATCTGCACGAAGGTCACCGATCAGGCGGAGGATGATATCCTTGGACATGACATTCTCCGGAAGTTCTCCATCAATCACAACCTTTATGGTTTCCGGAACCTTGATCCACATGGTTCCTGTTCCCAGGATGCTGGCCATCTCTGTGTAACCGATGCCGGAAGAAAACGCACCGACACATCCATAAGTCGTGGTATGGCTGTCTGTGCCAAATACAATATTACCGGGTTTAACATAACCTGCCTCAGTCATAAGCTGATGACAGATACCGTCACTTCTGTGTACGTTTTTCATGCCATATTTAGCTGCAAAAGCATCTCCCACATGGAAATGTCTGGTATCATCCTGCTGACTTGCCGGTACAAGATGGTCATAGATCAGAACAACCTTGTCCGGATTCCACAGTTTCTGAAAGCCCATCTCCTCAAATTTTTCCGCTACAAACGGAATAAAGATATCATGGATCATCACTCTGTCCACATTGACCGTCACGATATCACCAGGCTTTACTGCCTTGCCTGTATTATGTCTGATAATTTTTTCAATGATCGTCTCGCCCATTATTTCTCTCCTCTCCGTTTTTTAGTCCAGGCCGTTCAGCTTACGCATGGCTTTTACCAGTCCACCAGCCTGGATGATATCCATCAGATTCTCTGGAAGAGAAGCGATCGGGTACTGTTTTCCATTGTGCTCTACATGCTCATTCATTACTACCGTAACCTGATCTCCCTCTTTTACATTGTCATGAAGATCCGGCTGCTCAATAAGAAGAAGGCCGTTGTTAATGGAGTTGCGGAAAAAGATCCGGGCAAAAGATTTCGCAATGACACACTGCACACCCAGTGCCTTGATGATCTCCGGTGCCTGCTCTCTGGAGGATCCGCATCCGAAGTTCTTTCCTGCTACAATAATGTCGCCCTTTTGGATCTGTCCGGCCAGCTCCGGACGAAGGGGGCTGAATCCGTACTGTTTCATATCGTCAATGGTTTTCAGTGCAAGGTACTCCGTCGGGATAATGATATCCGTATCAATATCATCACCAAGTACCCACACTTTTCCTGTAAATGCTTCCATATGTATATCTCCTGTTTATTCCGTTCCGTATCATCAGGCAAATGTTTTCTGTCTGCTCTGTTATAAGAACCCACGCCGAAACGGATCATCCTCTGATAATTTCTGAATATATTATTTAAATCTTTTCTGAAACTCTTATACTCTGTCAGCAGTTGCGATCTCACCTGCAACGGCAGATGCAGTAACTGTTGCCGCAGATCCCAGGTAAACCTTGGAGCTCGGATGCCCTGCACGTCCCTTGAAATTACGGGTTCCTGTGCTGATCAGAACCTCATTCTCGCCGATAACACCCTGGCAGCTTCCCCAGCATACACTGCAGTTCGGGTTCATAACAATAGCCCCTGCTTCCATGAAGATATCGATAAGCCCCTCCTTTAATGCCTGACGATAGATGGTCTGGCTTGCAGGAACAACCAGGAAACGAACTCCCTCTGCAACTTTTTTGCCTTTGATCACCTCTGCGCCTACACGGAGATCTTCAATACGGCCGTTATTGCAGGAGCCAAGGAACGCTTCGTTGATCTTGATGCCACAGGTTTCCTTAGCCGGAACCACATTGTCAACAAAGTCTGGCTTCGCTACAACCGGACGGACTTTTGAAAGATCAAAGGTATACTCTCTTGCGTAAACGGCATCCGGATCGCTGTGATATACCGCTTTTGGCTCACGTCCATGCTCTTTCAGATATTCCAGAGCTTTATCATCAGCCTCAAAGATTCCTGTCTTCGCACCAGCCTCAACAGCCATGTTGCAAAGTGCCATACGGTCGCTGATGCTTAATGTTCTGGCGCCCTCACCGGTAAACTCCATTGCCTGATAGTTGCAGCCGTTTGCCCCGATCTCGCCGATAATGGTAAGGATCAGATCTCTTGCGTAAACGCCCTCAGGAAGCTTCCCTGTCAGGTTAAATTTTACGGTTTCCGGAACCATGACCCAGGAAGTTCCGGTTACCATTCCGTAAAGGAAATCTGTACATCCTACACCGGTACCGAAAGCACCAAGTGCTCCGTAGGAACAGGTATGGCTGTCAGCACCGAAGATCAGCTGTCCCGGACGGACATAATTCTCGATCATGATCTGGTGGCAGACACCCTTTCCTTCCCAGAAATCAATATTATTTTCTCTTGCAAAATCTCTCATCTTTTTCTGGGATGCCGCTGTTTTCGGGCTGTCAGACGGTACGTTATGGTCTACGATAAATACCAGCTTCTTTGTATCTGCAATATGAGGATTTTTTAATTTATTGTTGTACATATCAACAGTCAGATGTGTGGTTCCGTCATTACTCATCAGATGATCCAGTGAAACTGTATAGATATCTCCGGGTTTTACACTGTCCACTCCAGCCGCTGCCGCGATGATTTTTTCTGCGATCGTCATTCCCATCTCTTATTCCTCCTCACGGTTCAGAGAAGCGATAAGGCCGCCCTGATTCAGTATATTCTGCATGTATTCCGGCAGTTTTGTGCAGGAATAAGTCTTACCATTGGCAACAGCAGTTCCCTCGGACATATGAAGCTCCAGGGTATCTCCTGTCTTCACAGCATCCGGGAGATCCTTACAGACAATTGCCGGAAGTCCGATATTAATGGCATTACGGAAAAAAATACGAGCAAAAGATTTCGCAATAACTGCCTTTACTCCAAGTGCCTTAAGAACACCCGGTGCCTGCTCTCTGGAGGATCCGCATCCGAAGTTCTCTCCTCCAACTACAAAATCTCCCGGTTTAACCTTTTTGGAAAAATCCGGATCCAGTGATTCAAATGTGTGGTCCTTCATTTCATCCAAATTCGGCAGAAGCAGATACTGGGATGCAATGATCTGATCGGTATCAAGGTCATTATGAAATTTAAAAATCGTTCCCTTATCCATAAAACAAGTTCCTTTCTGATCGTTATCCATTTCCGGGTTAACATTCCTCTGTTACCCTTTTCGTCCTATATTCTAACACAAAACGTCATATAATTAAAATGTATATTTTTAATACTTAATATAACTTTAAGTTATAAAGTCATTTCCCTGTGATCAGCGCAAAATATCCCCACTCCCACAGAAGCTCTTCAAAACTGTTCTCAAGATATTCCCGGATATCGTCTTCCTCATATCCGGTCATTCTGGAGATCACTACCATATAATCCCGGAGTGTTTCGTAGGGAAGAGATCCCCGTCCATCTTTCTGCCACCGAAGAAAAACAGCCTGGCGGATGGTGGCATATTCCATACCGATCCACTGCATATGGACCAGGGCATCTTCCAAATCTCCCTCCGGTGTCAGAAGATCTGAATATACTTCGTTGGCAAGAAAGCTCCGGAGAAGGTCTTCATATACACGAAATTTCCGATAAAAATCCTCCCGGGCTTCCACCAGTTCCTCTTCCTCATATTCTTCGGACAATTCCTCCGCAAGTTCCATCACCGGCTCCAGATATTTCCGGTAAAGTCCCTCTTTCCGGTAATTTACAGCCAGGTCCTGCAAAAGTTCATTGCATTCGTCCATGGTATCCAGAACAGGCAGCTCTATTTCATTAATAGCATGTTCCAGTTGGCGAATCGTTTTCTCTGAAAAATAATCTTCCACAAGCTCTGTGGTAAGCGGCATGTTCCAGTGAAGTTCCTTCAGAACATAAAAACTTTCAAGAAGGATTTCCTCCGGTGTTTTTTCAGGATCCATTATAAGATCCATAACCTTCCGGCGCACAAGAAAAAGCGGCTGTTCCTTTTCTTTTGGAGTTTCCGGAAAAGCGATTCTTTTCTTCTCCTTCCAGATGTCCAGGACAGCCGGGCAACAGGGCATCATGGTCGCTTCCTTATGATCCTGAAATTCATGGATCTCCCTTGGAAAAATCTGGCAGGTCTCTGAAAGCATCGAATCCCCATAAGCACTTACCAGATAGCACAGTCTGTTCTTTGCAAGAAAAGGACAGTCGTGCTCTTCCGTCATCTTCATGATCCGGCTGCCGTCCTTTTTCATGGTATAGGCCTGCAGGCAGCTTCTGTGTCCGGGCACCTCTGACGGCGGCTGGATGGTTTTCCAGTTTCTGTAGGTTTCATCATCTATGTTGATCTTCCATTCCCTGCAGCAGCTGATGGTGCATTTGTCTGCAATACAGGTAAATTCGTCGTAATAATCAGGTTTTAATAATTCCATGTTTCCTCCATATTCTTTATTTTCCAGCTCCAATGTCTCCTGTTTGCAAAATGGACATGAGTTGACCTGTTTTATTTTCCCCGTAAACACAGAAAAGCGGAATTCTATCCGCTTTTTCTGATATTCTGTGTATTCGTTTTTATTCTGCAGTCTCTCCCAGAAGCTGCCTGTGAACTTTCCGCCTTACAAACCAGAAACAGGTCACCTGCATGATGATCGTAAGGATCCAGGATGCCGGATAAGAAATAAACAGTACTTTCAGTGATCTGTGAGCCGGGAAAATTCCGAAAATCCACACAATTCGAAGGCCGACCGTTCCGATAATAGACAGGATCATCGGCACACCAGAGCGTCCCATTCCGCGCAGTGCTCCCGGAAACAGATCCATCTGTCCGCAGAGGAAATAGGTAACTGTGGTATAGACAAGAATCTCCATTCCGCATTGGATAACCTTAGGGTCTTCCGTATAGATCTTCAGAAGCTGCGGACCGAAAAAGTATGCACCACAGCCCATGGCAAAGGATACGACAAAGGACAGGATCATACAGTCAACAAGTACCCGGTCCATACGTTTCGGTTTTCGCACACCATAATTCTGACTGGTAAAGCTCATGCAGGCCTGGGTAACTGAATTTACAGACACATACAGAAATCCGAAGATATTGTTTGCTGCCGT
>OGQQ01001471.1_pt1 | contig 18007 bp, 20 predicted proteins | sample 1553281 | NCBI WGS metagenome assembly OGQQ01 (sample SAMEA2579937, study PRJEB22360) | human gut metagenome | biome: human gut; feature: human-associated habitat; material: faeces | place: Denmark | collected 2008/2010 | reverse complement strand
AACTCTGTCTCCGTCGAGAATCCCGGCACCGATCATGGAATCACCCCGGACACGCAGCGCAAAGCAGCCCGCTTCTCCGTCCCACGGCAGATAGCCTTCAATATTTTCAACTGCCAGAATCGGTAGACCTGCCGTGACCACGCCGACGACCGGGATGCGGTCGGCCCGGTGGGAATCGGCGAGGGTGATCGTGCGTTTTTTCATGCCGTCCATTTCAATCAGTCCATCCTGACGCAGCGCGTTCAGGTGATAATGGACGGTCGCCGTGGATTGCAGACCGACGGCGGCACAGATCTCACGCACGGAGGGCGCATAACCGTTCTCTGCTGTGAATTTCGTAAGGAAGTGAAGAATTTCGTCACGTTTGCTGCTGGTCCGGCCCATGTTGGCAGCTCCTTTCCTGCTTGTGGATTCAGTATAGCACATTTCACTCAAGAATGCAAACGTTTGTTTAAAATTTATAATCCCTCAAGATCAAATTCCGGGATGTACTCTGCTGAGGCGGCGGAAAAGTCCTGCGTATAGCCGTTGTTCAGCTCCAACAGATACAGATACGACAGAACTGCGTCGTATTCCTCCTGCGTAATGCGCCGATCAAAGGGCGGCAGCTTTTTTGCGCGGCCCATGGGCACATACTGGCTCATCAGACTGACCAGCACGTCTTTCTTCGGAAAATGGTCCGCAATCCAGTCCAGGACGCCGAGTGAATTGTCGATGCAGCCTGGCAGCACCAGATGGCGGATGATGACCCCGCGCGTCATCTGCTCGTCCTCAATCACCGCGCCGCCCACCTGCTGGTACATTTCCAAAATGGCCGCAGACGCGATCTGCGGATAATCCGGCGCGGCGGAGAGCTTTTTCGCAAGCGCTGCGTCAGAATATTTAAAGTCCGGCAGATAGATATCGACCAGTCCCTCCAAGGCCCGCAGTGTCTCGACCGATTCGTAGCCGCCGCAGTTATACACGACCGGCACAGGCAGCTTCGGCGCAAGCGCCGGGAGGATGGACGGCAGAAAGTGCGTCGGCGTGACGAGATTGATGTTCTGACAGCCCTCGTCGATCAGCCGCTCGAACGCGGCGCGAAGCTCCTGTGAAGAAACCTCTTTCCCGAAATTCTCCTGAGAGATCACCCCGTTCTGACAGAACGCGCAGCGCAGCGTACAGCCGGAGAAAAACACCGCGCCGCTGCCGAAACTTCCGGAAATGACTGGCTCTTCCCAATAATGCAGCGCGGCCCGCGCGGCAAGAATATGATCAGGCATTTGGCAGAAGCCGCGCTCCCCTGCCGTCCGGTTGACGCCGCAGGCGCGCGGGCAGAGCGTGCAGTGACGATAATCCAGCATAAACTCAACTCCAAAGCTCAAGCTGTCTCCCAGTATAGCGCCTTTCCCGGCTTTACACAAGCGTCTTTCTGTGTTAAAATCGCAGACATACAGGAGGTTTGTATATGAAAAAGCTTTTTGCGGCCACTCTGGCTGCCATACTCATTCTCAGCGCTGCGGGTTGCGCAAAAAAGCCCGTGCAGCAGGAAGAACCCGCTGCGCCCGTTCAGGAAGAGGCAATTGTGCCGGAAGCTCCGGCAGAAGCGGAAAAATCGCAGGACAATGTTATCCACATCACGCCGAACCAGAATCAGACGCAGGACGGTCTGGAAGCAAGCTGGCTCGACGAGCCGGAGAGGATCCAGACCGACCTTGAGGAAATCGTCAGCTGCACCTATACCCTGCCCCATCTGACGCTGGAAAGTGACGACGCGTCTTCGGCGGCGAACGCCATCTTTGATGAGCTTTCGCAGACCGTCATTTCCTATGCGCAGGAGACGGTTTACCCAGCCGCGCAGGAAAAGGCCGCGATCGGCTACGTCAACGGCGGCTACAGCATTTCCGAGGAGAATGGAACGCTCATCGTAAGCTATACGCTCTCCGTCTCCTATTCCACGGAAACCGGTGATCAGCAGTTTCTGCATACCTATTATATTGACCTGACCACCGGCGAGCTTTTGAAGGAGGAGTGAATGTTTCACGTGAAACATTCCACACAGATATGAAGGAACTCAAACGCGGCGATACGCTTCAGGTGACAATCGAAGCCGCGACCGTGGACGGGACGGGCATCGCCCGTGTCGACGGACAGGTCGTGTTCGTGCCCGGTGCGCTGCCGGGCGAATTGTGCAGAATCCGCATTGCGCACATCGGACGCTCGGCGGTCTTTGCCGAGATTCTGCGCGTGGAGCAGCCGTCGGCGCACCGCGTAGAGCCGGATTGCCCGTATTTTCCCAAATGCGGCGGCTGCGCGCTGCGGCACATGGATTATGCGCAGGAGCTGGAGCTTAAGCGCACGCACGTCTATAATTGCCTGACACGCATCGGCGGCCAGACGCTCTCTTCCCTGCCCATCACCGGCGCAGAGCAGACCGACGGCTATCGGAACAAGGTGCAGTTCCCCGTGCAGGAGCAGAACGGAAAGCCCGTCGCGGGCTTCTTCGCCGGAAAAACGCACACGGTCATTCCGGCCGCACACTGCCGCATCCAGCCGGACTGTGCCGACCGTATCCGCGCAGCCGTTCTGGACTGGATGCGCAAATACAGCATCCGCGCCTATGACGAAGCCGCGCATACCGGCTATATCCGGCACATTTATATCCGCTTCGGCGCGGAAAGCGGCCAGATCCTCGTCTGCATCACGGCCAACACACAGCAGCTGCCGAAGAAAAAGCAGCTTGTCCAGACGCTCCTCGCCGCCGAGCCGGGCATCACGACCATTGTCTTCTCCCCCAACACGAAAAAAGGCAATACCGTGCTCGGCACGGAATTTCTGCCGCTTTACGGTGACGGAACGATCACTGACACGCTCTGCGGCCTGCAATTCCGCCTCTCCGCGCCCGCGTTTTATCAGGTCAACCACGCGCAGGCCGAGCGTCTGTATGAAAAGGCCGCCGCGCTTGCCGGGCTGACCGGAGAAGAGACGGTGCTTGACCTCTACTGCGGCACGGGTACGATCACGCTCTGCCTTGCGCGGCACGCGAAAAAGGCCGTCGGCGTCGAGATTATCCCGCAGGCGATCGAAGACGCAAAATTTAATGCCGCACAGAACGGCATGGACAATGCGGAATTTTACTGCATGGATGCTGGCGCAGCTGCGAAGCTGCTGGCCGAGCGCGGCGAAAAGCCCAACGTGATCGTCGTCGACCCGCCGCGCAAGGGCGTAAGCGCCGACGTGATCGAGGCCATCGCCATCATGCAGCCGCAGCGCGTCGTCTACGTCTCCTGCGACCCGGCCACCATGGCCAGGGACATCAAAGCCCTTGGCGCGGCCGGGTATCAATTGAAAAATGCCAAAGCCCTGGACCTATTCCCACGTACCGCAAATGTGGAGACGGTTGTCTTACTTTCCAAGGGCGCTAAAGGTCCGGTGGACCTTTGCTCAGCGCGGACCGAAGTGGAACGGAGAATGGTCGACAGCAGGAAAGTGAAGGTGGACTTCTCTCTGGAGGATATGGATCTAGCTGAATTTAAGGGAAAAGCAACTTATGAGCAGATAAAGGCATATGTATTGGAACAGACTGGACTTAAGGTTTCTTCGCTGTATATTGCACAGATTAAGAAGAAATGCGGACTGGATGTGGGAGAGAACTTTAATCTGCCAAAATCAGAGAATGCGAGACAGCCACAGTGTACACCGGAGAAGGAAGATGCGATTATGCAGGCATTTAGACATTTTGGAATCATATAGATTGTGAATAAGTAGCATCGTGTGTTAAAAATATAGTAAAGTATGGGAAAAGGACATTCCGGAACTGTAGATTTTACAGGTCAGGGGATGTCCTTTTTGCTGATATGGAAGTGTTCAATGGACAAAGTAATGATACTGAGAGATATTAAGACTGATAGGAATGATATCTATCTTATCTATTGTTACTTGTTCTGATTTCTCCATTCCCGTGGGGAGACACCATAAATATTTTTAAATGCACGGGAAAAATGAAGCTGATTTTCGTATCCGACAGCGGAACTGATGTCCGCAATAGATAAGGATGTCAGCTTTAATAATTCGGTAGCCTTTACCATGCGGTAGTTCATAAGAAATTCTTGCGGAGAGCGGCCAATAGAGTTGCGGAAGATTTTTCCCAAATAACTCCGGTTGATGCCACATACTGTAGCGATATCTTCGATCGAGATATTATTCTGAAAATTCTGTTCAATATAATTGATTGCTTCTTTTATATAATAATCACTCATGCGCCCACTGGAAACCAGCTTAGTAGATTTTGCTGACTGCAGCAGATAATCCATAAATAAATACAGATGGCCAATGAGATGAAAAGAAGATTCATGAGGATGATTTACAATATAAAGCATTTCATCAGCAAGTTTTTCACGCAATTCTTTGGAGTGTGAATGATAAATGGGCACATCTTTACACAAATCTGTGACACTTAAAGCTTCTTTTATACGCAAGCCATCAAATTCAATCCACATATATTCCCAGGGAAGCTGTTTATCGGCAATGTAGGTGTTGATCTGACCGGGAAAAATAATAAATCCCTGCCCGCTTTTTATGGAATAGGTCTGTGTTTCACCTTTTGCATTGTCAGCCATAAGGGTTCCGGTTCCGGAAAGAATGTAATGGAACAGATAGTGATTGCGTGTGGCAGGACCAAAAGAATGACCGGGATCACACTGTTCATATCCAAACTGATACATACACAGATCAATAAAATTTTCATTCGGAAAAATATTAAATAATATATTGCTCATAAAATACTCCTTATATACCAAAATGCGACATCAATATCTATTATAGCATAAAATATTGCATTTCGGTATAAAACTGAAAAAATGCAGATATTTAAGGACGCATAAAGGTATGTTATAATTAGATTATCAAAAGACAAGCGCATATATTTAAGAAAAGGAGAGAGGAATATGGCAAAAAGGAATATTTTCCGTGGTCTTGCAGCTGTGCTTGCACTGGGCATGTGCATGACAGGACTCGCTGGATGTGGAAGCGAAAAAAGGGCAGACGGGAAAACAGAAATCGAAGTGGTTTCCTACAAACCAGAAGCAGTTAAGGCATTTGAAAAAATTGAAAAGCGGTTCAATGAAACACATGATGACATTCATTTGACGATTTCATCTCCAAACGAAGCAATGACTATTTTAAAGACACGTTTTATCCGGGAGGATTATCCGGATATCATCGCAATCGGAGGAGACATCAACTATTCCAACTTTTTAGATGCAGATCTGTTTGATGATATTTCCAATCTGGATGAAGTCCAGACCGTAAAACAGGCATATCTGGATATGGATAAGGAACTGGAGTTTATTCCAAAGGATGGCACGTATGCACTTCCATATGTGGCAAACGCGGCAGGAATTTTATATAACAAAGATCTGTTTGAGGAAAATGGCTGGAAAGTTCCGACCACCTGGCAGGAATTTACCACACTGTGTGATGAAATAAAACAGAGCGGAACACTTCCGCTGTATCTGGGCTTTAAAGATACCTGGACCTGTCTGGCTCCGTGGAATGCGCTGGCAGTCGGACTCACCGATTCGGATACCTGCAATCAGGTAAATATGGGAAATACCACATTTTCCGATACGTATGGACCGGTAGCAGAAAAGATGCATGCGCTTTTGGATTACGCCGAAAAAAATCCGTATGCATACGGTTATAACGATGCCTGTACAGCATTTGCCCGCGGGGAATCTGCCATGTATCCGATCGGAAGCTATGCAATCCCGCAGATTAAATCGGTCAACCCGGACATGAATATCGGCTCTTTTACATTTCCTGCAAATGATAATGAATCAGACAATGTATTAAATTCAGGAATTGATCTGCAGTTTTCCGTAATGAAAGCATGCAAAAATAAAGAGGCTGCATATGAAGTTTTAAAATATCTGTATGACGATGAGACCATTCAGATTTATCTGGATGATCAGGGCGGAATTGCCTGCAAAGACGGGGATTTTGCAATTCCGGAAACACTCAAGGATATGCGTCCTTACATTGAAAACAACCGCATGGCAGATTATCAGGATCACCATTATCCGAGTGAGATGAGTGTGGATGCCATGATCCAGACGTTCCTGCTGGATACAAGCGATAATGCACAGGAAAAGTTTTTGAAAAAATTTGATTCCGACTGGAAGCGCTATAACCGGGATCTGATTCGGAAAGTACAGGATTATCAGAAAGAACAGGAGGATGCACAATGAAAAAGAAAATGTCAAACAGGGACAAAACATTCTGGGCGGTTATCATACCGGTTGTAATCTTATTTTTTGCATTCAATACATTTCCAATGATCAAAGGTGTGATTTACAGTTTTACCAATTATAAAGGATACGGAACTTACGATTATGTCGGGTTCCGGAACTATGCAGATCTGTTTACGGATTCCCGCGTGGGAAAAAGCTATTTGTTTACGTTTAAATATGCACTGGCAGGAACGATACTGGTAAATGTGCTAAGTCTGATCATGGCAGTTGGATTAAACAGTGCAATCCGTTTTAAAAGTGCACTGCGTGGTATTTATTTTGTGCCGAATATTTTAGGAGGACTTGTCATCGGTTATATTTTTAGTTTTATTTTTACTTACATTCTTCCAACTGTGGGAAATGTGTTCCATATTGGATTTTTACAGAACAGTATTCTTGCAAGTGAAAAATACGCATGGATTGGTGTGCTGATTGTTGGTGTATGGCAGGCAGTTGCCATGAATACCATTATTTATATTTCCGGTCTGCAGACCGTCCCGGAGGAAGTGTACGAGGCGAGTATGCTTGACGGAGCAAGTAAATGGAAACAGTTCTGGAAAGTAACATTTCCACTGGTTATGCCGTTTGTAACAATCAATCTGGTATTGAGCACAAAGAATTTTCTCATGGTATTCGACCAGATCATGTCTTTGACTAAGGGAGGTCCGGCACAGAGCACCGAATCGATCTCTTACCTGATTTATAAAAATGGTATGGATGGCGGACAGTTTGGATTCCAGAGTGCAAATGCAGTTATTTTCTTTATTGTGATTGTGGCAATTTCACTTTTCCAGATGACAGTCATGAATAAGAAGGAGGAGCAGTTATGATGAAAGAAAAACAGAAAACAAACTTGGTACTTACGATTGTTCTGATTTTGGGGACATTAACTGTATTTTTCCCACTGTATATGGCAGTGATTATTGCATTTAAGAAACCAAGTGAGATGACAAACGATGTGGCGGGTGCACTTTCTTTCCCGAAACAATGGAGTTTTGAAAACTTCCATCAGGCAATGGAAGTGACCGATTTCTGGCGTTCTCTTGGAAACAGTTTACTGATCACTCTGGTAACGATCGTACTGGCAATTCTGATCCACTCGATTGCAGGCTATGTGATCGGGCGGGGCATGGCAAGAAGAAAAAGTTTCCGCTTTATCTATCTGTATATTGTCAGTGGTATGTTTGTTCCATTTTCCATCTTAATGATGCCTCTGGTAAAACAGACGGCACACATGGGACTTGGAAACCGTGCCGGTGTCATCGTGTTGTATCTGGTATTTTACATGCCAATGAATGTCCTGCTTTACAGTGGATATTTAAAAAATATTCCGGAAGCACTCGAAGAAGCTGCATATATTGATGGGGCAAGTACCTGGACGACTTACTGGAGAGTGGTATTCCCGATGATGAAACCGATGCATGCGACAGTTGCGATTCTGACAGCCCTTGGAACATGGAACGATGTTATGACACCGCTTGTGATCATGTCCGGAACCGGACAGAATACACTGCCGCTTGCACAGCTTAACTTCCAGACACAGTTTGGAACCAATTACAATCTGGCGTTTGCCTCCTATATTCTGGCACTGATCCCGATCCTGATTTTTTATATGATCTGTCAGAAACAGATTTTGAATGGTGTGGCAAACGGCGCAGTCAAAGGATAAAAAATAAAACGAGGTGGCTTCTATGGCAATTATATATCATCCAAATAAAAAAATCTTTACCCTGCATACAGCGCATACAACTTATCAGATGCAGGTCGATCCACTGGGATATCTGCTACATCTGTACTATGGAGATAAAACAAACAGTCCCATGGATTATGTTTTAACCTATGCAGACCGTGGATTTTCCGGAAATCCTTATGCAGCGGGCATGGACCGCACCTATTCGCTGGATGCGCTGCCACAGGAGTATCCTTCCATTGGAACTGGGGATTACCGCAATATTGCGTTGAATATCAAAAATGAAAAAGGGGTGGAAAGCGCAGATCTGCTTTTTAAAAGTTATGAGATCCGAAGCGGCAAATACCAGTTACAGGGACTCCCGGCTGTCTGGGCAGACAAAGAGGAAGCACAGACACTGGAAATTGTCCTTGCAGACGAAAACGCACAGGTTGAAGTTCATCTGCTGTATGGTGTTTTGGAAGAAAACGATGTCATTACAAGGAGCGTCCAGATTAAAAATACGGGAACTGGGCAGATTACGATCGAAAAGGCAACGGCAGCCTGTCTGGATTTTGTACAGGGAGATTTTGATGTCCTGCGGTTTTATGGAAAGCATGCCATGGAGCGCAATCTGGAGCGTACGCCGCTGGGGCATGGAACCATTGCGTTTGGCAGCCGCAGGGGAACGTCCAGCCATCAGTATAATCCGGCAGTGATTTTGGCAGAAAAAGGAACAACAGAGACCGCAGGCATCTGCTATGGAATGCTGTTTGTATACAGCGGAAATTTCTCCTGTGAGGCAGAAAAAGATCAGTTCAACCAGACGCGCCTGCTTTTCGGATTAAATGAAGAACTGTTTTCCTATCCGCTTGCGGAAGGAGAAACCTTTACGGTACCGGAAGTCATTTTGTCTTATTCGGCAGACGGATTGTCTGCACTGTCGCAGCAATATCATAACTGCATCCGTAATCATGTGTGCCGCAGCAAATATGTCCATATGCAGCGCCCGGTGCTGATCAACAGCTGGGAGGCAGCATATTTCGATTTTACGGGAGATACGATCGTGGATCTGGCAAAAGAAGCTGCTTCCCTTGGAATTGATATGGTAGTGATGGATGACGGCTGGTTTGGGAAAAGAAACGATGATAATTCTTCCCTTGGGGACTGGCAGGTCAATGAAAAGAAACTGGGGGGAAGCCTGGCAGAGCTTATTACCCGTGTGCATAATCAGGGGGTGAAATTTGGTATTTGGATTGAGCCGGAGATGGTCAATGAAGACAGCGACCTTTACCGGGCACATCCGGACTGGGCAATTCAGATTCCGGGGAAAAAGCCGGTGCGCTCGAGAAACCAGTTACTGCTTGATTTTTCCAGAAAAGAAGTGCGCGACTGTGTATTTGATCAGATTTGTGCCGTGCTGGATCAGGGAAAAATTGATTATGTCAAGTGGGATATGAACCGCAGTATGGCAGATGTCTATGCCGGAAATCTTTCCTATGATTACGTGCTTGGTGTCTATAATTTTATGGAGCGCCTGTGCAGCCGGTATCCGGATCTTCTGCTTGAGGGATGCAGCGGTGGCGGCGGCAGATTTGACGCAGGAATGCTTTATTATTCCCCACAGATCTGGTGTAGTGACAATACCGATGCAATCAACCGCACAAGGATCCAGTACGGAACGTCGTTTTTCTATCCGGTTTCCGTAATGGGGGCGCACGTTTCAGCGGTGCCGAACCACCAGACCGGACGGGTGACAAGTTTCCACACCCGAGGGGTGACGGCGATGGCTGGAACCTTCGGTTACGAATTAAACCCGGCGCTTTTATCCGATGAGGAAAAACAGCAGATCCGGGAGCAGATTAAAACATACAAGAAGTATGAAACGCTCATTAACGAGGGAACCTACTGGCGGCTGTCCGATCCGTTTATGGATGAAATTGCGGCATGGATGACGGTGTCAGAGGAACAGGATCATGCATTAGTCAGCGCAGTGCGTCTTAGGGCAGAGGCAAATCAGGCAGCCGTTTATGTCCGCCTGCGTGGGTTAAAACCGGATGCCGTGTATTTGGAAGAACAGAGCGGCAGACAGTATTCCGGTGCAGCACTGATGCATGCGGGAATTCCGCTTCCGCCGTTTACCAGAGAATATGAGGCGTATCAGTTTGTTTTTACAGAGCTGAAAGAGGCTGGAGCATTATACGAAAAAGTATAGAAATGGTGTGAGAGGAATACCAAAAATCGCATGGTCATCAGCATTTACGGTGGCTCCGGTTCCGGAAAAACAACACTTGCCACGGCATTGCAACAGTATTTTTTTAATGACAGCAGAGGCTGTTACCTGCTCTCGGGCGATGATTATCCACACCGGATTCCAAAACGCAACGATGAAGAACAGCTGCGTGTGTATAAAGAAGCCGGGGAAGACGGACTGCGTGGATATCTCGGAACAAAGAAAGAGATTGATTTCGCCCGGATCAATGAAGTGCTTTCGGCATTGCATGAGGGAAAAGATACGATCACGTTGCGGAATTTGGAACGGGAAGATGGCGAGATTTCATCAGAAGAAACCGATTTTCCGGAATATCTGTATTGCTTCTGGAGTGGACGCACGGAGGCAGTGACGATTTACATGGTGTGGATCTATCCGTCTTTCTGGAAAGTTCCCCGGAGGAGACAAAGGAGCGGCGCATCCGCAGAAACCGCGTCGAGAATGCCGCAAGCCCGTTTATCTGCCGTGTGGTGGAACTGGAACAGGAAAAACTCGAAGTGCAGCGCAAAAATGCAGGATTGATCGTGGGAAAGGACGGAAGTGTTTATGAACAGTAAACCGATGCTCAATGCATATCCAGACAGTCTTGGAGGAAATCTTGGGGATATCGTAACATTGCTGAAAACGGAGGATTCTGCATACTGCGATTTTTTCATCGATTGGAACCATTTCTGGGAAGGGCATGGCAGACAGTATCTCGGACAGATGGATGTAAACATCCAGTCACCAAAAGTGTGGGAGTTTTATCGTGAAACACTGGAAAAAATAGCCTCTTACGGCGCGGCGATTGTGCGGCTGGATGCCTTTGCCTATGCGCCGAAGACACCGGGAAAAAAACTTTCTCAATGATCCGGAAACGTGGGAACTTTTACAGAAGATCCATGCGCTGGCAGAACCTTTGGGACTTACGCTTTTGCCGGAGATCCACGCAGCGTATGATGAAAAAATATATGAGACACTTGCAGAAAAAGGCTATGCAACCTATGACTTTTTCCTGCCGGGACTGGTCATTGATGCGATTGAGAACCGGCGGGGAACGCACCTTGCGGCATGGGCGAAGGAGATTGTGGAAAAGAAGATCTCCACGGTCAACATGCTCGGCTGTCATGACGGCATCCCGCTTCTGGATTTAAAGGGACTGCTTCCAAAAGAGGAGATTGAGCGTCAGTTTTAGTATAAAGGCGATATCAAACTGGACTATCCGTCTACGGGAAAAATATTTTTTAATATGTATGAATTTGACTTGTAATAATATAACGAGAAACATGAATCATATCAAAAAGGCGTCTCCATGAAAACGTTGGAGGCGCCTTTTTCTTTCAGGAAATATGGTAAACAGGTTTACAGAAAGTGCTTCTGTTTCCGGTACTCCGTTGGGGTTAATTTGTAGCGTTTTTTGAATAATCTGCAAAAATAGTCGACGTTATGAAATCCTGTCTCAGAAGAAATGAGACTGACTTTTTTCTCAGTTTTTGAAAGCAACTGACCGGCCTGTTTTAAACGGTAGTTAATGAGATAGTTAACCGGTGTTATATGTAAATATTTCCGAAATAGATTCAAAGCGGTACTCTTACTGACCATTGCCTGTTCTGCAATGTCATCCAATGAGATACTCTGTGAGTAATTTAGGTGGATAAATTGCATCATGAGCTGTAACCGGGCTTGAGAAGCGGTTGAATGCTCCTTGTGCTCTTCCTGGTATGAAATGTCTGTGTTTTCAAATATTTCCAGCCAGAGATTCTGAAGGAGAGAACTGGTAAGGAGTTCTTTGGACGAAACGGAATCCTGTGCAGAAATAATTTGCCGCATGATAGATAAAACCTTTGCTTGCCAGCATACTTCTTTATGAAATATGAGAAATGGCAATGGGTAAGAAATGATCGGCAGAATATATTTCTGATAAATCAGACTGTCGCAAGGGGCAATAAAAGAAGGCATAAATACAAAATTGGGAATGAGGGCTTTTGAGGGAGAATACAGGCGATGGATTACCTTTGTATTAATGAATATACCATTTCCTTCGGTTAAATTAAATTGGTCTTCTCCAATCCACAAAGTAACGGTTCCGGATTCAATATAAATAAACTCCAATTCTGTATGCCAGTGCCATTCGACACAGTTGAAATCAAAAACTGACAGATCTTCATAATAAAACTGGAAAGGATAGAGATTGCTTCCGTGCTGAACTGTCTCCATCAAATCTTCATCTGTAATGATTTTAGTATAGGTTGTATTTATATTCATAGAAACTTCCTTCTTTGAAACATATTTTACGATATTATACAATAAATTTCGGAAATAAATCAATGAAAACAAAGATATTATGTTATATAATTCAATAAAAAACGAGGTGAAAGAACATGATATTTAAATGGTTAAATGAAAGTGAAATAATGATGGAGGGGGATAATATTGAAATATTCGCTCCTACAGGGATGGGGAAAACGTGTATATGAAAATTTGTCTATTAAGAGAAGAACAGTAAAAAATATCAGAGCTGGAAAAAAGGATTGGTGATTCCTAATATCTTATGAAAGTAATGGTGAAAATAGAAAATTCCATATCAGGAAAGAGTCTTTCTCTGTATGTTGGCAATAAGAGGAAGGTAAATAAATTAATGATCAATCTGATAGAAGCGGGATTTACCGTTAATTATGAGCCTCGTTATATATCGGGAAATTATGAAGGATGCTTTCTGTGTGAGGATGGAAATGTGATTAAAATATGTTGTAGAAAACAAAAGGAGTGATGACCATGTCAAATTATCAGAAAACAAAAAGAGCCTGTTATATGGGATTTATTACACAGGCAATTGCAGCTAATTTTGCTCCATTGTTATTTTTAAAATTTCATAATGATTATCAGATTGCACTTGGAAAAATCGCATTGATTTCTACCTGCTTTTTCCTTACACAGTTGTTGGTAGACCTGTTTTGTGCTAAGTTTGTGGACAAAATAGGGTATCGTATCTGTATTGTTATTTCTGAGGTGTGTTCCGCAGCAGGATTGGTTGGTCTGGCTTTTTTGCCGGATCTTTTGCCAGAACCGCTTGTTGGAATTATCCTGAGTGTGATAGTATATGCAGTCGGAAGTGGTCTGATTGAAGTACTTTGCAGCCCGATAGTGGAGGCGTGTCCATTTGATAATAAAGAGGCAACGATGAGTCTGCTTCACTCTTTTTATTGTTGGGGAGCAGTGGGAACGATTGTGATTTCCACACTGTTTTTTGCGGTGTTTGGCATGGACAGCTGGAAATGGCTGGCCGTCTTATGGGCACTTGTTCCGGCCATAAATATCTATAATTTTGCAACCTGTCCGATCGAGCATTTGGTAGATGAGGGGGAAGGAATGGGAATAAAAGAACTGTTTCGAAAACCTCTTTTCTGGATTTCCATATGTTTAATGATTTGCTCCGGTGCATCAGAACTGGCTATGGCACAATGGGCATCTGCTTATGCGGAAGCTGCTCTGGGGCTGTCAAAGACAGTTGGTGACCTGGCCGGTCCCTGCATGTTTGCTGTTACAATGGGGATCAGTCGTATAATTTTCGGAAAATATGGTGATAAAATAGATCTGATGAAATTTATGATCGGATCTGGATTTTTATGCGTGATATGCTACCTGCTTGCTTCTGTATCGTCAAATCCGATATCAGGTTTGATTGGATGTATTATCTGTGGCTTTTCTGTTGGGATTATGTGGCCCGGCACAATCAGTATTTCATCAGAAAGATTTCCGGCAGGTGGAACGGCTATGTTTGCTTTGCTTGCTATGGCGGGGGATCTGGGTGGAAGCATAGGTCCGGGGATTGTTGGACGTGTTACACAAAGTGTAGGAGACAATATTCGTGCAGGTATGGGAGTTGGACTTTTGTTCCCGGTTATTTTATTAATCATGCTTTTTATTTTTGCAAGGCAAAAATTTCTTTCAATAAAGTTTATGGGGGATATGATGGATGAAAATTGATATTAAGAATTTCAAATGGATTCGTGAACCAAAAGAATATAAAATTACGGAAAATGAGATTGAAATTGTCACAGAACCTCATACAGATTTATGGCAGAGAACATATTATCATTTTAGGAACGATAATGCGCCTGTTCTGCAGATGGAAACGAATGAAAAATATTTCAGTTTTGTAGTTGAGACCGATTTTATGGATAGTCATACGAGATTTGATCAGTGTGGGATTGTACTTTATCTGGATAGTGAGAATTGGTTAAAAGGTTCTATCGAATATGAAAATAAAAAATTTCAACATCTTGGAAGTGTGGTAACCAATCATGGTTATTCAGATTGGGCAACTACAGAAATTCGTGCAGATGTAAAGAAAATGTGGTATCGTTTAAGCAGAAGGGAAGATGATTATTGTATAGAGTGTTCAGCAGATGGGATTAAGTTTTCCCAGATGCGTGTCTGTCATCTTCATGAAGGTGGAAATCAAATTCGGTTTGGAGTTTATGCCTGCTCACCGGAAGAGTCATCCTTTAAAGCAATATTTAAGAATATGCAGCTGACGAAATGTCAGTGGCTGGCACACGATGGGCAGCAACCAGATTAAGAAATATATGGAATTCATCCAGGGATAAAGGCAGTACTGATAATTGGTTCTGCAAGTGAGCATATTTTATAACTGTAACAAACCGTTTTGGTACAGGACAGAACATCTTGATTGATGGACTTGAGGCTGGAAATGCGCATTTTGTATGGCCGGAGGAATAGCAATATAGACTACATAGGGAGATGACAGAATGAACAGATTCGAATTGATAAGTCAGATAAAAAAGTATAAAGCTTTTAATGAACAGGAAGAAAAAGATAAATATCTTCTTTTAGAGTGGATCATGGACAATGAGGATGCATTTTCAAGAGAAAATAAAATTGCTCATATTACAGCAACTGGTTGGGTGGTAAACAAAGACAGAAGCAAAGTCCTTATGGTATATCATAATATTTATGATTCATGGTCATGGGTTGGCGGACATGCAGATGGAGAAACAGATCTTCTGGCAGTTGCCATGCGCGAAGTCAAAGAAGAGACAGGAATTAAAAAAGTCTGTCCTGTAACAGAGGATATTTTTTCTCTAGAATCACTTACAGTAGATGGTCATATTAAAAATGGCAGCTATATTTCCAGTCATTTGCATCTTAATATAACCTATCTTCTTGAAGCGGATTCTGAAGAAACTGTTTCAATAAAAGAAGACGAGAACAGTGGAGTAGCTTGGTTCGCTCCGGAAGAAGCATTAAAAAAATCTTCGGAACCTTGGTTTGTAGCACATATTTATAAAAAACTGTTGGATAAGATGGACGAGACAGGAAGGAATGTAAGATGAAATCAACGCATGTGGAGACGGTATGTTGTCTACATCAGGTGAAATCGTAGAAGTCCTTAATTTTAGGCACTTTGCGAGGTATATGAGTTTCACACTAACAGGCAAACAAGGCAAGAAAAAGCAGACTATGAACGGCATCGAAGTGTCAGTAGTATTGCATCTGATATGAGGAAACACATTCGGATGGAATTAACATTTTTTATTCAATAGCATAGAAAAAAACCGAAAGGGCGCTTGTTTTCAGAGTTTCTGAAAGATGAGTGTCCTTTTCTTTTACTCAAAATCAAAGAAGCAGATAAAAAATGGAAAGAAGAAAAGAAATGTGTTCATTAAAGAGCAACGAGCCGGGTGAAGGCATTGTACTGATGAAATTGGACGAGATTCATAGATTTGAAGGACATCCATTCAAGGTGGAAAGAAATCAGGAATTAATTAGATCAGATGCTGAAGAATTACTTGCGTCAGCAAGGGAAGATATGTCGGGATATCCATGGAGTGATTCACCGGAAGGAAATAATTGCCAACTGAAGTTTGTGGGAAATGGGCAGCATTGGCTTCATACAGACGCAATTTACATAGTGGGCAATTTGCATAGATGATGATATTGACACCGCATTTAATATTATGTAAAATAGTATTGATTAAGTGGTATGTTTTTTTTACAGTAATATACTTAAATGGAAAAATTAGTATTTAGTTAAACCTGTCGAACGGCAGCAACACAAAATCAAATGAGCCATCTGTGTAAGTTTGTCTTCGCAGATGGCTTTTTTGAGCTTTAACAAAAAGTATGAAAAAGGAAAATATATATGAAGACAATTATAAAGTATGAATTGGTTATAAATGAAGCACTTCGATCAGCACTTAATTATGATACACCTGATGAACAGATAAATGAATTTATTCGCTTTTTTGGTAAACATATCGGTTCTGACAGGATATATATTTTCGAGGATTGCGATAAAAGACATGCTACCGATAATACTTATGAATGGTGTGCTGATGGGATAATTCCTGAGATTGATGAATTGCAGAATGTCAATATGGATATCATAGACTGGTGGTACGAGGCATTTTCTAAAGGAGAAAGTATAATCATCATTGATGTAGAAGAAATCAGAGAAGAACATTGCATATCCTATAATATGCTGAAGGCACAGAATGTAAAAAATGTGGTAGTATGTCCTTTATACTATAAAAATGAGATAAAGGGATTTTTTGGTGTAGATAATCCTCCAAAGAGTGATTATAGAGGACTTACCACATTTCTGGATATGGTGGGAACGCTTCTTGTTTCGTTTTTGAAACTGCGTAATTCGTTTATAAAATCAAATAATATGGCAAAGCTCAGAAGTTACTCATCACTTTCAAAAATTTATGAAGCCATGCATTATATTAATGTACAGACGGGCAGATATCATGTCGTGAAGACAACAGTGCAGTTTTCCGAATGTTTGGAAAAAGATGCCAGAAAAATGGGAGAATATGAAATCAGGGATGATTTTTATGGACATATCAAACACTTTACAGAAAAAGTATGTATAGAATCACAACTTGAAGAAGCACTTGAATTTATAGATATCCGTACGCTTGAAGAACGGCTTCAGGGGAAAATCAGTATCACACATGAATTTACAGATAAAAGAACAGGCTGGTGCCGCAGCAGGTTTATTCCTGTAGATTATGATGAAAATGGCAGCCTTTTGCATGTGCTTTATTGTATCGAGTCTATAGAAGAAGAGAAAAAACGTGAGAATCGACTGCTTTATCTGGCACAGACGGATCTTATGACAGGAATATGTAACCGTGGAAGTGGAGAAAGCAGGATTTCTGCATATTTGAAAGAAAGAAAAGCAGGATTGCTCTGCCTGATCGACTGTGATAAATTTAAATCCATAAATGATACATATGGTCACGCTGTAGGGGACAAAGTGCTTATAGCCATTGCAGAGACTTTACAGAAAGTATGCCGCGATAAGGATGTAATTTTTCGACTTGGAGGCGATGAGTTTGCAATATTTATGCCGGGGATGATGGAGCAAAAGGCAGCAGAGAAATTTTTTGCAAGACTTTTTGAGAATATCAGACAGATCGATATTGAGGAAATGCAGGGGAAAAGTATAGAAATAAGTATGGGAGCATGTTTTTACGAGGGAACTGAGGAAGTTTCTTTTGATGAGCTGTACAAAAATGCTGACAGTGTAATGTATCAGAGCAAAGAAAAACAAGGTTGTAGTGCTATGATTTACGGATTGTATACAGACAAAAAAGACAGCTGAAAGGTGATAATTAAATATGAAATCAATGCAAAATGACATGACTGTTGGAAATCCAATGAAGATTATTTTAAGCTTTACGCTTCCGATTTTTATTGGAAATGTATTTCAGCAGTTTTACAATATGGCCGATGCCGTGATCGTTGGTAAGTTTGTGGGAAATAAGGCGCTGGCAGCGGTTGGAA
>OGQQ01001468.1_pt1 | contig 18047 bp, 18 predicted proteins | sample 1553281 | NCBI WGS metagenome assembly OGQQ01 (sample SAMEA2579937, study PRJEB22360) | human gut metagenome | biome: human gut; feature: human-associated habitat; material: faeces | place: Denmark | collected 2008/2010 | reverse complement strand
CGATGGACAGCGACTATTTCCTGCACCTGACCGATGTGGGCCGGGAAGTGGCGGAGCAGATCTACGAAAAGCACCGCTTCTTTACCGACCGGCTGATCGAGGCCGGCGTAGACCCGGAAACGGCAGAACGGGACGCCTGCCGGATCGAGCACGTCATCAGTGATGAAAGTTTCGAGAGGCTGAAAGCTGCCGCGAAACCAGAATCGTAAGCACAGCAAAGGGAGGAGGCCGTGCAGGCGGCCGCCTCCCTTTGCCATTGGGGGTGAAATCGTGGATGAAATCATCATTATCCGGGCCGCCGACCCGGACGGCAGCGTGTTCAAGGCCGTCATGGACGTGCTGAATGGCAAAAGGGCGGAGGTGGTCAGCATCGCTGCCCCGGCCAACGCTATCTGTCGAATATACCTTGTACGTACTTTCTTTCCACTGGGAAACGCCCCGCATATCCTTCTTATCAAATTTTTCCGCTCCTCTCTCCCTGTATGTCTGTCTTTCCTTTCCCACAGACAATGGAGGCTTTTTTCTGAATGATAGATTCCGCTTCCTTCTTCTATTGTCTATGTTACCATCACGCAGAACCGCTCCACAAGCCCCCACAGGGGATATCGGACAGAGGGAAATCAAGGAGTCTGAATCTGAATCTTCACCAGGTCATTTGCCTGTTTTTTTAGATTCTCCCGGTAACTCATCCCCCGGTAGCGCTGTATCTGCTGTGTCGTGCGCCCCATCTGTCCCGCGGTCTGCTCTTTGTCCGCGCCGTAGGCAAACAGATTGAAAGCACAGGTATTTCGCACCGCGTGGGCGCTGTAGGACGGAATCCCCGCCCGCTTTGTGTATTTCTTCATCATGCGGCTGATATACATGGGATTCAGTCTGCGCCTGCTCCGGTTGTAAAACAGGCTCTGACAGTCCTCCCTCTGCGCGAGATATTTCTCTAATACCTTCCAGGCATCCGCGGGAATATAGCAGGGCTCTCTCCTCCCCGCCGGGATAACGTGCACCCCGTCATCATACATGGCGAAATCTTCCGGACCATTTAAGGCAATGATTTCACCCGAAGTCAGCCCCGCCCGATACATCAAAGTCAGAATGGTGTATGCCTGCAAATCCTCCTGCGCCGCTCTAAGAAGGGCGTCCATGTGCTCCACGGGCACAGAGCGGGCGAAAGGCGCCTCTTTTACCATATCTTTCAGATAAGGATAGAAAAAATCCTCAAACCCTCCCCCCGCCGTCTCGTCCATCTCCTGTGTAAATGCCGCAAAAGAGTGAAGCTCCCGGAATTTTTTCGTCACCGTCAGGGCTGTAATCTCCCCGCCCTTTACGCGCTCTGTCAAAAAGGCGTGATACGCCTTGACATCCTGCTCTCTTGTCTTAGTGAACGCCTTGTCTGTAAAGCGGCAAAACTCCTGAATATCCGACCAGTAGGAGTGGGATGTTGTCTCACTTTTAAAATGCATGCAGAATAATTCCCATATTTTGTTGTTGACAAATCCTGCCGTATCGTTTTGGCTCATACAGTTGGCCTCCCCTCGCTTGAGTGTCCCCTTTTCTTTTTGTTAATCATATTTATCATACTATAACATTTATTTTTTGTAAATACAAGTTACAGTTCAGCCCGCGCCATTCGTCAACTAAAGGGTATGCTTCCGGCAAAAAAAGAGGTATAATGGATATAATATGTGATTTGTATACTTAGATACGCAGGAGGATTCCCATGGAATTTCAGAAACTTTCTTCTCCTTCTCTCAAGGAGCTTTTTATTGAACAGCTGGAGCATATGATACTCTCCGGCAAATTAAAAATTGGAGAAAAGCTGCCGCCGGAACGCCAGCTCGCGGAAATGATGCAGGTGAGCCGCGCTGTGGTAAACGCAGGCATCTCCGAACTGGAGAAGAAGGGCTTTCTCATCGTGCGCCCCAGAAGCGGGACCTATGTCGCCGATTACCGCAGAAAGGGAACTCTGGATACTCTCATGTCCATCATGAAATACAACGGCGGGCGCATCCGCAATGAGGAAATCCGCTCCATCTTTGAGGTCCGCACTGCCCTGGACACTCTGGCGGCACGTCTGTGTATCGACCAGATTACGGATGAGGAAATCCAGACATTACATGACATCGTGGAACACATCCGCACCTCGGAACATACTTCCGAGGCAATCCAGTATGCCTTTGAATTTCAGCACGAGTTCGCCCTTATTTCAAAGAACACACTGCTTCCTCTTATCTTCCAGTCCTTCCGTGCCCCTGTCTTCACCATGTGGGAGCGGTTCTGCGACCTATACGGCATCGAAACGCTCTATCAGAGCAATTACACTATGTGGACATACATCCGGGACCGCGACACGGAAGGCGCTGTGCGCTGCATTGAGCAGACCATGGAAAAATGCATCAGCGGTGACTGGAAGATTTACTATGACTGATACAGCCGGCAGATTTTTCTCCTTTTGTCCGGCCGATACAGCCAGAGGGCTTATCCTGCCCTTAGCTAACTCTGCTCTTCTGCCCTTGCCATCGCCAGCTTGAAATCCTTCTGGTCGGTAAAGATTTCCTGTCGGTAGGGGTTCTTCTTCTGCTCTTTTGCTCTCTTGATGATAACGGCGAGCACCACCACATTGGCGCCCAGCGCCAGAAGCGCCACAATCCCCTGCATCGTCGGGTCTGCCGCTGTAGGTCTCACGGCGGGATTCATCACGCCGTCCGCATAGACGGAAGAAATGGTCGTAAACCGGCTCTCATCCTGGAACAGCGGAAATACCTGGGCGAACATGCACCACAACGCCAGCGTATTGGCGCGGTTCTGTATCCATCCTCCCTTATTCCACAGCGCATTGGCAAAGGTAGGCGCTAAGAGGAGCGCCAGTCCGCAGTACCACGCATGGGTCGGCAGGTTATTGTATGTATACTCAAAGTTCCAGAGGTCATAGGCAATGATGAAACAGAAAGTCATATCCGGCCACAGCATATCTTTTTTATCCTTTGAGGAATAAATTCCCCACCAGCCTGTCATACAGAGAATATTGAGGATACCGGCGATTCCGTTTACCCAGTTCCACCATCCGCCGTAGAGCCAGACATTCTCCGAGGAGAGCCACCAGCGGTCCCCGTGCTCCGCCAGCGCCATGGCGCCGCGGATTCCCGATTCAAAATCGCTGACTACCGCAATCAGGATATTGATTGCTACGATGAGGAACGGAAAAACTTTAAACCACTCTTTCTTTCCGATGCTCCACTTATATTTGAGCATCATAAATCCGATACATCCCGCTGTGGCCGCATACAGCTTCGCGTAGTGGAACCAACTGTTCATATGTGTGTACGTGGGATTATTTAGCGCCCACTCTGCGCCCTGAGCGGCGCCCACATAAATCGCGATAAAATATACGGTCAAAGCAGCGGGTAAGATAAGGAAACAAAAAATTCCCCCTGCCTTTGTCCTCCTGGCAATCTCATTTGCCAGAATCAGACCTGCAAATACCAGAAGCCAGCCAAATAACTGCCAGCCCGCATTGTCACCATAAATTTGAAACAACATCCTTTACTTCCTCCTTTTGACTCTCTTTGTTTTCGGCACACCCCTCAACATGCCTCTATCTCTTTGATATTAAATTCGTTTCCCTGTACAAGCCAGGTATCCTCCCCCGCGCAGTAGGGACAAATTTTCCCGTACTGCGTGGTCTGATACGTCTTTTTGCATCCCTCACAGTAGGTCACGGCGGGGATTTCCTGTGTGATGAGCGCCGCGCCCTTGAGCAGAGGCGATTTGTCCGATGCCCATTTCCAGCAGTCTTTCAGATAATGGTCCACAACCCCGGACACCTCGCCAATCTCCAGCGTCACACTGGCAACTTCACTCAAATGCTCTTCCTCTCCCACCTTCTCAAGGCTGTCGATGATATGAAATACGATTCCCAGTTCATGCATATGCCTACCTGTCTTTCTTTCCAAAGCGGATTTTCAGTTCCCGTTTGAGCATATAAGGAAGGATTGCCTTCATCTTGTCCTCCGCCTTGTACATCTTGCTGCATTCGGGGTGTTCCCGGTGCAGGTGGATAGCGTCAAATTCACACTTTGTCGTGCAGACGCCGCAGCCAATGCATTTATTTTCATCCACAACCGAGGCGCCGCATCCTAAACATCTCGCCGTCTCCGCCTTCACCTGCTCCTCCGTAAAGGTCTTCTTTACGTCGCGGAAAGAATGTGCCGCATCGATGGTCTTATCCACTCCCGGAATCTGTCTGGAGGAGGTATCATATTCTCCCAGCACAATATTGTCCTTGTCAAGCTCCGTAAACTGCCGCCGGTTTCTGCCGATGGTCAGGCTGCTGTGTGGCTGCACATAGCGGTGGATGGAGATGGCGCCTTCTTTTCCTGCAGCGATGGCATCGATAGCAAATTTAGGTCCTGTGTACACATCCCCGCCCACAAAAATATCCGGCTGCGCGGTCTGGTACGTCAGGGAATCAGCCAGAGCGCAGTCCCCTCTGCCTGTTTCTACTTTGCTTCCTTTTAAGAGGTCACCCCAGAGGATACTCTGTCCGATACTGAAGAAAACATGCTCGCAGGGTACGGTAATCGTATCCGTCTCATCATACCGGGGGTTAAAATGTCCCGCCTCGTCAAACACAGAGAGACATTTTTTCAAAATAATCCCCGTGACCTTTCCTTCTTCTGTGAGAATTTCCTTCGGTCCCCATCCGCAGCAAAGCTCTATTCCTTCTTCCTCTGCCTCGGCAATCTCCTCCGCCGATGCCGGAAGGATTTCTCTGCTCTCCAGGCTGAACATCTGAACGCTGTCTGCCCCGCAGCGAACGCTCGTCCTCGCCGCATCGACTGCCACATTTCCGCCACCGATGACCACAGCTCTCCCCTTTACTTCCACAGACGCTTCCTCACCTGCCTGTTTTAAGAACTCCACTGCGGTTGTAACATTGACTGCATCCGCGCCGGGGATAGGAAGTACTTTTCCGCCCTGGCAGCCGATTGCAATGTAAAATGCCTGGTAGCCTTCCGCCCGCAGTTCATCCAGAGTCACATCTTTGCCCACCTCGACACCGCAGCGTATCTGGACACCCATAGCGCGGATGATGTCAATCTCCGCCTCCACTACGTCTTTTTCCAGCTTAAAGGAGGGGATTCCGTACATCAACATTCCGCCGGGGCGCTCATTCTTTTCAAATACAGTAGGCTGATAGCCCTTTTCTGCCAGATAAAAGGCACAGCTAAGCCCCGCCGGACCTGCCCCGATGATGGCAATCTTTTCCGAGAACAGCCTGCCCGTTGTGGGTGGGATAACGGGCGGGATATAGCGCTCCTTTGCGTCTAAATCTTTGCGGGCGATGAATTTTTTCACCTCATCGATTGCCACTGCCTCATCCACCGTTCCTCTTGTACACGCATCTTCACATCTGCGGTTGCACACATGTCCGCACACTGCCGGGAAAGGATTTTCCTTCTTAATGAGCGCCAGCGCATCCCGGTATCTCCCCTGTGCCGCCATCTTCAGATATCCCTGCACCGCAATATGCGCCGGACATGCCGTCTTACAGGGCGCTGTGCCGGTATCGTAGCAGTTGATGCGGTTGTTGTCGCGGTAGTCCTCATCCCATTTCTCCGGTCCCCATTTCACACGATCCGGCAGCTCCTGCTTCGGATAGACCACAGGTCCTTCCTTCGTGCACAGCTTCTGTCCCAGCTTCACCGCACCGGCAGGACAATATTCCACGCAGCGCCCGCAGGCAACACAGTTCTCGCTCTCCACCCGCGCCACATAAGCAGAACGGGATAAATTCGGCGTGTTGAAGAGCTGGGAAGTGCGCAGCGCATAACAGACATTCACATTGCAGTTGCAGATGGCAAAAATCTTATTCTCCCCGTCAATATTTGTAATCTGGTGGACAAATCCGTTGTCCTCCGCCCGCTTCAGGATATCCATCACTTCGTCGTATGTAATATATCTTCCGCCCTTGTTGGTCTCCACCACGTAATCTGCCATATCCCCGACTGCGATGCACCAGTCGTCCGGGTCATCCGCACACCCCTCGTCGAAGGTCTTCCTGGACATACGACAGGAACAGGGGCTTGCCGCGTATTTGCCGTCATACTTTTTCAGCCAGTGGGAAATGTGCTCAATGTCCGCGGACTGATTTTCCATCTCAATCGCCTTCTCCACCGGAATGACATGCATGCCGATTCCTGCTCCTCCGGGCGGCACCATGGGCGTCACCTTCTCCAGAGGAAGCCTGGACATCCGTTCAAAGAAACGCCCCAGCTCCGGGTGTTCCTCCAACTGCTTTTTATTCATATTCGTAAATTCTGCACTTCCCGGCACAAACATCGGCAGGACATATTGCTTCTCCCTCTGGGGATTCTCCCAGTTGTATTCCAGAAGTCCCACCAGACACATCTCATTGAGGAGCGCTTCCAGTTCCTTTTCCTCCTTCTTTGTCACAGCCAGAAGCTGTTTGAAGGTCATAGGCTTTCTCACCTTCATCTTCAAAGCCACTTCCGCCATCTCGTCCGTGACCACGCAGGCAAGTCCCCAGTATTCGGGGTCATCCACTGTCACCTTGTGTCCGATGCGGTCTGTAATCATCTGCCCCAGTTTCAATATAAGCGTACGCTCTTCACTCATCTCTCTTCCCTCCTATTCCTAACTCTCTCTCCAGGCGTCTGCCTGTTCTTTCAGCCATTTGCACCAGGCGTCCACTCCCTCTCCGGTCTTCGCGCAGATGGGGAAAATCTTTGCTTTTGGATTCCGCATGTGGATGTTCTCTCTGCACTTTTCCATATCAAAATCAAAATACGGGAGCACATCTGTCTTGTTGATGAGCACCACATCGCACACAGAAAACATCAGCGGGTACTTGAGAGGCTTGTCGTCTCCTTCGGGCACACTTAAAATCATGGCATTTTTCACCGCTCCTGTGTCAAACTCCGCCGGACAGACAAGATTTCCCACATTCTCCAATATCGCCAGCTCCACATCACCAGTTTCAAGTCCTTCAAGCCCCTGCAGCGTCATATCCGCATCCAGGTGGCACATGCCTCCGGTATGCAACTGAATCGTCTTAACCCCTGTCTTGGAGATTGTCTGCGCATCCACATCGGAGTCGATATCTGCCTCCATCACGCCTATCTTAAATTCATCCTTCAGTTTATCGATGGCAGCAAGCAGTGTGGTCGTCTTCCCTGCCCCCGGTGACGCCATGAGATTCAAGAGAAAAACCTTCTTTTCTTTTAACATCTTTCTCACTTCCTGCGCGCGCCTGTCATTGTCCGCAAATACGCTCTGCTTGATTTCCAGAACTTTAAATTCTTTCATTCTTCCGCCCTTTCTCGTCTGGTATATCCAGATTTTGTTATCTTTTTATCATTATACTGTTTTGTATAATTTTTGTCAATTTATTCCCATTTTACTGCGCAATTTATCTCCATTTTTTCATTTTTATCTGCTTTTATATCCTGTTTTTCAATTTGGTATTTGGTATAACCAATTCCATTTATTTTTTTCTTTCACTTGGTAAGTCCGTACTGAGTCGATATTCGTAAAATATTTACATAGTAACAAAATATACTGCACAGATTGTTCATTCATCCAGCCAACAACGATAATGCTGGCTGTGGTCGAATATGATTCTTGGCATATCGTCTATATCAAATTTCCTCTGTATTTCCGGCAAGAAGTTCGGCGAAATATGCGGACTCATATAAATAACCGCTTTTTTCAGTCTTGTGATTTCCACACGCCCTCGCGGAAAATAATTATACGGTTTATTGCATCCCTTTGGGCAAACCGATTCCCACAGCTTTTCATGATTGTAGGTATCACCGGATTTTGAAGTTCCCACAATGACCCAGAAAACACCTTTTTTCGGTACGGTATAATGACTCATGTCTCCCTCCCCCCTTTCTATCTACATTGTAGCGTTTGCCATGTACCGAAAAAAGCCCATCTCTTGCTCTATAATACAGACAAAACGAAAACCAAGGAGGATTTTACGATGGATGAAAATATTTACGTCAGTATGTCTGTCTCGGCATCTCTGCATTGGGATAAAAATTGGATTTTGCGGCTGGGCGAAAGCAGACCGGAGCTGCTGCTCTTTTACAGCCACAAGGTCACTGACGAAATCACGGAAACCTGTCTGAGTCAATGGTATCCCTGTCGATTTGAGGTGGATGGTGTGACATACACCTCCGCCGGGCAGTATATGATGGCAGAAAAAGCGAAGCTGTTCGGTGATAAGAAAATCAGAACCGAAATTCTAAACACTTCCAATCCCGGAAAATGTAAAGTACTCGGACAAAAGGTAAAAAATTTCAGCAAAGCTGTTTGGGATGAAAATAAGGAAAATATTGTAATGAAAGGCAGCAATGCAAAATTTATGCAAAACAGCGCTTTGAGAACCTTTCTGCTTTCTACTGGTGACAAGGTGTTGGTGGAAGCCAGTCCCACCGACCGTATTTGGGGTATCGGTCTTGGCAAAAACAATCCGGACGCGCTCGACCCGACAAAGTGGAGAGGAAAAAATCTGTTGGGATTTACTTTAATGAATACGAGAGACTGGATTGCTTTTTTGGATTACTTCGGGGAGTTTGATGAGGATGAAGAATATGAGAATGACGGGAAAAACAAAATTACGGAGGAGACGGAATGAATATTTATGAATTTATCAATTCCAAAGATATCAAAGAACATTGTGAGAAAATCGGACACATATTCAACACAATGGAATGCGCTTATCTGATTTATCAGAGTCAAAATCATACGCTGCCTGAAAAATCTTCCGCATGGAAAAAGCTGATTGAATCTATGCCGGATATGGTAATTGAAGAACGGATAAACTGTCCGCATTATGACAGCCTGCATGATTTTTTACGGCGGTATATAGCGCTGGAGAACCGCTTGCTGACAGAGTTTTTCCGGGAAGAAACGGATTCTGTATATCAATTTGACGCCTTATATGCTACTGATAATGACAGCCCATATTACGGATACGAAGCAGGTGAATGCGTATATCGGTCTTTTTCAAGCGGACTTGCTGCCGAAAAAGAAAATATTGCCGAATCATGGGATAATCTTTTGGATTTTTCGGTTGTCAAAAAGAAAATCAGTACAACCCCACTTGAAAAGCCGTATGAAATCCGAATTCGTTTCAATAAAAGCGGTGTCCCTCTTGAAATCGTCAGCAGTAAAAACATAATTTCTGAGAATGAATTTGATTTATCCTTTTCATTTAAAGGAATGTGGATTGATGTCCCCACTCCGTTTCAAAAGGGAGATATTGTATTCACCAATCATCAAAAGTCAGGCGTTGTACCGAATCCATTTGTTCTGACCTGTTTATGTACGGATAAAGAAACCGAACCTGACAAAAAGACATTCAAAAGGCTCTCAGAAAAAGGAGACTCTTCTGATATGTTTGCATACGGTTATCGTTTATTGGAGTCAGACGGAAAAATTTGGTATGAATGCGACCATGATTATCTGAGTCTTGAATACTTCCACGGAGATTTAAGCGGCGGGCGGCAGGTCCTCAAACTAATCCAGGCTTATTATCAAAATAAACTCGATATCAACGGATGTATGATAGCCTACCATTATATTTTAACCGACGAGCACCTGAAACAGCAGAAGAAAAGAAATTCCTACTTGTTGGAGCTTATCGGTCTTTGAAAAAACGAAACGGAGGAAACATAAGCTATGATTTATGCAATGTCCGATCTGCACGGGTGTTATAATAAATTTCTCGGAATGCTGGAAAAAATTCATTTTTGTGAAGAGGACACGCTGTATATTCTCGGCGATGTAGTGGACAGAGGCCCGGACGGAATCAAGCTGCTGCTTGAATTAGCGGAGCGCAAAAATATAATTTGTCTGCGGGGGAATCATGACCATACAGCTTTCCAGATGCTGAACTATCTGAAATCTCCTGTGGACTCCTCTTTGGCGAACCGGCTGATTGAGGTTTGTCATCTGTGGCTTTTGGACGGCGGCTATCCCACCTTTGAAGCATTTAGAGAACTTGATGAACAGCATAAGAAAAAGGTGCTTGTCTATCTCAATTCATTTCCGATTTTTGATGAAATCACCGCAGCAGGCCGCAGTTTTTTTCTTTCTCATACCGGACCGGAAAAGGAAAAAATGCAAAATTTTGATTTGTGCCGGATGAACGATTTTTTAATCGGAGAAATCGAATATGAAAAGGTTTATTTCAGCGATAAATTTTTTGTGTCGGGGCATACGCCTATCGGTCTGATTGATGAAACATACAGAGGACGGATTTATCAGAAAAATAATCACATCGCTATTGACTGCGGAGCTGTTTTCGGAAACCCACTCGGATGTATCTGCCTGGATACTTTGGAAGAATTTTATTACAACGATACAGGAAAGTGAACCTATGATTTATTTTACTGGCGATACCCATTTTTATCGGCAATCACAACAGTTCGTGGATGCAAAACTCAACCCTCGGTTTGAGGCGAACAAAAGCAGATAGGAGGATTTCATTATGATTTATTATAAAATAATTGTATCGTTTCCCAAAAGCGAGCCGGAACTAAATAGCGGCTCCGAGCGGGATAATAGAATGATGATTCGGTCAAAAGCACAGCAGTTCCGGATACAGACCGATGAGTATAACGCTGAAAATCCCGATACATATGTTTTTTTGTCATCACTTCTTGACAATAAATGCTACATAGGCGCTTTTGGTAAAGAAACAATCGAAAAACAGCAGATTGTTTCCTATCTCGATTGTATCGGTCAAAAGCATACGGATATCCGTCTTATGGAAATCACTTTTGATGCCATATTCTCCATGCTGAATACTGCGCAGCGTAATTTCTTCGTGGAGGATGATGCGGAAGTTTTAGAAAGATTAAACTTGGATCGACTGGCAAGAAGAACTTCCAGGTTTACAGAAATTGTTCTGACCGATATGCCCTCAAAAGCCGTTATGCTAAAAACGGCAGAAGATACTTTATCCTCATCGCTGAAAGACGAAATCGGGCGCATTTTTCAGTATCCGTCAGGCATTGAATTTATCGGTCATCCGGTTCACTACATCATTGAGACGGATTCTTTTGAGAAAAGCCGCAAATTATTTGAGATTTTACTTTCTGCGCTCTATCGTGCTAATCGGCTTCAAAATCGCCGATATGCCGTTATCAACATTTCAAATCATGTGTATGGTTCGGAATATGTACAGCTATGCCGCAGCAGCATTGGTGGTGCGGTCGTGCTGAATTATACCGTTGGCGATGCTGAGGAAAGTGAATTTGCAGATGATAGGCTTGAAAATCTGAAAACGAGCATTGATAAGCTGAAAGAATTTCAGAATGAAACTCTGGCGATTATCTGTCTTCCGAAAGCCTGCAACAAAATAAAAGACATCCTGTTCGGTATTGCTGGAAACTGCACCTTTGTGGAAATCAAAGAAGATGTTGTGTTTGGCGACAGGGCAAAGAACTATCTGCGGCAACAGGCTAAAAGTAAAAAGATAACGCCCGACCGTACACTTTACCAGGAGGTAACAGACAGTAAAACAGGATTTTCTTCCTCAGAGCTTGACAGCATTTTTGAAAATTGGCTGAACACCATGCTGAAAACCAAAGTTTACCCGCAGTATGCCGAACTACAAAGTGCTAAAAGGCAGATAGCTGAAAAAAAGCCGGATGGCAGCGCTTATGAGGAACTGCAGAAGATGGTAGGTCTGCAAAACGCCAAAAGGATGGTTGACCGAGCGCTCAATTACTATAAGGCACAACAGTTGTTCAAGGATAGAGGTATGCAGACAGAACATCCCGCCATGCATATGGTCTTTACCGGTAATCCCGGCACGGCAAAAACAACCGTGGCAAGGCTGTTCGCAAGAGTGATGAAAGAAAACGGTCTGTTGTCCGAAGGCAGGCTGTACGAGGTCGGCCGCGCTAATTTGGTTGGGAAATATGTTGGGTGGACAGCGCAGATTGTAAAGGAAACATTTGAAAAGGCAAAGGGCAGCGTGCTGTTTATCGATGAAGCCTATTCCCTTCTCGATGACCGCAGCGGAATGTTCGGTGACGAAGCCATCAATACCATTGTGCAGGAAATGGAAAACCATCGGGAGGATATTGTTGTCATCTTTGCGGGCTATCCGAACGAAATGGACCAGTTCCTTTCCCGCAATCCGGGACTTCGTTCCCGTATCGCCTTTCATATTCCGTTTGAGGACTACACTGCAGAGGAATTATACCGCATTGTCGAGTTGATTGCCGGAAAAAGCGGGTTAACTTTTGCAGAGGGCATAAAAGAAAAACTGCTGCCGGTTTTCCGCTCGGCAGCAGAACAGGATGATTTCGGAAATGGTCGCTTTGCCCGCAATCTGCTGGAACAGGCAAAGATGAAGCAGGCAGACAGATTGCTCCAAATGGAGTTCGATTCCGTAACCAAGGACGATGTCACCACGCTTCTACCGGAGGACTTTGAACTGCCGCCAATGAAAAAAGCACAAAAGCAACGAATTGGATTTATCTTTTGAAAAGAATAAAAATTTTCAATCTTAATTCGAAAGCGAAATTTCCTTATACATTATAAACAATGAACTGTACTTAAAAAGTTTGTAAAATACTATTAAATGCGATAAAATAAAATTAAATGATATCGGAGGGTTGATACAATGTATACCGAGCAGCCAAAAAAGCTGATGATTATTAATATTCTGGATATTCTCCGACGATACACCGACAAAAAACACCGTCTCAGTCAAAAGGAAATTGCGAAAATTCTGCAGCAGGAATACCATATGAAAGCCGACCGCAAGGCAGTAAAGCGCAATCTGATGAATCTGATTGACTTTGGCTATGATATCGAATACAGCGAAACCATCCGTATGGTGCCGAACGCTCAGACCGGGCATTTGGAAGAAAGCTATATTCTCTCGGATTTTTATTTGCGCCGGGAATTTGATGATTCGGAACTACGGCTGCTGATTGACAGCCTGCTTTTTTCCAAACATATCCCCTACAGCCAATGCAAGACACTGGTGGAAAAGCTGGAGGGACTGTCCAACATTTATTTCCGCTCCCGGGTGAAGCATATTGCCACCCTGCCGGAGGATAAAGCGGATAACAAGCAGATTTTTCTCAATATTGAGCTGCTGGATGAAGCCATCACCCATAACCGTAAAGTGGTTTTTAAATATACTGAATACGGAACAGATAAAAAATTACATTATCGTAAACGCCCTGACGGAAGTGAGCGGGAATATACCGTTACTCCTTATCAGATGGCGGCAAAAGAGGGGAAATATTATCTCATTTGTAATTACGATAAATATGACGATATTTCCAATTACCGGCTTGATCGTATCCGGGAGTTAAAAATATTGGAGGAACCGGGAAAACCTTTTGAAGCTTTGCAAGGTGCGAACAGGCAGCGTCTGAATCTTGCGGAGTATATGCAAGAACACATTTATATGTTTTCCAGCGAAACTGTGTGGGTAAAATTTCGTATTACCAAGTCAATAATCAGCGATGTAATAGACCTTTTCGGAAAAGATATCACATTATCGGATGAAGATGAAACTGGTGTAACCGTGACCGCTTATATTAACGAAATGGCAATGGAGCAGTTTGCTAAAGTTTATACACCGGATGTCATCATACTGGAACCACAGAAATTAGCAGACAGAGTAAGAAGCTGTCTGGAAGAAGCGGTACGAAAATATATGGAAAACAAAGGAGAAACCAGCAAATGAGCGATAAGGCGCGTATCCGCAAATTTTGCGATGAATTTGCAGAATTATGGAAAGAGAACATGAAGAATAAGAAAGGCGATTAAAATGAAATTTAATTATTATACAGAAAACAGCGATTTACTTTCCAAAGAAGAGTTTGTCTCATACTATAATGCTCGATACTTTACGGATTGTGCAGCTAAGGTTACATATAAAACCGATGCGGGAAAAAACCGCTCTGTTGGAAAGTCTTCCAGGTTCGTAGAGAATATAATTGAGGCAATTTTGAAAAAAGAGCCAAAAGATTTTACCTGCTCTGATGTGGCTTTAATGCTTGCTTGGAAAATAGGAAAAATCACCCATGCGCAATCTGAAAAAGAAATCACACTGCACAGAGGCTGGAAAGAAACACTCGGTGAATATTCTGAATCTGAAGGCTTCAACTCATGGAACGGCGAACCCATCAAACGATTTGGTAACAAAAGTCCTATTACTATTGATATAAAGGGAATCACAAATTACTTGCATGAAAATGGACAGCGATTAAACGATTGGGTAGGAAACGGTAATATAGAACTGGCACTCAATGCGTTAAGACAGCAGCCGTGGCAAGGTATTGGAACGGTGTATTTGATTACCTTATTGTATTTTGCCACAAATCATCAGCATCCCGGAAAATGCCCGATTTATGACCGTTTTGCTATGAGGGCTCTTTTGGCAATTAATGGCGATAAAAAAATTGGCGATGCTGTAAATTGCGGAGAATTGCCAGATAAAAACAGCAAAAACTTTTCCGAGACAGTTGGGGGAAAAATGAAGCAATATATCAATCTTATTTATGGCATTTTCGGTGAGGAATACAATACTAATCGTGATACAGACCGTGCACTGTGGGTTTACGGCCATTTGTTTAAAGACTCTTCAAATATAAAAAAGTGCTGACAACATTTTTCTGTAGTTAATCAGGGACTCGAAGTGATTCAGGTCCCTGATATTTTCTAACGGATAAAGTTCGTCTTCTGCGGCTCCTCGGTTTCCGGCAGCCCGTACTTCTCTTTTCCGAGCGCGATACTCTTCATGAGGAATGCCATGTTCCGCGCAAGGGTGCGCATCATCTGCAGTCCCTCTCCATCTCCCTGTGCCTCGCCCGCTGCGCTTCCGTGGATGCCATTCCAGTACTGCCCTGCCGCAACCGGCATGCCCGAAATCGTAAAATATTTGTTCAGCTCATCAAAGGTGGCGGACAGTCCGCCTCTTCTGGCTGCCACCACACTGGCGCCGACCTTCATTGTCTTATTGATTTTTGAACTGCTGTAGAACAGTCTGTCCAAAAATGCGATAAGCGTGGCATTGGCGGAAGCATAATATACCGGACTTCCCAGTACCAGACCGTCGCACTCTGCCAGCTTTTGCGCCGCCTCGTTCACGATGTCGTCAAACACGCACTTCCCTGTCTTTTTGCAGGAAGCACAGGCGATGCAGCCCCGAATGTCCATTTTCCCTATCTGCAGAATCTCCGTCTCTATCCCTTTTGCCTCAAAAACCTTCTCCATCTCCCCCAGAGCAATGGCGGTATTGCCGTTCACCCTGGGACTTCCGTTAATCATTAAAACCTTCATCATAGACCCCCTAACTGACAAAAATTATATATTGAAGATTGACAGCTCTTTTCTCATACTGTCCGAATAGATACTCATTATCACACTTTCCCATACATAGGCTAATTCTTTTTTTATTTTTTGTCAACATCTTATACATAAATTATCACCCGCAACACTAAAAGTTATATTTTTCATTCCATGATTGAAATAATATAACTTTTATGATATTGTGTTGATACAGAGAAGAGGTGAAATAATGTCTGAAAATGAGCTGAATTCTATCATAGCACGCAACATTACAAAACAACTTAAACTAAACAATAAGACACAGGGCGAACTTGCTAAATATATGGGCGTTTCCCAAGCTACTGTTTCTAATTGGTGTAAAGGTGTTAAAATGCCCCGCATGTCGAAAATAGATATGATATGTAATTATTTCAATATTAAATATTCGGATTTAATGAATGAAAAACTGGTCCATTTGGCCTCGCACAAAGGTGTTATTATCAATATTTACAGCAGAATCGCCACTGGTCTAACTTTGGGAATGGCTGAGGATATTATTGATGCAGAGGAAATCTCCGCAGAGATGGCTCAAACCGGGAAATTCTTCGGGCTGAAAATAAAGGGTGACAGTATGACCCCAACAATTTGTAATGGGGATGTTGTAATTGTCCGCCGGCAAGATGACGCAGAAAACGGAGATATCGTGATTGCTGCCATTAATGGGGCTGAAGCGACCTGCAAAAGACTTCGTAAATATAAAGAGGGTATCGAATTGGTCTCAATCAACCCAGGGTATGATACCTTTGAATTTAGTAATAAAGATATCATCAAAAAAACTGTAAAAATTATAGGAAAAGTTGTTGAATCAAGAAGGAAATTTTAAAATTTAGTCACTGCATTGATGATATAAGCGAAAAGAGAGGTGGCGCATTCACACATGTCACAAAAGAAAATTGGTGAATTCACCCAGAAGATAATAGATATATTAGGACTGAATATACACTGCGGGACACCAATTTATATTGGTAACTCCAACATAGAACATATCAAGTCACGCCACCCTTATGAATATGAAAAATACTTTTGTGACATTGAAGATATTATAAGGTCTCCTGATTATATCGGACAAAATCCCCACGACTCTTCCATTCTTTTTGTCCGTCTGTACGAGATATGTGGTGAATATATTCGTGTGGCTGTAAAAATCAGTCCCCATGGTAATTATTATGCAAAAACTCTTCATTTATTAAGTACGTGCAACGCAGAGCGATATATCGAAAAAGGCACATTGAAGAAGCTTGACAAATAAATAAAATATTGTATAATTGGTTTCATAAAGTATAGACTATATTGAATGAAAGCAGAGGACGGAACAGGCGGCCGTCACCCTAGTTGGAGATGTGGGAATGTCACCCCACCTATTTCATTCAAAGCGTAAAGACCTCGTAGCAATATGGGGTCTTTTACTTTGCCAATCTGTCTATACAGACCTGGATATCAAATATCACAGAAACGATATCTAAAAAACAGAGGAGCCAGACTTCTCATCCGACTCCTCCATAATTATCAAAGATTAACGTTTTTACGCTATTTCTTAAAATTTCCCAGCCTTTGCTGCTTCCTCAATGCTTACCGCAACAGCTACTGTCATTCCGACCATCGGGTTGTTTCCTGCGCCGATGAGACCCATCATCTCTACGTGAGCCGGAACGGAAGATGAACCTGCAAACTGTGCATCAGAGTGCATACGTCCCAGAGTATCTGTCATACCGTAGGAAGCCGGACCAGCTGCCATGTTGTCCGGGTGAAGTGTACGTCCTGTACCACCGCCGGAAGCAACGGAGAAGTATTTCTTTCCTGCCTCTACGCACTCTTTCTTGTAAGTACCTGCTACCGGGTGCTGGAAACGTGTGGGGTTTGTAGAGTTTCCTGTGATAGAAACATCAACGCCCTCTTTCCACATGATTGCCACACCTTCACGAACATCATTTGCTCCGTAGCAGTTTACTTTGGAGCGAAGTCCATCGGAATAGGAAGTTCTGGAAACTTCTTTTAATTCTCCTGTATAGTAGTCATAGTCTGTCTGCACATAAGTAAATCCGTTGATTCTGGAAATAATCTTCGCTGCGTCTTTTCCCAGACCATTGAGGATGACACGCAGAGGTTTCTTGCGGACTTTGTTCGCTTTCTCCGCGATACCGATAGCACCCTCCGCTGCCGCGAAAGATTCGTGACCTGCCAGGAACGCAAAGCAGTCTGTCTCTTCCTCGAGAAGCATCTTTCCTAAGTTTCCATGTCCCAGACCTACTTTTCTCTGGTCTGCAACGGAACCCGGGATACAGAATGCCTGAAGTCCCTCACCGATTGCTGCCGCCGCGTCTGCCGCTCTTGTACATCCTTTTTTGATAGCGATAGCCGCGCCTGTGATGTAAGCCCAGCATGCGTTCTCAAAACAGATAGGCTGGATTCCCTTAACCTGGTTGTAAACATCCAGTCCGGCATCTTTTGTAATCTTCTCTGCTTCTTCCAAAGAAGCGATGCCGTAGCTGTTCAATACTTCATTGATTTTATCAATTCTTCTTTCATATGATTCAAATAAAGCCATTTATATATCCTCCTGATTATTTCTTGAGATTGTGTCCTCACATTTCGCTTAGCTTATCGCGAAGCTCGCGAACTTATGTCCGCTCGTGCGCGTTGCGCCCTCACCGCCTGCC
>OGQQ01001454.1_pt1 | contig 18207 bp, 20 predicted proteins | sample 1553281 | NCBI WGS metagenome assembly OGQQ01 (sample SAMEA2579937, study PRJEB22360) | human gut metagenome | biome: human gut; feature: human-associated habitat; material: faeces | place: Denmark | collected 2008/2010 | reverse complement strand
TTTACCATAAACAACCACCTCCTTGCTCTCGATTATATCGAGTATTGAAAGTGGTAGCCCAACATATCTGCTATCTCATTTTCTATGGATAACACTATATAACATTTTTTACTAAAAAACAAGCAAACATAGTAAAATTTTACAATTTTTATCAAATTAATAAAGGGCTATATTCATTATTTTTTCTACTTAGTTATTTTGTGAATAATAAATTTATATAAAAAATTTCAAAATAAAAATTAGAATAAATGAAATTAATCATCTATTCTCAATATATTTTTTAATATAATGTTTCCTTAAATGTACAAATAAAAATTATAATGCAACAGGAAAATATTTTGGGATATTTTTAGATAATTTTTATAATAATTATCTATTTAAAAAAGTGTCCGTAAAACCGATATATAGCTGAAAATGCTATTTTTAGGCAAAAAAATAAACTACCCATTTTTGGATAGTTTATTACAATTAATGGTCGAGGTGACTTGTTTTGCACTTCGTCAACCTCTTATATATCAAACGTTTCAGACGTTATTTCAATTCTAGAACATAATTCTAGAAAAAACTAGCTTTTCAGTATTATTATTCCTTCTACGTCATTCCTTAGTATTTTCTAGGGATTTAACGATTTTTCTTCTTTTGTATATTCGTTGATAGAATCACCCAAAAGCATTTTAACACTATCAACATATTTTTGCAACTCTTTTCGTTGAGTTTCTATTGGAAGATCCGTGTAAGTGTCCATTGTTTGCCTTATATCCGAATGTCCTAAAGTTTCTTCCATAACTTTATAGTCAATTCCAACAGAGTAACTATTTGTAGAATATGAATGTCTTAATTTGTGATTATGTGCATTATCTTCAATTCCAATAAACTTACAAATTCTTTTTAAACAGTCATTTAAAGTACTATCAGTAAAAACATTACCCTTTTTATTACAAAATAACAAATCGTTTTCATTTGGTTTCATATTTTTAATGGCATGTTCTAAAACTGGCTGTGTTAATTCAGTAAGCACAATATCACGCTCTCCACTTGGTGTTTTAGTCCTATCTCCTAAAATAGTATGTCCTTGTTTATCCAAAGTTGTAGTTCTTTTTATGTGTAATAACCCATTTTCTAAATCTACATCTTGTTTTTTTAAACCTAAAACTTCTCCAATACGTAACCCACAATGAATTGCTATTAAATATTCATCTCTATGTGAATATTTAAAATCTGGACTATAAAGATATATTAGTAATTTTTTAAAATCTTCAATATTAAAAGATTTTACTTTCTCTGTTTTTATAATACTTTGAGGCATTTTTATTCCATAATATCCAGCAAAATAATCTTCTTCAATAAATTTTCTTTCTTTTGCTATTCCAAAGGCTTGTTTTAATAATTGATAATCTTTTCTCAATGTGTTTTGAGCATATCCTTTTTCTCTCTCATAATTTAGGAAATCTTCAACATCTTTTCTTGATATTTTATCAATTTTTTTATCAAACCAAGAACCAGAGTTTCTTTTAACGCGTTTTAAAATCTCTGAATAAGTTCTGTATGTGTTATCATTGTTGGTTCCATTGTTATTTTTTTGTTTCATAAACTCAAGTGTTATTCCTTCAATTGTCATTGGAGATATTTTTTCTTTATTCGGTTTAGATTTTAATCCTCCTGGATTATCCTTTTTAAATTGTTCAGATTTATAGATTGCTTCATTTTGAGTTGCTCCTGTAAATTTTTTTCTAATTGTTTCTCCTGTTTCTTCATCAACTCCTACTATAATTGTTACACTATATTGCTCAGATATATAGAACTTATCGCAATGCTCGTTATCGGAACAATTATGGCAATCTGGACATTTATTCATTAGTTTAAGATTTCTTCTGTGATTGCAAAAATCTTTGTTTAAGCATTTGCTACATTTAGGACACATAGGTCTATCATTTTTTACTCGTGCTTTTTTTACCAAGTATGGTGCTTTTTCATTATAATTTTTCTTCTTTTTGGTCATTTTGTATTCTCCTTTTTCTTGTAAATTTCGAAGAATACCTTGTCAAATCAAGTTTTTTAGATTATAATAGATTTAGCAAGGTATTCTTGCTAAAGATAATTTTAAGTCTTAAGCTTATTGCTTAAGCAAAGTTTTGTATTGAGGATTTAAAGGGCTAATTTAAATCTTCTTTTTCTTTCTAGTTTTTTTCATTATTTAAATATTTTCTTAAGTTATCTTCACTTATTAATAGTTTTCTTCCAACATATCTTGCACCAGACTCTTTCATTTTCATTATAGCATAAGCTGTTTCTTTTGTAACGTGTAATCCTTTGCAAATATCTTGTGCTGAAAACATTTTAATTCCACACATATTTTCCATAGTATTTGTCTCCTTTCGTTTGTATTTTGTAATTTACATTTATCTCATACCCTAAATTACTTTGGGCTTTTACTGGTCGTTGATTTCTCAAATCTTTGGAATTTCACCACTACCCCATCAGGGCTAGCTACACTCTTTGCGTGCGATGGTACTTTTAAACCACTCAAGCTGAGACTGTGTAGAAGAGCATTTCTGCTTCTATCCAGTAACGGATTATTCAATTTTCAATGTGCTATCCGTGATTAGTTTTTACTAATCATTTAATAACTACTAACAAATATTTTAGCATTAGCTATTGCATATGTCAATAGTTTGTGATAAAATATTTTCAATAAATAACAGAGAGTGACGGTGAAGTAACATGGAAAGATTTGAATTACGTTTAAAAAATCAATTTTTTATAAATAGGTTTAATAAATACAAATTTATGGCATACCAAAATTTGAGATTTAATAAAAAACATAAAAGTTATGAATTTTATAATAGATATGAGAAAATTAAGTTAGGAGTTCAATTATGTGACTTTTTAAATACTGATTTTTCAGATTCAAATAGTACTATAGAATTCATTAATAAGTATGGTATTACAACAATAGCTCATCTATCTGATATAAAAATTTATCAGTATTATTCTGAAAAAGAATATAATGAAATGGTTGATGATGTTATAAATAATTTAAAAAACAAATTAGAAATGTATAAAAATGCTTTCATTGCTGATATTACATATATCTATAATTTAAATGACTTAGAAGAATTGAATGATTTAACTCCTATACAGAGATTACATATATTAAGAGATAGTAAAAAGGAATTTGAAGTAAGAAAATTATATGATTCAAATAATTTGAAATTAACTTTAAATAATTTTGGAGATTTTACAGAGTTTTCTATAACAAGAGAGGCTGATGCACAAGAGATTGCAAAAAATGCTAATACAGATTATTTAAATACATATTGTTTTGAGAGCAATGATATAATTCAAACATTTATAATTGAATTATTTGAAATGACTGAAATAGAAAGTACCGCTATTAAAAAATGTAAGAATTGTGGCAAATTCTTTGTTCCTGATAATAGAGTTGATGAATTATATTGCAATAATATTTATGAAAACAATAAAACTTGTAAAGAAGTTGGACCTTTTAGAACAAAACAAAAGCTAATGCAAGAAAATGATGATTTAAGAATTTATAGGAATGTTTATCAAAAATTATTATTAAGAACGAGAAGAAATCCTAATAATGACCAGTATGAAAGAGATTTCAATAAATTTAAACAAAAAAATATTGAATTAAAAGAAAAAATTGAAAAAGGAGAAATGTCTCAAGCTGAATATGTGGAGTGGTTGAATAAACAGTAAAAAAATTTTTTGAATATGAAAAGATAAATCAATTAAATAGAGATTATAAAATATCAAAATAAGATTTTTGCATTTGGATTTAATAGAATAAACAATTATAGTATCAAAATAAAAAATAGATTGGAGAAATAAATATGGATGAAAGAATTATTATAAGAAAAGCTAAAATAAGTGATTTTCAAGGCATACATAATTTAATTATGCAAGTACATAAATTACATGTAAATGAGAGAAATGATATATATAAGGACGTTGATCCCATGGATTTTGAAGAATTTAGAACTGAACTATCAAATAGTAATAATATATATTTAATTGCTGAATTGGAAAATGAAATTGTAGGAATTTGTTTCTCTCAAATAAAGGAAATATCAAATAACAAAATTATGAAAAATAGAAAAATTTTGCATATTGAAAATATCTGTGTTGACGAAAATCACCAAAAAAAAGGAATTGGTAAAAAATTATATAAGCAAATTGTACAATTATCTAAAGAAAAAAATATTGATAATATAGAACTAATGGTGTGGGGATTTAATGAAAATGCTATAAAGTTTTATAAAAATTTGGGTATGAATATAAAGAATTTAAAATTCGAGCAAAAAATCAGTTCTCTTGACAGTTAATATAAAATTCAAAAATAAAGATAATAAAATTAATTAAAGGGTGATTAAGATGAATTATTTAAAAGATAATGTTTTTATAACTGCTCCTTCTGATTCAATTCAGAGTAAAGGAGATCAGTTAAGATTAAAAAATGCGATTAAAAATTTTAATGATATGGGAATAACTGTAAAACTTGGAACAACAGTTACATTAGAAAATAAATATACAGAAGATGAATATAAGTTGAAAGCAACTGAATTAGTTAATGCATTATTAGATGACTCAATTGACACAATTATTTCTGCAAACGGTGGTGATACACAATTTAAAATTATTAAATATATTGATTTTGATATAATAAAAAGACACACAAATAAAAAAATTTTTCAAGGATTTTCAGATAATTCTATTTTAACTTTTTTATTAGAAACATTGAGTAATTGGAACACATTTTATGCACCATGCTTTCCCACATTTGGTTATGAAAAATGGGAACAAACTATAAAAGATAATATTGAATTGTTAAGAGGACACTTTATAGAACAATATTCACAAAGATTTTTTGAAACTAAATCCTATAAAAAAATTGAAGGAAAAGAACTATATGGTTATAATCTTGATACTCCTTCTTTAGTAACAGAATTATCTGGCTTAAATGATTTTACTGTAAGTGGAACTCTTCTTGGTGGATGCTTAGATGTTTTACGAGATTTACCAAAATCACAATATGACAACATGCAAGAGTATAACAAAAAACATAAAGATATTATCTGGTTTATCGAAAATTGTGCAATGGATATTGAACAACTTTCAAAAACTTTAGAAGTAATGGAAGAAAGCCATTGGTTTGATAACGTTTGTTGTTTTATGATTGGTAGAGGAAAAATAACATTAAATAAAGAATTTTTAGAAAATCAAAATAAATTACTAAAAAATTTATTTAAAAAATATAATGTACCTATTTTGACTAATTGCGACTTTGGGCACGTTAGACCTTTTAATACTTTTATAACTGGTGCAACAGCAAAAGTAAAATATTTTAATAATAGATATACAATTAATTACGAGAATATAGAATAATCTGTATTCTTTTGTTATATATGAGAGTTTTAGTTATTAAAAAGATTGACATAATAACTTTCTTGTGCTATAATTTTGATGTATTATATTTTAGCAACCTAATAACCCAATTTTTATTAGAAAGGGAGGCATTAATACAATGAGCACATTGAAAATTGAAAATAAGCAAGAAACAGTTATTTGCGCAGGCATTATTCCTATTTCTTATATAGGTCGGAAAGTCTTAATGGTACGTCATCCCGAAGGTCACTGGGGTTTTCCAAAAGGACATGTTGAATTTGATGAAACAGAAATTACTGCTGCTAAAAGAGAATTATTCGAGGAAACTGGTATATCTTTAAATTTTGTTTTAGATACTGAAAAATATAAATATACTATCGTGTATTTATGTAAGGAAAATGGCAAAATTATTAAAAAGAAAGTTACTTTTTTCTTAGGAGTAACATGTATAACTGATGTTGTTTTAGATCCAAATTTTAAAGAATACAAATGGATTTCTTTAGAAGATCTTGATAAAATGGATTTATTTGAGCAATATAAGCAATTATTAATTAAAATTTCACCGTTGATTCACAAAGATATTTGTTTAGTTAACTCTAGCAAAATAAATGTTGAGAACTTATCTCACTATCAAGGAATAGGTTCAAAACACACTTTTTCAAGAATAGCCCCTTTAAAATTACTTCATAGTAATCTTAAAATACAAAATGAACCTAACATATTAGATACTTATTTTATAAATGAAATTATAAAATCTAATAATTATGATTCAAATGGGTATTTTATTATTTATGAAAATGAAATGTCAAAATGTTGGTCTATTATGAATATGTTACCTCTTTTGGTATATAAACATAAAAAGCTAATTATGAAGGGGCGTCCAAATGGGTGCAACATCGGTTCTAGACCAATTGAATTGTATCTTACAATAATGGAAACCCTGGGAATTGATGTTAAGGTATTTGATGATTCATATATCTTTGAATATAAAGGTATCAATGATGATATTTTTATTGAATTACCATTTCCTTCGTTTTCTGGAACATCTGTAGCATGTTATTTGGCACTTTTGAATACAGGAGAAACATGTATTACAAATGTGTCAATCGAACCTGAAATTATCTTTTTAGTTAATTCTATTGAGCAATTGGGATATAAAATTATTTTTAGTAAAGAAAATAGATTTATTAAAATAATTGGTAATCCTAATTTGAAAATAGAAAATACAACAATAACGATTCCAGAAGATAGAAATATTTTGGTTACGAGAATAGTGAGTCGTTTGCTCGAAAACAAAAACTTCATTTTGTGGCTAACTATGGGCTCGATTTTGATGTATTGTCAAATTTCTTTGATCAAATTAATTTAAAATTCTATATTAACAACAATTACATTATAATTAATGATTATGATGATTTATTTAAAAATGATAAAACAATTGATGTTTATTCAGGATTTTATCCAAAAATTTGTTCAGATTGGCAACCAATGATTTCACTTTTTCTTTTAACCTATTGTACATCTTTTAATATTTTTGATGAGGTATTTGAAAATCGTTATGAGTATATGAAGCAGTTAGAATCCTTCTTAACTGGATTTGAATATCATTACGATAGAGAAAGTTTACATGTTGAGGTAAGTAAAAGTGTAACAGTCAAAGATGATGCTGTCTTAAATTTTAAATTTTTAGATATAAGAGCAGCTGCAACATTATGTTTAGCCTTAAATCATTGGAAAGTTAATAATTTTTGTATTGAAAATCTTGACCAACTATTTAGAGGCTATAGTAGTATTTCAGACTTTTCAAGAGAATTCGAAACGAGGTGTAAATATGTATTTAAAGATTCACGATAATTCTAAAATCAAAGAATTTGTTTTAGAACGGCTTATTAAGGAGAAACTTATTGGAAATGATAGTACTGTAATTTTAACAGGAAGTGCATCTATTGAAGAGGCTCGTGCTTCACCTAATTACGATAGATACTTTAACGGAGAAAGTGACATAGATTTACTTGTAATTATTTACAACGATTTTTCATTTTTGGATAATTTATTTTTAGATAAAATTTTATCTCTGTTTAAAAATGATAAAGTTAATGTACTAAACTATAGTGACCAATATGGTTACGGTAGAAACTCAATAAACATTAAGTTTATTAAGGCAACTACTTTTAATGTATGGCTTAATTTAAAAGAACTAAGCTTTAAAAGTTATCGAACAAAACCACTAACCATAAATAAGCCTAATATGAAGTGTTATGGTTTAAATGATTATAAGGTAATTTCATATCAAGAAATAGTACAGGACAATTTTTATATTTTACATTATAATGTTGTCTTGGAAAATAATTATTATCTTGTTGACATTCATTCTATGATGCTTTTTGGGACTATTATAAAGACATGTCATCTTTTTGATAATATGGTAGCATTTAATGGATTTTTTAAAAATTTTCTTAAATATCCTGACTCAGAATTATTTCATTTATTTAGTTATTATCTTAATGATAAAAAACAAATTTCTGATTTTGAATTAAGGAATCTAATAGAAACTTTTACTAATATTTACATAGCTGATATTATAGAAGTTTTAAAAAGAGATTCTTGTATTGAGTCAGTTAGTGGTTTAATTGATAATAACGCAAATATTGCAACAGTTTGTTGGGCTCGTTCTGAACCAAAAGAAATATTTAATTTTATGAATAAGATTAGCAATCAATTATCTTCAAATAAATTTATTCTTTTGGTAGACGATTTATGTCCTAAAGTAATATATAATCGTAGTGATGAAGAACAAGCTTTGATAAATAATCAATACAAAAAAAACTTTAGAGATTGTAAAATCTATTTTAGTTCAGATATTTTTAAAACTGAACTAAAAAATAACTTTCCTGAAGAATTCTTTAAGATAATGAGACATATCTCTTTAAATTATTATATTGAATTTCTTCCAAAAAAGAAGCAAGAAAAACTTGATTCTTTAAATTTAGGAGAATTGATTCATACTTTTTTTGAACTATTTCTTATAGAATATGCAGAAAATGTTCTAGGAATTGATACAATGATATTTGGAAAATTTAGTCAAAATGTTATTTTTATGATAAAACAACAGACTTTAAAAAAATCCAAATTGAATTATATTATTATTCCAAGACTTGACGAGTATGTAATTAACTCTATTTTTTCTTAAACAACTATAGTATTATGAATAAGTTTTCACTTATTTGTATAATAAAACAACACGTACAGAAAGGATGTATATTATGGAAAGATTTGATTTAAGATTTTTTGAAATTGCTGAGGCAGATTGGAAAGATATGTCCAGCACAGAATGGATGCAGATTATCAAAAATAAAGTTGGTGATGAAGTAGGATTTGAAACTCTTCCAAAACTTCTTAATGAAGGTAGACCTTTAGTTATTAAGTTTGGAATTGATCCTACTGCTTCGAACATTCATATTGGACACACTGTTCCAATGATGTTAGTTAAAGCTTTTCTTAAGAAAGGTCATGATATTCATATTATTATTGGTGACTTTACTGCTCAGATTGGAGATCCATCTGGAAGAAACACTGAAAGAGTTGCTATGACTTCAGATGATATTATGAATAATCTGAAAACTTATAAGGAACAGATTGGTATGTTTATTAACCTTGATAATGTAGATATTTGCTTTAACTCTAAATGGATTAATAAGCTTACCCCATCTGAACTCTTTGGATACTTACAGTTAGTTTCTCTTACACAGGCTGCACAGAGAAAAGATTTTAAGTCAAGAATGGAAAACGGTTCTTCCGTATCTTTAGCAGAGGTATGCTATGGGCCATTAATGGGAATCGACTCGGTAGCTCTCAATGCTGATATTGAGATTGGAGGAGTTGATCAGCTTCTTAACTTTATGCAGTGTCGTGATATTATGGAAAAAAAAGGAATGAAACCTGAAATTGCGTTGATGACCCCTATTTTGGAGGGAACATCTAATGATGGTAGAAAAATGTCTAAATCATTTGGAAACGCAATTGCTGTTTTAGAAGATGACGAAGAAAAATTTGGAAAGTTCATGTCCATTAAGGATGATTTAATTCTTCCTTATTTCAAGTGTTTTGCTTTTATTACGGATTCAGATTTAAATGATCTTGAAAAGTTCATTAAAGATAACCCTAATGAAGCAAAAAAACAGTTAGCTTCTTTCTTTATTGGTATGCAGCATCACGATATGAAATTTGGTGAAATGGCTCGTGAATCTTTTGAAAGAAAATTCTCAACTCGTGAACTTAAAGATGAGGATTTTAAAAAGATTAAAATTGAAGAAGGAGAAAGCTTATTTTCATTACTTTGCAGAGCAAATCTTGGTATGTCTAACTCAGAAATTAGACGTATGTTTAAGCAGTCTGGAATAAAATCTACTGACAAAAAAACAACGTTCTCAATTGATGATATTGCCACACCTGGTGATGTGCGAGTAGGAAAAAGAATTCTTATTAGACTTGTTGAGTAATAGTCAGCTGTCAATTAATTATTCTTTTATATTAATGTAACAAAGAAAAGTCAGTTATTATTTATTAATAATTTCTGACTTTTCTTTTCATATCTTTACCTAATTTCTAAAGATTTCTTTTTATCAATTTTAGTTAATTCCTGAACCCTATATTCTTTTTTACTTTCTTTCTCATATTCTTCCCTAATTACATAATATCTATTTATAATCCTATCACAAGCATTTCTTTGTGCATGAATAATATCAATATTTTCAGTAAGTTCATTAATTTCTTTTTTAATTATATTTTTATCATTATCATTTGTAGCTTTATGATATTTTCTCCATAAATCTTCCCTTTTCCCTTTCAAGTTAGGTAATTTACATTCTAAATCTAATTTATAATTTTCTACTTCTTTAATAGACTCAAATTTGTGCCTAACTAGAAAATTTATTTCTTCAAATATCATATTATTTTTTCTCTTTTGCTTATAATACTCTGGTGTCATTTCTCTATATTCATTTTTAGCAGGTAATATTTTAAAGGCATATAAATAATGAACATATAGTCTATACAATGAACTTGTTTGTAATAAAAATCTATTTATTTTCGGTCCAGTATATATTTTTCTATAATATTTCTTATTAAAATTTGCAACTGGTGGTAGCTTATTTTTCATATATCCGTAAATTCTATCTTTAATACCTTGAACGGAATATTCATCTCCGAACGCTCTATCAATTCTTACATTTCTTGAAAAATAAGGTGTTTTCATTGTAAGATATTTACCACAATCTTTAATGCTTTCATAGCCTTTCGCTTTCATAACTAATTTGAAGTCAGAATACTTTTTTACAGATTCTATAGTTTCATCTATATCATTTATTATCTTTTTCATTTTTTCATCGCTACGATTAAAATAATCAATATTCTTTTGCCTAAATTCTTTTTCTTTATCAGCTTTAGGAGTATTTACAATAGATAGCCCATAATTTAAACATAATCTGTCAGAAGCTTCTTTCATAAATGCAATTTTAGCATTAGAATTATGATATTTTTTACCATCTATAAATGAAACAGAATTTATAATTATGTGATTATGAACATTTTCCTTATTTATATGAGTACAGATAACAACTTGATATTTATCTCCCCATAGTTCTTTAGCAAATTCTTTTCCAATTTGATTCGCTCTTTCAGGAGTTACTTCATATCCTTTAAATGATTGTATTATATGATAGCCTAATATCTTATCTTCTTTATGAAAAAATTTTTTGGTCAGTGCCATTTCTTCATAGCTAGTCGCAACATTACAGTTAATACTTGATACTAAAATTCCATTCTCTGTTTTGTCTCCATTTTTTCCATAGTTTATAACAGTTTGTAAATTACTTTTAATATTTTTTATTTTTATCACTGCCATTAAAATCATCTCCTCTTGCATATACTTTCTTTTGAAAATCTAAAATAAATTGATTAATAGTATTTCTTAAATAATCAAGCTCATCTGCCCCAGCATATCCTCTTATATTAACTTTCATTGCTATTTGATTGATATTATTTGCTATGCCAGAAATTAGTTTAATAAATTCTCTAATTTCTTTAGTGGGGTGTTCTTTAATTTTATAACCTTTGATACAGCTTCTTAAAAATTCTGATTCACTTAATCCAGATTTATTTGATTTTGATTTTAATAAATCATCTTCACTTTGATTTATCCAAAATTGTTTTTTAATTGTTCTTTCTCTCATAATTTTATTTGCTCCTTTCGATTTTTTTAATGGGGTTTGGGGAAAGAATTTCCCCATCTATTCATTTTGCTAAAAATGACAAGCTGTATTTATACGGGAGTATAAATGCGTCGCTTGCTTTAAATATTTCATTTTGTAATATATGCCCATCTTAACCCCATTTTTACTAAAAATTGCCTTAAAAAAAGAAGAAATTTCATCTGAAATATCTCCTAAAAAATTCTTTTTCATTCTTTTAATTGTAAAATTATTTGTAATTAAAATTATGTTGTATAAAATGTGATTTATTTTTCTTTGATAACGCCTGTATCTTTTAAGTAAAAATACATCTCTTTACCACCTAAAAGGAATATTTCCTTTTCCTCAAAATCACAAATTTCCATATAAATTTTAGCTAGTTTTTGTAACATTTTACATTCAGTTTCATTTAATATCATTTCTCTATCTTCTAGTATTAATTGTAAATTCGGATATTTATTCATAATATCATTGAATTTTTCTCTCAAATTTTTATAATCTTCATTTCTATTTATTAAATCTGCTTTTCTTTCTTCAATAGCCTCATTTAAATACATTTCATATAATCTTACTTCATCCATTTTCGTACCTCCTATACATAAATTAATTCGCTTAATACAATTTCTTCAGCGCGATTTTTAATTGAATTCATCCTGCAAACCCATTCCATTTGATTAGTTGCTTTTAGTTCTTCAGTTACATTTTCTTGTTTTACTAACTGAGATATAATTGTTTTGATTCTATCTTCACAATCAATATCTATATCGTGTAAATATCTATTTAATTTGCCATCCATAAATAAAATGATATATTCAGCTTTTTTATGATTTTTTAAATAATTCAATTTCATTCTGCCATATTTTCCAATTGTATAATTTGTTTCTTTTGGTGCTAATACTAAATTAGGCAAATAATAATCGCCTTGTTTTATATATTCAATTCCTGTTTTTTCATCTACAAATCTGCCTTTTACTTTAACATTTTCCATTTTCAAATCCTCCTTAATCATTATTTTCTATCAAATCGTCTAAATTGGTGATTCCTTTTGCTTTTTTATAATCTTCAACGCTATCATTGGGTGAATTATAATTAGCATATAGCTTGTTTAAAAATCCTGGTGGATAAATTCTGCCTTGATAACCACTTTTTTTACCCTGATAGCTTTTATAGTTATTATTTATATATTTATTATTATTGCTATTATGGACTGTCGATTTTCTACACTCAGGAGAGTTGATTTCATGCACTCCTGACTGCTGATTTTCTACACTCCTTAATTTCTCTATTTTTTCACTTTCTATCATTCCTATGGTTTTGCCTAAATAAATAATATTTGGCATATTTTTACCTTGCTTTTTCTCTTTTATAAGATTACATTCTTTTAATTGTGCTATTGCACTATCAAGTGCAGCACGTTTTATATGCATTTTTTCTTGTATTTCTTCTCTCTTAAAAATTACATACATATCGCCTTTTGCATCATAGAATTGTATTTTTTTGTTACTTTCTATTTGTTTGAATGATAATTCCAACCTATCGGTTAAAATAGAATATAGTAACATAGCATTTGGTGATAGAACTTTATATTCTTCTCTATTTAATAATTCTCTTGGAAATTGTATAAAACTTTCATAAGAAAGCTTGTCTGTTTTCTTAAATGGGGTGAATTCATACATTATAGACCTCCTTTCATCTAACTTAGATCTAAATTGTTCTAGAAAAGTTCTAGAAAATAATCTTAAAATACTTGATATGACTGAATTTTATTCTTCGATAAATTTTATTTTTGAAATTTTTTATTTAGATTTCTGTTCTAGAAAATTTTTCTAGAACAAAATTTGATGATGTAGAAGGTTTTTAAAAGACTTTAGACGGAAAAAATACGTTATCTCAATCTCTTGAAATAACGTATTTTATGCACTTTTGATATAATTTTCGTACTTCTGTAGTTTCCTACAGAATTTACATTTTTTGGTCGAGGTGAGTACTCGACACTTTGTACTATTTTCTTTGATATTTTAAGCTTTTCAGCGTTTGTATAATATTTTACGGAACACTTTTGCGGAACATTTAAAGTAATAAATGCTTTAAAATTCCGCATAGTTCCAATGCTTTTTAATTAGTTTTGTATAATTTTAACTAGCCAGATTGTCTTTATCTTGTATTACTCCAAAAATATTTTTATTTATTAAATAGTTAACTACACTTTTATTTTCAGCTTTAATAAAATCAGTATCTATATCAATGTAGTATTTCATTGTAATAGATATATTAGAATGACCTAATATTTCTTTTAATACTACTGGAGCAATTTTTGCCTCTGCACATCTAGTTGCAAAAGTTCCTCTAAGCATATGCGTGTGTATATCAGTCCTTGTTACTTTCTTTCCTTTAGAATTAACTTCTTCATAAAGTCCAATTCCTAATTTTAATCCTGCTCGTTTTAATGCAGAATTTATACTTGCTTCTTCATATAATCCATATTGTTTATTTGTTGGATTATAGAATAACAAATGGAACTTATTTGGAATGATATGGTTCATAGCATCTTCAAGTGCTTTTCTACTAATATCATTTAAATCAATAGTTCTTTGACCAGAAAAAGTTTTTGTTGTTTCTCCTATTCTTGATTTTCCTTTTGTATCTTTAGTTTGTGTTCTTCTAATTATTACAATTCCTTTTTCTAAATCAATATCTTTAGTATAATCTAACACTAAAGCTTCGCCTATTCTCATTCCTGTACTAAGCAATAACAAAAATAGATATTTGTGTTTGAAATTTGAATAATCTACATCATTTAAAAATTGAATTAGCTTTCTTTGTTCATCTATTGTAAGTGCTATTCTGTGATGTCCGTTGTATTCGCTTTTAGGCTTTTCAATTCTTTTATAACCATCTAAAAAGTTATCATTTATTATTTGCTGATGATAAGCTTCTCCAAATCCCATACATAGTAGTTCATAATTTTGTTTTATTGTTGTTTTTGAATAAGTCTTTAATTTAGCAAGATAATTAACTACTTCATCTCTGGTTACTTTTGCAATTGGCTTTCTTGCAAATGATGCGTTTCCAATTTGTTTTAATGTGTCTAATTTCCTTTTATAAGTTGATTCTTTAATTCGATTTAGTTTAAATTGTTCTTCTATCATAGGTCTTACTAAATCTATTAAAGTTTTATTTGTTTTTGTTATAATTCTCGGTCCGCCGTTTTTGTTTAAATTTAGTCTAAATTCTAAAGCTTTATCTAATGCTTCTTGTTCAGTATCAGCAACAAATGACTTTCTTTGAGTTTGACCTGTTGTTTGATCTCGTCCAGTTGTTAATACAGCTTTGCAAGTTTTTGAAACATAAAACTTATCGCATCCTTTGCATAATTCATATTGTTTTTCTTTGTCAATGTTCTTATTTTTGTTGTTTACACAACTTGCACATATTGATTCATCAAATTTTCCTTTTGGTCTTTTTGAAATATATGTGCCAACAGTTATTCCTTTTAATTTCATAATTTGTTCTCTCCTTTTTGTAATATTTTTAAGGAAAACTATTGCTATAATTGGATTTTATGGTATAATTATATCAGTTAAGGAATTCTATAGCAATAGTTTTTCTTTCAGTTTTTTAAATACATAATATTGTATTTGAAGGTTTAAATGTCGCATATTTAAATCTTCTTTTTTTATTTGTAAACTCGTCTTGTTTTAAAATATTCATTGAAATTTTCTTCTGCAATTCTATAACCTTTTCCAACTCTCTCGCAGGGAAAATCTTCTCTATGAAATAATTCTAAACAAGCTTTATTTCCTATTTTTAAAATTTTTCTAACATCTTCTGTTGAGAAAAATCTAGGAAGTTCTTTAACTGTATCTCCCATATAACATACTCCTCCTTTCGTGAAAATTTTGAATGATATTCTTCCTGTCCCTCTATTCTGGGCAATGCTAAATGGTATTTTCATACTCCGCTGGAATTTCACCACTCCGACTCCGTCCGAGTTGCACCCATTGCTTGCGACGGCTTTATCACGCTCGAGCTGTGGCTATGCAAGTGTATTATTATTTGTATCTAGCTATTGGGTATTCAATTTTCAATGTGCTTCAAAAGAATTCTATTTAATTCTCTTGACAGTTCTTAGTAATCGTTGTATACTATTATTATAGACAATCACTTACTGCTTAGGTGTTAAAAAAGTAAGTTGCTACAACTTACAATCAATGGCTCTACATCAGTATAATTCAGTACTTGAAGCCTATCAATGCCTACTAAATTCACCACATAATAGTAAGTGGTTTTGGTGTACTATCGATTACTGCCTAGCAATATTCTACCAGTAATTGATTATACTTGTCAATAGCTTACAATAAATTTTTTGAAAAAATTTGGGAGTGAATAAAATGAGAACAAATTTAAGACTTGAATCATCACCATTTTGCTATGTTTATAGTAAATATAAAATTGAAGAAATCAATGGTAAAAGATATGTTATGCCAGAAGAAAAAGCAACTAATAAAGCTATTAGCATAACAGAACATATTGATGATTTATTAATTGAAACATTAAATATAGGAAAAAAACAATTTTTTAAAGAACCAATAGAAGATTTTGAATTATTAAATTACTATGCTAAATATGGCTCTTTTGGATTTATGATTGACTTAGCTATAAATAAGTACTTTGTATTAGATGAAAAAGTAGCTGTGAGAGATCCTTTTTATATAAATAGAAAGGAAAATGTAGATTTTATAAATACAGAAGAATATTTAAAGTTCTTTTTACCAAAATTAAATAAGAGAGAAATAAATAGTTTGATAAAAAAATGTAAAGATGTAGCTAGCAATAATAGAAAAGAAGATTATTTAACATCAATTTTAAATGAATACTTAATATATTCAGAACATTATGCAGAACCACTTGAATTGGTTTTAAATTATGCAAGGTCATTGTATAAACATTTTTATTGGGCATTAGATAATAAATCTTTAACAATGAAATTACCATTTTTAAGTGTAAATCATTTAGAACATAAAATAGAAGATTTATATTATAACAATAGCTTTGGATTTACAATTAATTATTTAAAACAAGCTATTGATATATCTTATTCTATGCAAATGGCTCAAGATGTTAGATTATTAAAAATATGTAATTTCTGCGAAAAAGCATTTATTGCCAATAATCCAAAAGCTGAATATGATACACCTCAATGTAAGAATAAAGCTAATGTGTATAAAAGTAGAGGAAAAACTATATCTCGTAATGTAATACATACTGATGACGGAATTTCTGTAAAAATACCAAATATAGATTAAGAATATAATAAAAATTTAACTATGGCACTGAATTTGTACAATTTATTCAGTGTTATAATAAAAATAAAAAAATTAACCTAATTCACTCCCTAATTATTGACTTATGGAGCAAATTAGGTTAAAATGTTTTTGGGGGTAAAAAAGTATGTTATATAATCATAGTGAAATAAAAAGTAAGTATAAAAGTACTTATCAAATTAGAAAAGCCTTAGAGAATAAAGAAATATACAAAATTGAAAAAGGAATATATTCTGATGTGCCAAGTGTACATTATTTAGATATTATTATGAAGAAATATCCATATGGAGTATTTACTTCTTATTCTGCTTATTACTATCACAATCTAACAGATGTAATTCCAGATAAAATATATTTAGCAACAGATAGAAATAACAGAATGATATCTTCTAATAAAATAAAACAAATCCGTATGAAAGAAGAATTATATAATTTAGGAAAAACTGAAATTGATTATGAAGGAATTAAAATAAATATTTATGATAAAGAAAGAATGCTAATTGATTTAGCTAGAAACAAAAATCAAATTGGATATGACTTATATAAAGAAATTATATCTAATTACAGAAAACTAGCAAATTCATTAGATACACAAAAGATAGAAGAATATTTACAATACTTTGTAAATGGAGATAAAATTTTTGAAATAATACAAGACGAGGTGTTTTAATGAATATATACGAATTAGTAAATAAATATGTAACAGCAGGTTATTCTGAAGATGATGCAATCCCAAAAGTTGCACAAGATATTGTTTTACTTAAAATTGGAAATAGCAAATACAATAAGAATATAACTGTAAAAGGTGGAGTTGTAATGCACAATATTTCTAAAGATATGCGTCGTGCAACTCGAGATATGGATATTGACTTTATAAAATATTCTTTGGAAGATAAATCAATTCTTAATTTTATAAAAGAACTAAATAATACAGATGATGGTGTAAAAATTAAAGTTACTGGAAAAATCGAACCACTACATCATCAAGACTATGATGGAAAAAGAGTTTATATTGAGTTAACTGATAAAAATAAATATTCAATAAGCTCAAAACTGGATATTGGAGTACATAAATACTTTGATATGGAACAAGATGAGTATTATTTTGATTTTAATATAATAGATGAAAGTGTTAGCTTACTTATAAATTCTAAAGAGCAAATAATGGTAGAAAAATTAAAATCTTTATTAATAAAGCATATTTAAATTAAAAAATGAGATTTGAG
>OGQQ01001450.1_pt1 | contig 18215 bp, 16 predicted proteins | sample 1553281 | NCBI WGS metagenome assembly OGQQ01 (sample SAMEA2579937, study PRJEB22360) | human gut metagenome | biome: human gut; feature: human-associated habitat; material: faeces | place: Denmark | collected 2008/2010 | reverse complement strand
TTACCCGAAGGGACTGGAAATCACCGGCCTTGACGAAAACGGTCAGGCGGAAGGCGTGACGGTGTACCATGCCGGCACGAAGCTTGAAAACGGTAAGCTGCTGACGAACGGCGGCCGCGTGCTTGGCGTGACTGCGACGGCTAAAACGCTGGATGAAGCGCTCGAAAAGGCGTATGCAGCGGTGGAGAAAATCCATTTTGACGGCGCGCATTACCGCCGTGACATCGGCAGAACGAAATAAGATAAAATGAGAAAGCAGCCCTGTTCCGACGTGAACGGGGCTGTTTTTGCGCAGCAAAAAACTCCGCTTGCTCATCAGCAAACGGAGTTTTCGTTTATCGCTTTGAATTTTACTTATTCCAGTTCGAATGCGCCGGTGTAGAGGCGGTAGTAGGTGCCTTTCTGCGCGATGAGGTCGCGGTGGCTGCCACGTTCGATGATGTGGCCGTGGTCGAGCACCATGATGACATCCGAGTTCCTGACCGTGGACAGGCGGTGGGCGATGACGAACACCGTGCGTCCCTTCATCAGGTTGTCCATGCCGGCCTGGACCACTTCCTCGGTGCGCGTGTCGATCGACGATGTCGCCTCGTCGAGGATGAGCGCTGGCGGATCGGCGACTGCAGCGCGCGCAATCGAGATGAGCTGGCGCTGGCCTTGCGACAGGCCGGAGCCATCGCCGGAGAGCACCGTCTGGTAGCCGTCGGGCAGCATGCGGATGAACGAGTCCGCATTGACGAGCTTCGCCGCGGCGATGCATTCGTCATCGGTCGCGTCGAGCTTGCCATAGCGGATGTTGTCCATCACCGTGCCGGTGAACAGGTTGACGTCCTGCAGCACGATGCCGAGCGAACGCCTCAGGTCCGGCTTCCTGATGCCCTTGACGTTGATGCCGTCGTAGAGGATCATGCCTTCCTGGATGTCGTAGAAGCGGTTGATGAGGTTCGTGATCGTCGTCTTGCCGGCGCCGGTCGCGCCCACAAGCGCGATCTTCTGGCCAGGCTTCGCGAACCACGTGATGTCATGCAGCACTGGCTTGTCCGGGTTGTATCCGAAGGTCACGTCGGTGAAGCGCACGTCGCCCAGCAGCGTAAGCCTGCCGTCGGCCGACGTGACCGCCTCTTCATGCGCCTCCTCGGCCACTTCGGCCGCGCGCTTGCTGAGCCTCTTCGCGGCTTCGCGCGAACGCGTGCCGTCGTCGCTCGCCTCGCGCTTCCACGCCCAGTGACCGGTCTTCTTCGGCGTCTCCGTCATCGTACGGCCGTCCGACGCGAGCTCGACGTTGACGAGCGTGACCGTGCCATTGTCTTGCTCGGACGGCTCGTCCATCAGCGCGAAGATGCGCGAGGCGCCGGCGAGCGCCATCATGACCATCGTCATCTGCTGCGAGACCTGGCCGATCGGGTTCACGAAGGACCGCGACAGCGTGAGCAGCGAGATGATCGTGCCAATCGTGAACGCGGCTCCGGAGAAGCTCAGGTTGCCCCAATTGCCAAGCGCGGCGAGGCCGCCGAAGATCGCGGAGAGCACATAGAGCAGATAGCCCATGTTGCCGACGACCGGCATCAGCACGTTGCCGTAGGTGTTCGCGCTCGCGCTGGCGTGGTACAGGCGCTCGTTGCGGTCGTCGAACGACGCCTGTGTGGCGTCCTCGTGGTTGAAGACCTTGATGACCTTCTGCCCGTTGACCGACTCCTCGACGAAGGCGTTCACGTCGCCGAGCTCCTGCTGCTGCACCACGAAGTAGCGGCCCGAACGGCTCACAATCACGCGGATGAGCAGCAGGAGCAGACCGGTGAACACAAGGACGAAGACCGTGTAGGGAATCGACAGGTAGAGCATCGCGATGAGCGCCGCAAGCGCGGACACACCGGATGCGAACATCTGCGGCAGCGACTGGCTGATCGCCTGGCGTAGCGTGTCGGTGTCGTTCGTGTACCGGCTCATCACGTCGCCATGCTCATGCGTGTCGAAGTACGAGATCGGCAGTGTCTGCATGTGTTCGAACATCTCGTCTCGAATCTCCTTCATGACGCCCTGTTCGACGCCGACGAGCAGATACGAGTACAGCCACGCGCTGAATGTGCCGAGCGCGTAGAGGATGCCCATGAAGATGAGCGCTTGGATGAGCGGCGCCCAGTCCGGGACGCTCTCCCCTACAAGCGGCATGATATACCGGTCGATCAACGCCTGCAGGAACAATGCCGACCCCGCCTGCGCGACTGCGGACACGATGATCGCGATGATGATGACCACCATGCGCACCTTGTATGTGAACACGTATTTGAGCAGTCGCTTGAGGGTGCCCTTCTTCGCCTTCTCACGCGGCATGCCTTGCGCGCCGTTCGCCTCGGGCATGCGCGCGTCGTCATTGAGGGTCTCTTTGTCGGTGGCAGAAGTCTGTGCCACCGTTGCCGCCGCTGCGCTCATCGTTGTTCACCTCCCTTGATTGCTTCGATGTCTTGCGCCATATGCGCTTGCTGCTCGCGTTCGCGCTCCTTCTGCCGCGCGATGACGTCGCTTGTGCGCATGTCTTCGTTGTAGTCGGTCGCGAAACCGCTCGCCTCGGCCTCTTCCTCGTGCAGGTCCTGCGATTCCTTGTCGAGGTCCTGTTGGCTGTGCTGCTGCGTCTGCGATTCGTAGATGCTGCGGTATTCCTCGCAACGCTCGAGCAATTCCGCGTTCGTGCCCTGGTCGAGGATGCGGCCTTCGTGCATGACGACGATCTTGTCGGATTCCTCGACGGACGCGACGCGCTGCGCGATGATGATCTTCGTGGTGTTCGGGATCTCGTGGTGGAACGCTTCGCGGATGAGCTTGTCCGTCTTGGTGTCCACCGCTGACGTCGAATCGTCGAGGATCAGGATCTTCGGCTTCTTGAGCAGTGCGCGCGCGATGCACAGGCGCTGCCGCTGGCCGCCGGAGACATTCGTGCCGCCCTGCTCGATGTACGTGTTGTACTTGTCGGGGAATTCCTGGATGAATCCGTCGGCCTGCGCGAGTTCGCATGCATGGCGAATCTCCTCGTCGGTCGCGTACGGATTGCCCCAGCGCAGATTTTCCGCGATCGTGCCCGCGAACAGCACGTTCTTCTGCAACACCATCGCGACCTCATCGCGCAACGCTTCGAGTTCGTAGTCACGCACGTCGACGCCGCCCACTTTGAGCGCGCCGGAGGAGACATCGTACAGGCGCGGGATGAGCTGCACAAGCGACGTCTTCGCGGAACCGGTGCCGCCGACGATGCCGATCGTCTGCCCCGAACGGATGTGCAGGTCGATGTCATCGAGCACCGGGCGTTCAGAGTGTTCGGAATAGCGGAACGACACATGGTCGAAGTCGATCGAGCCGTCGGCCACGGTCGTGATGGGCTCGTCCGCCTCGCGGATCGTGCTCTCCTCGGTGAGCACGCCACAGATACGTTCCGCGGATGCGCGCGAGATGATGACCATGACGAAAATCATCGAGAGCATCATCATCGCCATCATGATCTGCATCGCGTACGTCACGAGCGCGGTCAGGTCGCCCGTCGTCAAGCCGAGCGCGGCGTTGTTGCCGGACGCGACGATCTGGCGCGCGCCGACCCATGCGATCGCGATGAGCGACGCGTACATGCACAGGTTGAACAGCGGCGAGTTGATCGACAACAGCTTCTCCGCCTTGCAGAACTGCTCGTAGATCTTGAGCGAGATGCGGCCGAACTTCTTGCCTTCGAAATCCTCACGATTGAAGGACTTGACGACGCGCACGCCCTGCAGGTTCTCGTCGACGACGTTGTTGAGCTCATCGTACGTGTGGAAGACGCGTTCGAAGATCGGGTGCACGACGATGATCAGGCCGAACAGGCCGACCGCGAGCACAGGGATGCACGCGAGGAACACCATGGAGATCTGCGGGCTGATGCGGAACGCGAAGATCCATGCGACGATGAGCATGATCGGCGCGCGCATGCCGACGCGGATGAGCATCTGGTACGCGTTCTGCACGTTCGTCACGTCGGTCGTGAGCCTGGTGATGATCGAGCCCGTCGAAAAACGGTCGATGTTCGCGAAGCTGAACTGCTGCACCTTCTCGAACTCGTCATGGCGCAGGTTCTTGGCAAAACCGGAGGAACCGATGGCCGCGAACCGACCGGACAGGAAGCCCGCGCACAACGACACGACCGCGCAGGCGATCAGGATGCCGCCGTACTTCCAGATGTCCGGCATGGATTTGCCGCTGATGCCCTTATCGATAAGAATCGCGATGACGGTGGGGATGGCGATCTCTATGACCGCCTCAACAATGACGAATAGCGGCGAAAGCAGGCTCGCCGTGCGGTATTCCCGAAGGGACTTCGCCAATGTCCTGATGACATGCGCCTTGGATGGCGTGGTGTCAGTTGCCGTGGTAGTGCTCATGCTGCCTCATCTCCTTTCTGCTGCTGGTGTGTGGCGTCTTGCCTGGTACGTGTGGCCGGCTCAACCGCCGTGCGCTCGGAGCCGACAAGCCCGGTCTCCACCAAATTGGCACGCATGCGGGCAAGGTCGTCCATGAACCGTTCCTGCTCGTCCGGGGTGAATCCAGTGAACAGCGTCGTCTCCAACTGGTGCGCGGCGCGCATGATCTCCACAACAAGGTCGGACGCGGTGGGCGTGAGCTCGATCTTGCGCACGCGCGCATCCCAATCGACGGCGGAACGCGTGATCAGCCCCTTCTTTTCCATGAGTCCGAGCACTCGCGACGCGGTGGAGCGAGTGATGGAGAACGCCCGTTCGATGTCGTATTGGAACACATCCGAATCGCGGTGTTCGTGCAGATACTGCACGATGGGCATGTTGGCGCCCGACATCATGGAGTCCGGGGGCACAATGCCGTTCCAATACCGGCCGATGAGATTGTGGAGCGCCTTGATTTCGAGGCTCGGGCGCAGCATGCCCGGCGAATTCACACCTTGCACCCGGTCCATGCGCGCTCTCCTCTTGCCGTGATATTTCGACGCGGGAATATTGCGATGCCACAACGTCGCTACTGCAACAGAACACTATAGATTGTTCCGTATACAACAGTTGCAGATACAACTAGACTATGCCGACAGTGAACCCGTGCAACAATCGCGCGTCACCGCCTCCACATATGCAAGCGATCCGCGCCCTACAGCACGCAGGTCGCGGATCGCGCACATGATGGGCCAGTGACTACTGCCGACCCGTCACATCAGTGGATTCACTTGACTTCGTTTTCGGAAACGAAGGTCAGGAAGTCATCGGCCTGCGTGCGCAGCGCCTCTTGATCGGCACCAGTCATCGCCCAGTCGCCGGTCTCGACGGCCTGGTCCGGCACGGACAGACCGACCTCGACCGGGAAGAGGCGCATGCCGGCGTCCTCCAACAGATCGCCGACCATGATGCGCGGATGCAGCTCCTCGAAACCGCCGACACCGGAAATCGCGACCGGCTTCTGGTCGAGGACGTTCTTGCCTTCTTCATCCTTCGTGGACGGCAGCGACAGCCAGTCGAACAGGTTGCGCAGCGAATCCGGAATCTCCTTCTTGTACTCGGAGACGACGACCCACACGGCGTCCGCATTGCCCAGCTTGTCGCGTACGGCGAGCGCGGCTTCCGGAAGCGGATACTCCGGGTCTTCGCCGGCGAGCGGCAGATCCTCGTAATCAATGGTGATCGCTTCGGCGCGGTCGCCCACAATGCCCATGATCTCCTTCGCGAGGTCCGCCTCGAACGAACCGTCGGTGAGCGAAGTCTCAACAAACGCAATAGTCGGCTTGTCTGCCATGTCTCCTCCTTATGCCCCGGCCGGCGGCATGGTGGTCATGCATGGCCCGGAGCTGTGAACTGGTATCCATCATGGTGCGTCGACGTGTGCGGCGCACCCGGAAATAGCCACAAGTGAACAAAGCGCGGAAGGGCGCGCAATGGTATGCGCGGACGATCCACTGCCCGGGCGATACTGGTGGCGTGGCACAATCCCCCTCGCACCCAGAGTCCCCGTACGCGCGCGGCACGCGCAGCTACACCATGTCGCGCATCCGCGGCAAAGACACGTCGATCGAGAAGACGGTGCGCTCCTATCTGTTCGCGCGCGGGTTCAGATTCCGCAAAAACGACAAGCGGTACCCCGGGCACCCCGACATCGTGCTGCCCAAGTACCGCACAATCGTGTTTGTGAACGGCTGTTTCTGGCACATGCACGAGGGGTGCGAGTCGTTCCATATGCCGAAGTCGAATGTGGAGTTCTGGGCGGCGAAGCTCACGCGCAACCGAGACCGCGACCGCCGGCAGCACGAGCAGCTGCGGCAGATGGGATGGCGCGTGATCGACGTGTGGGAATGCGAGCTGCGCGGCGACGCACGCGAAGCGCGGCTCGAGCGACTTGTGGGGCAGATTGCGGAAGGGGTGTAGATTTGTGGGGGCTGCGCGCAGGTGCTAACATCTAGGCGGCAGGCGCGGATTGCTGCAGTGTCACTTCCACGCTTGAGGCTATGCGCCAATATGTATGTTCGGTTACTCGATTGCCCTCTCTAGAGCGTTGTCGCGCAATCTGCCCCGTCACGAAGTTCAGTGATGGCTGTTGGCGTCTGAGCTCACCCATGAAAACCCGTAGGAGTCGCCGGAGATGGTAGTTGATGGCTGAGGTCAGTCACGGGAGTCCAATAATCGCGTCCCGCATGGCTGTCGATGTCTGACCATCGACACCAACAGCCGTGCGGGTGACATAAACAGCGAATTCGACATGGCCGTGGTCCTGCCACCGCTACGGGTAGTACCTTCTTCGCTACGGGTAGTGCTCCTCCCGCTACGGGTAGTGATTCCTCGCGTAACCTCCACCTACAATCGTTGAAATATGGCGGATCATAGTGACGAGTGCGCCAGAAAAGCACTACCCGTAGCAGAAAGAACACTACCCGTAGCAAAAACAGAAACTGCTGCCATCCCAGAAGGCGGTAACAGACGATAAGAGTGGTAGGTGCATTTTGACCCGGACCAGCCAATTATGGCATTACGCGAAAAGCAGCGAAGGAAGCGGTTCCCAAGAGCCAATAACGGGTTCGGAGGAAACCGCTCAATACGACTCTACCTCAATCAATGGGACCTAAACCAGCAAAAGAGCGCAACCGTTAATCATATGGTTTTCGAATCATCCTTATGCAGGCAGGCCCGCTAGCGTCCGCCATGCCAAAACACATAGCGACTCTGCGGCTCCTAAAATGAAATCATGAGTACTGAAGCAACGGAAAGATCACACATCATCCCCGCACATGCGGGACAAAACAGCATGTGACGCGTAGCGGCGCATTCCATCTCCCACAGTATGCTCGGCTGCGTTCAGTGATAGACATGATGGTCATTGATCAACCATGATAAAAGCATTACGATGACAGGAGGTATGTGGGATAATTGAGTCATGTCTGTGAAGGAATCCGATGTTGAAATGGTGCGTGCCGCGAAGGCCGCGCGCAATACGCGCAATCTTGCCCTTGCCCTCCATTCCGCTGAGATGGAGGGCGGCCATGTATCGGATGTGCTCCTGCATGAAGCGCATGATTACGCGAATGGGCTGATTGACGCCGCGACATTGGGCCTTCGCGTATGTGCCCGGTACGGTCTGAACGACAGATAATACATACCGATGAGCGAACCGGTGTTCGATCCGTATCTTGTTCCTGGTACGGATTTATTGCGCAATCTTTCCGGTGCGCACACGCAACGGGAATTGGCGGAGATCGAGCATTCGCTTGTCACGGCGAGGCACTGGAGCTGATGGATGATCTTCCTGTCCCAGATGGCACAGTAGCGCAGTTGCGTTCCATCCACAGGTTCCTATCCCAGGACGTATATGACTGGCCAGGGAGATCAGATCATACTCAAAATCGGCCACGCCTTTCCCGCCAAGAGTGATTACACCCACATGATGTCAATCGTCCATCCAAGTATGCAGCACATCACTCATAGCGACAATGGCACCATTTCCACCGGGTATGCATGCACATGAATATCCAGTACAGCGAACACACGTCGAGCCTCGCTCAGACTCGCCAAACCACTATCGCGCAGCGAGTACGCAGCCTGAATGCTGACATGCGCATCCTTCGCCAGCTGCTCCATACTCAGGTGCCGGTCATCCACCGCCTCACGCACACGGCGTGCGACAGCTTGCGGAGTTGGCAGATAATCCACATGCACCACTGGACGATGTACTGCATCAGCATATGCCGTCACATCATTGTATTGGCTCAAATCTAACGTCGTGTGCATGTCAGCGCATCCTCCGCGAATATGATAGTACGCAACTTTTCGTGATTCATCTTCGATGCTAGAGCCGTATGAGCTGCCCGCGCAGTAACCAGTACTCAGGGCTCTTCGCCTGTGTGCCATGCCGCTGGAACAACATGCAATATCGCAGACCTTGATCTCGGAGCCATCGGCACAATTCCGCATACAGGGCTACCGTTGAATCGGACAAAGAGTCCTGATCAAGATGGAGAGCATTCTCACCTACATAATCCAACGCATAGGAACGTATGACTGAACGATACTTCGCAAGCGTCCAAGATTTTTCTGTCAATGGAAGGACGACATGCCAGCTGGGACCGCCACCGGAATCATGACGGATGAAACCAGCCGTCGGACTTGTCTCGTAGTGCACTGATCGATACACGGGGCAATTCGAGAAACCGAACAATGCACACCAAGCACGAGCATTATCAGTCCTAGAAGGTACCTTTAGCCCAGTGGGCGTATGGCTATCTTCCGTGCCTGCAAGTTCGTCAACATTCGTCAATCCAAAAAGTCCCGAGTGCACTTTCTCTGCGGTACGTGCAGTTATAATCGAGGCGAGTTTGAGCAATCGCATCGTCACAAACTCATTTCCCCTGTTGCGCGGAGTCATCTCCCATAGGCTGGCTCCGAATTTCTGCTGAATTTCAGGCGTAGCTTTGGTTCGATTCAAAGACCAATATGATGGTTCTCCCAACGCTCCGATATAACGTTCATCCAAAGTCGTCCGCAATGAATCAATAGCATCACGTCGATCTCGTTCGAGCGCTACCCATTCCTCGCGACCGGCTACCGTACCGATGCGAGGGCTGAGCGTAGCTACAGTTTTCCCTTTACCTGCATAAGAGCCACGTGCATTAAGCCACTGCGACTTATGCCAGCGTTCGGCATGGGCACGCACGATATGAGCGCATTCCATCTCGGTTATTTCGTCATTTGTCTCCACCATCAGGGTGTGCCGTCCGCTCCACCACAATCTACAAATGCGGTCTTCCACGGCATCTTCAAGTATGGACGCCAACCCAAAACCAAGCATGTGTGAAAACGCATCATCGTAATCGGCAGGAATTCGCAGAACGCTCATTAATCATCGTCCTTCCATGGATATCGTCACATCAGCGGCACGAAGCAAAGTTTCCAGAAAAGCGATGCCCCACAATCCGTAACGCTCATTCGTTCGTTCCATGATGCTCTGCCAGTACCCTGCATCAAATAACTCTTCTGCTGCGGAGCGGATGGCATGTATGGTCTGGGAGCCATCGCCATTCTCTTCGGAAACAGTCTGGATGATTGCATCTGGTATGACCTGTTGAGCATTCATCGGAAACATGGAACGTCCATGACCATGAGATGTCCCCGCAAGTCTAGTCACCAATTCCTTGTCATGAGCCTGCAAAGATTCTGAGTCAAGAGCCCAGCATTCAGCGGCTGAACGTTGTTCATGCCGCCATCCGTCGAGCCTCAACTCGATGCGCTTGGCACGTTCCCAGGATGAGGAACGATACATACTTTTGGCCAATGGCTCGGCTGGCACATTGGGCATGCGATATCGTAGCAATGTTTGGAAACGCGGATCTTTCTTCCCGTCATCATGGTGTAATCCGGCAGTTCGTATATCAGCAACAAGTCGGGAATCAAAGCCCAGCTTTGCGGCGAATAGCTCTGCGCGTGACCCTACGGATTCCTGATGGCTTCCCGGACCATCAAGCAGCACAGGACCTTGGCGATTAAAACGCCCAATTTCCTGCAACTGGTCTCCATCTGCTGCATCCGAGGACTGCAGCACTATGAATACTGAAGAATCACTTGAATCACCGTCGATGAATCCATCTACGAATGCGATTCTAAAACCGTGATTATTAATCGCACAGGAATTCAACGCCTCTTGCAGATTTGGATACTTCGAGACATCAATCCCCTGATACTCGGCTTCAACAGTCTCATCAGTATCAGTTTCTGCGCGAAGCACCTCAGACAGTTCCTCATATAGTGCAGGTTGTTTCTCTCTATTCGCATGAAGGACAGCCATCGATTGCTGGCATTTGTTGAATACATCCCCCGGCGACGTTATTTCGTCCTGAAGCTTTTTTGAATGTTTATCGTCCTTGCTAAAGGGATCGAGCATGGGAATCCCCTCAGAAAACACTCTGGCTCCGTCATCGACAATGAGCACATCTCCCGAGCGCAAGGTTGGATCTGAATCTGCCTGCCCATCTAAAAGATGTACAGCATTACCGTTCTCGCTTGAATTCGTGCGCATGATGAATGCTCGGCGCCCTTTTAATTTGTTTTGCAGAGCATCCAGCATTGCATATGATGTTACCGGGAATAATTCACGCGAATCCGGAGGTGTGGTTGCCAACAGACGCTGTGCAAGATAATCATCCTGCGGAAGAGTACGGATAACTACCGCAACATCTGGCGTGACTCGATCAGCTAAGTCATCCCTTAACCACAAGTCAACATCCGCAGGATACGGGCGCCCTGCCGCTCTATGCTCAGCAAATACATCTTCGCTGGTATGGGACAGATTCTCAACATCCCACCATTCCAACCGCTGAAGTACCATACGTTCTAATTGCGCAGGAGCAGGCGGTTGAAGGACAGATGACCATGCCGTTAGTCCCTCCACAGGTAGCGATTCCAGCCACATCTGAGCAGCTGTTAGGTCTTCCTTCATATAGGGGCCACGAATCTTTCCACTGTTCTGACAGCATATGACGACTGGACCTTCTGGTCGCAATCCTCGTCGATTCACTCGACCGGCACGTTGAACGAGAGATGCGGCCGGAGCCAACTCACTAATCATTCCACTGAAGTCAGCGTCAATACCTGCCTCAAGTGTCTGAGTAGCAACAACGAACTTCAGACCTGTCTGCGTAATCGCAGATTGGTCACCTCGAATTGCATCATAGAGAGGTTCCGTGGAATCCAATCGTTGCACGAATTGATCTCGCTCATAATCACGCATAGGGCCAACGAATGCACGAACTGCATTGTCACCGGCATCCTTCCCCAATGCTTCCCTGAGCCTCCTAACTACTTCGCTGGCACGCGGAACCGTGTTGACGAAACATACGACCACCCCACCAAGGCGCTCCTGCAATGCAATGCTTTCCTTAGCCATGCAGGTGGCGATCTGCTTGTCATCAACTGAAAGAACTTGTATAGGGCGCGGCGTCCGCAATCTCCTGCGTAGCTCTAAATCGATTTTGAAATCAGCTTCCTCCACACCGCAGATGCTCTGTTCATCTTGCAGATTGGATATATTCTCCCCTGAAGGGGTGGCTGTTGTCACAACAACTTGGAGAGGAGAGACCGGCAATGGCTCACCTTGGCGAATACAGGCTTCAATTCTTGGAATCTGTTGAGCGGTGTATGCGAATTGTCTACTCAGTTGCGCTTCATCCACTACGATGACTGCATCATAGGCAAGCAATGCAGCCTCTATAGGTTTTGCCGCATCGCTGACACCATATCCGCTGAATAGCAGTCGACTGCCAATCATGTCAGGAGTACCACACAGTATCTGGCATTCGAGCGGTTTATACCGCCAAACGCGCATATCAGCCTTATCATCAAGGCCTCCGCGCAAGCGTTGTGCAGAGCAGACGACCTTACCCTGTTCCTGACACTGGAAAGCTAGCTGGTCAAACGTCCACTGTCGATCCATTAGTTCCGAATACTGCCTCGCATACAGACCGACTGCAATGAGCTTAAGAATCTCAGATTCCGTGTCATCGTCTAATGACGCAACATCGTTGATGCGAGCGCATGCAGCCGAGGCTTCCAAATACTGATCATCCACGATGCCACGTCGATTGACCGTCACTGCCATACGTCGTGGAACGGCATCCAATGAAAGGCTTTTCAGCAGATGATTCAGTTCTTTCGGCAACGGAATATCATCCAATGCAGCGAGCCCTGCCAATGCATTGACAAAGAGGTGCACGTCGATGACGGCAGTCTTCCCAGAACCGGTCGGTGCGGATATCAGTTTCATCCACTGTCCGTTATTGACGACTTCACGCATCAAACGCGTCTGCCATAAATATGGCTTACGCCCCTGATGCAACGATTCCACGAAAAGATCATACAGTTCTACGAGCATCTCGTTTGGGGTTGTTGCATTCATCTCCATTTCGGTTGCCCTTTCGTTGTGAAACAGCTTTCGGGACAATCCATAGGAATGAGTAAGCCCCCGCCAAAGTGCCTGCTCTGCCCGATAGCGAGAATCTCATCTTTAATCACATTCTCAAATGCAATCAATCCGGTCGATGCCGTAATCATGAAGCCCTCACGCATTCTGTGCACATAATCCCCCATATCTGGGCGAGCCACGGTACGCGCTGCAAGAATACGTACAAAAGAATCTCCTGCAGTCACTGCATCAATGAGATCCCAGTACTTACCCCTGCCTCTTTTTTCGGCAATTTGCCCACGGAACACGTTCCGAAATACGTGCCCTATGGAAACCGCAAGATTGCATTCCGCGGTCCACGACCTGCTTTGTCCGGCGGGGCTTTTTTCAGCTTGTGTTTCATTGACCGAAAATGGCATAGGTGACCATATTCGATGCATGCCATCCCTTGGTTTACTCCACAGATGCACCCCTTCTCCAGGGATTGGATTCCCTAATCGGAGTGCAGGCTTGCTGTGTGAATAGTATATTCTGGAGTTGGCCAACGAACGTACTAGCGTACCCAATTTCCGCAATTCCCCAGCATCCATTTCGCTGGGAATCATCAAAATGAAGGCAGGAAGAGACTCTGCGATTCTCTGGTCTGCAATCAACGACGCATAATCTTTCCGCAGAACTTGAATGGCGATGTTATTCGCCGGACGTTTAACCATAGAATCGGTGGACCACCGACCGGTCAGATATGGACTAACATCCGTACCCCAACGTCGCACTAATAAGCGGTGCAACGCCACACACCATGCAGTCAATTCATCATCCCGAGGATTCCACGCCGAAGCATTCGACTCCACGCGCGCGGGAATGATAATCATACGAGTCCATGGCAGCTGTACTGCCGACTTGGCTTGTTTCTGAGGGCTGTAGGTACTGCGATGTACACACTGCAATCTTTTCTCAGATCTGACTTCTGTGTCTTTTTTTGTGGATGAATCCTTCGGAATCTTAGAGGCTGGATGTGGATTAGCCTGAGTGTAATGCTCCATCAGCTCCTGATGAAGCCCCGGCGCAGGGCAAGGCAATTCGCGCGCACGCTCGACTTCCATCAATGATTGTGATTCCGGACGCAGCATATACGAATCAGGAAGGGGGAAATCAAATCCCTCCTCGACAGTAATACGTACAGGACTTCCAGCGCCACCCAAGAATGGAATCTCCCAACACAAATCTGCAATTGTACTGCACTCTTCGTCGTCTGGGCCATTTTTCCACTCGAGGATCATATCCCCTTGTTCATCAGTACGGTACATCACAGCCGACCGGGCCCGCTCCGCTTTGGGAGCTTTGTCTGCTTTACGCCTATAAGCAATGGCATTATGGGAGGTTGGAGATTGCGAAACTATCTCCGGAAAACGAATCGCTTCCGGCGGATTCGATTCCAACCATTCGAGTGCTGCGTTCAAACGCTTGTCAAGCATACCCTGTGAATTTTCAGATGAAAAAACGGTATGTGCGGCTGATACCATTGCCTGATATAAACGCATGGGAGTTGGAAAAGATTCCTTCTCCCCATATTCGCTTGCTCCTTGATAGGAAGCAAGAAGGAAGTGGATACGAATCGCGAACGTCATAGCGCCATCTTCCGGTTATCATCTATCATCGTCGTCAGCAGCGCTTGCAGATTCAATCACTGCAGGGTCGCCTTGCACAGTGATAATTTGCCCATGCCAATCAATGCCTGCCTTTTTCTGAGCTTGTGCATATGCCTGAGCCAACAGCTCATCGGCGTCTTCCAGCGTAAGCATCTCCAAATCATCATGTTTACCGCCACGACGATCCAGAACGGTTTTCGGCTCATCAGCTTCCACAAGGAAGCAGTTTTCCCGTAGATGCAATTCCGCATTGCTTCCAACCATCGCATTGATCAACGCTGCAGCCAGCAGTACACGGATAGCTTCATCACCCTCTGGCCCTTTACCGAAGCGCATAGCCCGAAGCATGGAGAAACTCAGGACATGTGTGCGCGTAATACTACGAACTGCGATGCCATCAAGAGCATTTGCATCAGTTGATGGGGGAATCGCACCAATGACGATAGTTGAGCCATCCCCGCTACTCGCGAATTTGCTGAGCTTCTTGTCATTCATTGTTCCTTTGATGCGCTCAGCAATTTTCTTGGCTTCATTTTTGGTTAGATGCACTCCGGCTGCAACTGGATCAATACGCGCGCCTGCACGATGAATTGGAGACTCATGCGTCTGATCAGCAAGCACCGCATAAATCTCACCGTTGAAGCTGGCGGGAATACGCAGTTGGTTCTTGTTTCGTGTTGAGTCCCAGCACCCAAACATCACTGTCACTGGGGAAATCGCCAGCATTGCAGACAAATCCTCCAAGGAGGAGTTTCGTGCCGCCATGTACTTGACTTTGTCGGATTCACTGAATTCAGCGATGCGAATATGCGCGTCCACCGCACGATGTGGCAATTGAACATCATCGAAATACCTGACGCTGCTTTCGTCTCCTGGGATCATCTCATAACGTACGCGAACTTGGGGCATCTTACTGAAAATCGGATGGACAACTTCAATCGCTCGGCTGATGTAGTCTTCCAAACGATTGGCCTGTGATGTTCTAGAATCAATGAGCACAGTATCAACACACTCATCATTCACCCAGCGCTTCTCGTACACATACGTCGACCCATTACCAGCAGTGTATTTTGCAGGAGCTACGATACTACCCATACCTGCTGCCGGTGCGAGCGACGTTACTTCCGTCAGCGCATTCGAGCCCCCAATTTTTGCCGCTTCATTCAAGTCTTGTACTGTGAGTTTGCGCATCATTGCTCTTTTCTCTACATGTTTTAGTGAGATCGATTCACTACTCACACATCGTACCATCATCGTTAAGCAGCACCAAATCAGCATGCATACAAAGAAGCTCCGGGGCCACAATAGCCCCAGAGATAGATGGAATCAAACGAGAGGTCGATCACTACAACATCCCTCAATGAAGCTCCGGAGATTTGCCACGCTGAACAGCAGCACACCGCTGCCCACGAAAACCATTACTGCAATATCCGCAATAACACTTCGGAGAAAACACCATCATACATCCTGACACACATCGACATAGGCGATTGTGTAAAAACTCACGAATCCGGCAAATCCATCAGCTACATACATATGTACACCGATACAACTCAAGATCCCGACATTCTCGTTTTCCCTAATCGTTTTTCACACCAAACCAGCACTCAAATCACTGTCGGCACTCTCACATCTTCATAGTTTCGCGATCCTATAAAAACAATCGACTCAGAAGTCTTCGCATCATCCAGCCGAGCTATAACCACCGAATCTTCCGCACCATTGATTAACGTATGAAGTCGCTCTTCCATCCTCACAAGTCTTACCTCCCGCATTTCCATGAGAAAAACGCTGTACTGCAACCTGTTCCCATAACTCTGCAGCAGCTTGGAGACACGAATCCTTCGAGAATCATCCTTGATGTCATAAGCAATGATGTACCGCTGCATCAAATTATTCATGTAATCACCCCTTAACGCACTCGTATTCCCCGATAACGCTCAAGGCTGCCCTCCAATCGCCCCAGCACCATGCGTGCCTGTATCTCCACAATCCTGCGCCATGATGCCCGATATGCATAAACCGGATGCTTCAATTCCGTTGCCATCCGTCGTTCATACGCACCGATCAGGGTCTTACGAGTCTCATCACGTAACCGCACAGAGCCCATCACATTAGCGAATCCATTTCGCTTGATTTCCCCATTGTTCACAACCGTCTGCACAACGGAATCCGCAATGGGCGCACGAAATTCCTCCATAAGATCGAGGGCAAGAGCCGGCTTATTACGTTTACTACTGTGCAGAAAACCTGCATGTGCATCAAGTCCACAAGATACAATCGCGCGAATACAGTCGCTCAACAAAAGAGAGTAGGTGTAATCCAGTAATGCGTTAAGAGGGTCAGGCGCAGGGTGTCGCATTCGTTCCAACCATGGCCACTCATTTCGCTTATTCACGCTGATAAGATGATGAAATTGCGAAAAGTACAACGCAGCAGCTTGCCCCTCCAAACTTAGAATATCCTGTATACGATTGGCATTCACCACTGATTTCTCTATATGTTTCATATCAAACAAAACATTGTTGTTTTTATCGGACCGTCGGAGCAATACTATTTGATTGTGAATTTTTGCCGATATGAACTCACGAGCAAGATCCAGTCGCCCTTCGTGCGAAGCGACATGTTGAGCGACACGAGTCTCTCCATTGGGCCCATAGGAAGAAACCGACCAACCCATCAGTCGACCTGTTCCACTGCACCAGAGAATAGGGATATTACGCCACATCAGCTCTCTCATCAAACCACTTGATACATCTACATTCCCGTGTATCTGGAGAGCCTGAATCGAATCCAGGGGAACCGAGGTGATTTCATCACCATTTTTGGAGACATGCATACGTCCTGACTTCAAGTAGGCACGTGCGCCAGGCGTCGCTAGATGAGTAACCGCATGATCCGGCACTTTCACCATAATACGATGTTCCGGAATGTTATGCGCGCGTTCTTCAGGTAGACAGATACCTGCATGCGAGCAACGCATGCACCGCGGATCATCCTCAAAAGGCAATGGAGCTGTTTCACACTCAATAAGCTTACGAACCTCCTGCACGGAACCGTAAGCCTCCTCGTAATCGGATTTTCTTAGTTCAACAGGAACAATCCGATGGTGCGAGGTAAAGAATATTTCAGTCCCATCTACTCGATAACCCATATCCTCCATGCATGCAGCCTGCAAGGCGAGCTGTATACGCATGGCATGTGTCACATCCATACTCCTACGCACGGGTGTAGCTTTATATTCACGGATAATCACACCGTTGTCTTCATTCAACCGGACCGCATCTAATCGCCCCGACAGTCCCCACCCCTGATGATTCACATTAACTGCCCTATAGTCAGTATCCCCGCGGCCACCGTTGGCGTCATCCACTGCACGATGGTCATGAAAACCGCGCTCCATCTGTAACGACTCAATCTTCTCACCTTGGATTTCTAACCATGCCCTTCGTGGACAAAAGATAAAGTCACATATGAGACTAATCGGTAATGTATCTTCCAACCCTTCACCTCGCTTCATTGCGTTATTCTCAGCATACTTCATTTTTGCTTAGATAAAAATCGGAGTACATTCCTCAATGAAGCTCCGAAGCCAAAACTTCGGAGATGCCTCCTGATGGATCTCCACGACGTTGCTGGCCCTTCCTCAATGAAGCTCCGAAGCCGAGACTTCGGAGATGCCATCCCGACTGTGGCGGCGGCGTTCGGTGTCGCCCCTCAATGAAGCTCCGAAGCCGAGACTTCGGAGATGACAGTGCGAACACAGTGCAGTCGGTGACGATCGCGCCCTCAATGAAGCTCCGAAGCCGAGACTTCGGAGATTCGGTCTTCTTGAGCTGGTCGGTGAGTGTCTTGAGCCCCTCAATGAAGCTCCGAAGCCGAGACTTCGGAGATGCAACGCCTTCGTTCGCCTCGTGGACTATCGCGGCCCCCTCAATGAAGCTCCGAAGCCGAGACTTCGGAGATCAGGTTCTCGAGGATGCTCACTATTTCCGTGAGGATGATCCCTCAATGAAGCTCCGAAGCCGAGACTTCGGAGATCTATACCCGTATGCAATGCTGTGCGCGTTGGATGCAAGCCCTCAATGAAGCTCCGAAGCCGAGACTTCGGAGATTGGCGCGAGCAGTATCACCACGTGGCTGCTCAACCGC
>OGQQ01001447.1_pt1 | contig 18259 bp, 14 predicted proteins | sample 1553281 | NCBI WGS metagenome assembly OGQQ01 (sample SAMEA2579937, study PRJEB22360) | human gut metagenome | biome: human gut; feature: human-associated habitat; material: faeces | place: Denmark | collected 2008/2010 | reverse complement strand
CTATTTGTTTTACTTACTCTTTGACGCTCTTATCTCCGCTGTTTCCGAGTGTTCCAGAGCCGTATGTGGTAATCTATGTGGTCAAAAACGCTTCCCGCCCGGTTTTCGGTGAAGATTCACCGGTGCCGGATGGGAAGCGTTTTGTGTTTCAGGGCGTCTGCATTGTAACTCTGAGGAGGCTGTTATGCAAGAGGTTTCTGCGAGGGTGGCAGCTCAGCAGTTGCAGCGCTATAGACAAAGAATACTATCACGCATTTGCTCTCTAAAGGTGAAACTCGCTTTCCCTCAATAACTATCGCATTCCCGTAATTTGAGGGACATTTTAAGGGAAAGTATATTGAAATACGAGAATGCGCTTGTTCATGTGAGCGTCGGTTTTTACACTGCCTTACCCAAAAAAATACTGCTTCATATCTGAAGTGCCACCATCCTTGTCGCAGAACCATTCGTAATCAGCGAGACAGTTTCTGCAGTGGGCAATTACATCAAATCCACCGGGTGAATGCCAGCTGTCGGCAATGCTCATGATTTCCAAAGGTTTCCCACAGGCCGGGCAAGGTCGGATTTTTCTTGCTTCACGAGTGGCACGCGCTCGCTGTTCAGTCTCAAGTACGCCTAAAAGACTCTGCCAAAGATTCGAATTTGGCTCATGCTCTGCGTAGTCTTCAAGGTATCGCCTGATATCATCGGCAGCCAGAACGAGAAACTTATCATCCAGAAGACGAATGTGACGCTTGATATAATCGGAAACCACCACGGGCATACATGTGTTTTTGCCCATCGCATACCGCATTGCTGACAGCAGGATCAAGCGAAAGTCGGAATCGCAGATCGGAGCGAGCAGGTCTTGAGGGAACAGCAGAAACTCTTTGCCATTATTCATGCATACGCGCAGCGGTCGCTGTTCTTCCGTTACCAGATTCAGTAGACTGTTAGCTTGATCCTTCAGTTCGCCAATGGTGATTGATTCGTAGTTCTGAAATGACTTTACTTCATGATTCATCATTTGACCTCCAATCAGTTTGCCCTCGTGATGAGGTGTTGGCATTGTAGCTCTGACTGTCCGGAGGTTCAACCGTTTCTTTCGCACTTGAAAAGAAATTGAATAGAGTCGGAATTCGTGCGGATTTATCATTTTCTTGCTTTTCCTGCCCAAATGTGCTATCATTATAAACAACGCTGTCAAGTGTTGAAATAGGCCTTGGCAGTATGGCTGCAATAGACCGAATGCTCTGCCAAGCGGCAGAGCATTTTTTGTATATCGGTACGGAGGAGATATTTTATGTCTGTGAGTTATAAAAAACTCTGGAAGCTGCTCATCGATAAGGACATGAAGAAAAAGGACCTGTGTGAAAAGGCAGGTATTAGCCCAGCATCCGTCACCAAGATGGGGCGGAACGGACATGTTACCACGGAGATACTCGTGAAGATTTGCGCTGCGCTGGATTGTAGAATCGAGGATATTGTGGAGGTCGTGCCGGATAAAAAGTAATCTTTGGCGCTTGCTGGTGATATTGGAACTAAATCATTACAAAGCTCTAATTATTGAGGTGGGTAAATGCAAATCATCGATAATATCAATCATATCGTCAAGAACGACCTGCAAGAAAGCATTCGGACAGGGAGTAAACTATCTATCGCTGCGGCATGCTTTTCGATTTATGCATACCAAGAGTTGAAGAAGCAGCTTGAAAGCATCGATGAGCTGCGTTTCATTTTTACCTCCCCAACTTTTGTAACTGAAAAAACACCTAAAGCACAGCGGGAATTCTACATTCCCCGCATTTCAAGAGAACGTAGTTTATATGGCACAGAGTTTGAAGTAAAACTCCGCAATGAGCTGACACAAAAGGCGGTTGCAAAAGAATGCGCAGACTGGATCAGGCGCAAAGCCATTTTTAAGTCGAATGTCACGCAGGAGCAGATGATGGGCTTTATGACAGTCGATGAAAGTACCTATATGCCGATCAACGGTTTTACTACTGTTGACCTCGGCTGTGAGCGCGGCAACAACGCTTATTATCCGGTACAGAAAACCGAAAGCTATGAGAATGCCAATTATTTTCTCAAACTTTTTGAACAACTTTGGAATGATAAAAATAGACTACAAGAAGTTACAGACGTTGTGATTGAAAACATTTCTGCTGCATACCGCGAAAACGCACCTGAATACATCTATTTTGTTGCGCTTTATAATATTTTCAACGAATTTCTTGATGATATATCTGAAGACGAATTGCCTAACGAGGCAACGGGTTTTAAGGAAAGTAAAATCTGGGGGATGCTTTATAACTTCCAGCGCGACGCAGTTCTTGCCATCATCAGCAAACTTGAGAAATTCAACGGCTGTATTCTGGCAGACAGCGTTGGTCTCGGCAAGACATTTACTGCGCTTGCAGTGATCAAGTATTATGAGAACCGCAACAAATCTGTGCTTGTCCTTTGCCCGAAAAAGCTCTCTGAGAACTGGAATACATACAAGGGCAACTATATCAACAATCCCATTGCAGCAGACCGGTTGAGGTACGACGTCCTCTATCATACGGATCTTTCCCGCGAGCATGGACAGTCGAACGGAATTGATCTTGACCGCTTGAATTGGGGCAACTATGACCTTGTTGTCATTGATGAGAGCCACAACTTCCGTAACGGCGGTGAGGTGTCCGGTGAGGATGCAAAGGAAAACCGTTATCTGAAACTACTCAATAAAGTAGTTCGTGCCGGTGTAAAAACGAAGGTACTTATGCTCTCGGCAACACCTGTCAACAACAAGTTTATCGACCTTAAAAATCAGCTCGCACTCGCCTATGAAGGTGATGCTTCGCAGATGAACAAAAAGCTCGACACGACCAAAAGTATTGATGAAATTTTCCGTCAGGCGCAGAAATCTTTCAATACATGGAGCAAGCTCCCTGCTGACGAACGGACGACGGACGAGCTTTTACGGACACTTGATTTTGATTTCTTTGAACTGCTGGACAGTGTAACGATTGCGCGGTCAAGAAAGCACATCGAAAAATATTACAACACTTCCGACATCGGTAAATTTCCGGAGCGTCTGCCGCCGATTTCGCTGCGTCCCTGCCTGACAGACCTGAGCGACGCTATCAACTATAACGATATTTATAATTTGCTCATGTCGTTGAGCCTGACGATCTATACGCCGTCGAATTATATCATGCCGTCGAAGTTGGCAAAGTACATCGACATGACGCACCACAAGGGAAACAGCCTGACCCAGCAAGGACGTGAAGAAGGCATTCGACGTCTTATGAGCATCAACCTTCTCAAGCGTCTGGAAAGCTCAGTCGCTTCTTTCCGCCTGACGATTGACCGTATTAAAAAGCTGATTGACGATACGATTGGGACGATAAAAAATTATCAGTCTGGGGACTGTGTCCTGAATCTGACTGAGATTTCCGACACAGAAGATTTTGATTACGATGATCAGAACACTGACTTCTTCTCTGTCGGCAAGAAGGTTAAAATTGATCTCGCTGATATGGACTATGTTTCATGGATGCGCGAGCTGGAAAAGGACGCAGATAATCTGGAACTCCTGTCCCTCATGATTACCGACATCACGCCGGAGCATGACACGAAGCTGCAAACATTATTTGGTTTAATCCAGAAGAAAATCGAGCATCCAATCAATCCTGGTAATAAGAAGATCATCATTTTCACAGCGTTCTCTGATACCGCAGACTATCTCTTTGCGAACGTCAGTAAATTTGCAAAAGAGAATTTCGGGCTGGAAACGGCAGAGATCACCGGCACGGTTGACGGAAAGACCACCATTCCAAAGCTTCGGGCAGACCTCAACACAGTGCTGACCTGTTTCTCGCCTGTTTCCAAAGGAAAATCCGTACTTCTGCCCGGAAGCACTGATGAGCTTGATATTCTGATTGCAACCGACTGTATTTCCGAAGGTCAGAACTTGCAGGACTGCGACTACCTCATCAACTATGACATTCATTGGAACCCTGTGCGCATTATCCAGCGGTTCGGACGAATTGACCGTATCGGAAGCAGAAACGACCATATCCAGCTCGTAAACTTCTGGCCGGATATGGACCTCGACGAGTATATCAACCTGAAAAGCCGTGTGGAAACCCGCATGAAGATTTCGGTCATGACCTCCACCGGCGACGATGATCTGATCAATGCCGAAGAAAAAGGCGATCTTGAATACCGCCGCGCACAGCTCAAGCGGCTGCAAGAGGAAGTCGTGGACATTGAAGACATGACCAGCGGCATTTCCATCATGGATTTGGGACTTAACGAGTTCCGGCTTGATCTGCTCGAATACATGAAGCAGCACGAGGACATCGAAACCGCACCAAAGGGGCTACACACCGTTGTCGGGCAGACGGAGGATTCTCCAGCCGGTGTGATTTTCGTCCTCAGAAATATCAATGACAGCGTGAACATTGACAACCGGAACCGCATTCACCCCTTCTACATGGTTTACATCAGTGAAGAGGGCGAAATTGTCTGCGATTACCTGAACCCGAAGAAATTGCTCGACACGATGCGTCTGCTCTGCCGTGGCAAGGGCGAGCCTTGTGCGGAGCTTTGCAGGCTTTTCAATGATGAGACGGATGACGGACGCAAAATGGGTGAAATCTCTGAGCTACTGAGCGAGGCGATCAATTCCATCATTGACGCAAAAGAAGAAAACGATATTGACAGTCTGTTCAAGAGCGGCGGCACATCTGCGCTGCTCAGTGCAGTTTCGGGACTGGATGATTTTGAGCTGATTTGCTTCTTAGTCGTGAAATAAGGATGGTTATATGAAGAATATTGTTGATTTTTTGAAGTTGCCCCCGCGCATACTTGGTGCTTTGTCGGTTGCAAGCGGATTACTGCTTTTTCTTCCGAATGCAATAATAGAGAAACTGTATATGACAAGCTTCCGTGACAAATACGGATTTGCAATTGGAATTGTATTTGTTGTATCGACATCAATTCTGGTAGTGTTTTTAGTTGTAATCATCGCAAAAAAGATCAAGGACAAATATTATAATAAGCGGCTGAAAAAAGCTCGGATTGCTTATTTAAAACGAATTGACGGCAATAAAGTAGAACTAATAAGGTATCTCCTTAACGAGTCTACTCATACAGCGATGCTTCCGATGCACGATGGAGTGGTTTTAGAATTGCAACATTTTTATGTTATTTTGCCTGCAGGATCAACCCATGCAGTAAATATGGCGAACCCGCAAATAAATTATTTTTTGCAGCCGTGGGTAATTGAAGAGATAGATGGTGATCCGGAACTAAAAGCTAAGTTTGGTAGGTGACTTTAAAAGTGGTAGGTTTTCCTCAAGCGACTGAATTTAACAAAAGAATACCGAAGCAGAAATTCTATGAGAATCTTGACATTTCCCCTGCTTTGCGCCGTGTGTTTGTCGATCAGATCCGGCTGGTGTACTGGCGAAACAAGCTGGCAGCGTCTACGCTGAATATTGCTGCGGGCGAAGCAGTGACCGAGATCGAAGTGTTCGAGGTGCGCCTGAACGATCCTCAGCTTGACGAAGCGGTGCTGAAACAAATCGACAAGGAAATCCCGTACCATATCCTCTTTATTCTGACCTGTGACGGCAAGGCTCAGGCGTGGATCGGCTACAAGGAGGCTGCTGCGTCCGGCAGCAACGCCTTCAAGGTCAGCCGCTATTATCACACCGACTGGATGCTGGAAGACGAACTGCATCTCAGCATCGACGGCTTGAATATGGATGCCGTCTATGAAAGCCTTGTCCGCCAGATTGCCGGGGACAAGCTGCAAATAGATTCCGGCGAGAGCCTGAAAGAATCTGTCGAGCGTGATGAAAAGAAGAAGCAGCTTGAAAAGCAGATTTCCGTGCTGGAAAACAAAATGCGGCGAGAGAAGCAGCTAAATCGGCGGATGGAAATGAACGCGGAGTTAAAACAATTACAGAGAGAATGGAGGAAATGAAGTGATTCAAGAATATCTTTTTACGTCTGACCAATACAAAGCTGATTTGGAGAACCTGAGCATTTCCCCAAAGGTTACTAAAGAGATTACAACGATTGAGAATAGTAAATGCTGGACTCTGTTGATAAGTGTTCCTGGCGTAAGTATGGAAGCGGCAAAAATTCTTGACCCGCTCAACAGGAAAGTGTGCGAAAATTACAGACCTACAGTTCTCGCAAACGAATGCTCCGCTTATTTTAACAAAGCATTGTATCCAATAGTAAATGAATTCGAACGAAAACTGCGAAAGCTTCTGTATCTTGCAAGTTCACTGCATGGCGATGAAAATTCTCAAAAAGTAATTGTGGGATTGGAAGAACAGGAGCTTGGGAACATTTTTGAAACGCTCTTTTCGGATGCGGCATTTGTCAAAAAGGCAAAAGAAACGATTAACAAAACATTGTCATGGCAGTTTACGCGAGCTGAACTGCTGGATGTTATCAACAAATTAGATGAAAATAGATTGTGGACGCTTCTTCTGGGAGATGACTGCGTAGAGACACTTTGCAGCTCATTTTCTGAAATTCGCAACTACAGAAACGATGTAATGCATGCTCACAATATAGACTATGAGCAGTTCAACAAGGCACACAAGCTTTTTAAGAAAGTGAATACAGAACTGGATTCAGCCATTGGAAAACTAATTGGTGCGAAAGAAACAAACACCGAAGTTACATCCACAGATTTTAATAACACACTAAGTTCAGCTTTGGCAGCTTTACATTCTCCGATTGACACAAGTGGCTTGCTTGTCGTATCCGAAGCATTAAAAAGCATTACATCAAATCAGCCAATTATTAGTCCGGAAGTCTCAAAAACCTTGTCGCAGATTGGACGGTTTGCAACAGGTGAATGCACTTTGAAGCCCGAAGTAATTGCCGCCATTGCCAACCTTGGTAAAATTGCCGCTTTGCAAAGCGAAATAGCCCCAGCGACAAGAGCCATGAGTGAAATAGCAAAGCAGCTTGCATCATATAAAATTGACATTCCCCCGGCTGTAACAGAATTGCAGCAACGGCTATCTGAGATTGACTTTAGCATGTTGCCAAATAGCAATAATACTCAACAAGAAGATGAGGAGAAAAATCCTAATGAACCACATGAAATTTGAATCGCCGGATATGACGGCGCAGAACATAGACCGCATTGCTGCCCTGTTTCCCAACTGCATCACGGAGATGCTGGACGAGGAACACAGTACGCCGGAGAAGAAGGTGTACAAACGGGCGGTCAATTTTGATCTGCTGAAACAGATGCTTTCGCCGGACGTGGTGGACGGCGACGAGGCATACGAGTTCACATGGGTCGGCAAGAAGGCGGCAATCGTGGAAGCCAACAAGCCGATCCGGAAGACGCTGCGCCCCTGCGTGGCGGAGAGCAAGGACTGGGACACCACCGAAAACCTCTACATCGAGGGCGATAATCTGGAAGTCCTCAAGCTCTTGCAGGAGAGCTATCTCGGCAAGGTCAAGATGATCTATATCGACCCGCCGTACAACACCGGCAACGATTTCATCTACGCCGACGATTTCATGCGCTCGCAGGAAGAAGAAAACGAGCAGATGGGAATGTATGACGAGGACGAAAACCGCCTGTTCAAGAATACCGACACCAACGGACGGTTCCATTCCGACTGGTGCAGCATGATTTATTCTCGACTGCTGTTGGCGAGGAATCTGCTGACGGAGGATGGTGCAATTGCCATTTCAATTGATGATAATGAAATTGATAATTTAGGGGAAATATGTGATGAGGTATTTGGTAGTCAAAACTTTGTGTCAAAAATAATCGTTCAGAATAATCCAAGAGGGCGCCAATCTGACAGTTTTGTCGCAACTGTACACGAATATTTGCTGTGCTACGCTAAAGACTCTACAAAATGTCTTGTAAATGGTATGCCCTTAACAGAAGATCAAAAAGCTGAATACTGTTATTCTGATGGAAACGGTGCGTATCGCTTATTAGGACTTCGTCAACGAGGCGTAGCTTCTCTTCGAGAAGATAGACCTGATATGTTTTTCCCCATATATGTCGATCCTACAACACAGGAAGTGTCCCTTGATTTTCATGACGGCTGGCTAACTGTTGTGCCTAAAAAGTCTGATGGCAGAGATGGGCGATGGATGTGGGGAAAGCAAAAGTGCATAGCAGATAAATCTCGGTTAGTAGCACGGATGATTGAGCGTAGAAGTGAGTATGATATTTTCGTCAAGGACTACCTTGTTCGTGAAAACGGGCAGAGGACAAGAAAGTATAAAACAATTTGGGATGATAAGTGCATTAACAATCAAGTTGGAACGCAGGAAGTAAAAAAGCTACTTGATGGCGAATATATGTCATTTCCTAAATCCTGTGCGTATATTCAAATGATATGCCAAATGCTATCTTCCAGCTCAGGAATAGTTCTCGACTTTTTCTCTGGTTCCGCTACCACCGCTCACGCTGTCATGCAGCTCAACGCCGAGGACGGCGGACATCGCAAATTCATCATGGTACAGCTTCCCGAGCCATGTGACGAAGCAAGCGAAGCCTACAAGGCGGGCTACAAAAACATCTGCGAAATAGGCAAGGAGCGCATCCGCCGCGCTGGGGATAAGATCAAGTCGGAAAGCCCCATGACCACGCAAGACCTCGACATCGGTTTCCGCGTTCTCAAGCTGGACGATAGCAACATGAAGGATGTCTACTATGCGCCGGATGACTACGATCAGGGGATGCTCGCGGGGCTGGAATCCAACATCAAGGATGACCGCACCGACCTCGACCTGCTGTTTGGCTGCCTGATCGATTGGGGTCTGCCGCTGTCCCTGCCGTACAAGTCCGAGCAGTTGGACGGCTGTACCGTCCACACCTACAACGACGGCGACCTCATCGCTTGCTTTGACGCGAATATTCCCGAAAGCGTGGTCAAGGAGATCGCACAGCGTAAGCCGCTCCGTGCTGTCTTCCGCGATTCCGGCTTTGCATCCAGCCCGGAGAAGATCAACGTGTTCGAGATTTTCAAGCTCTATATGCCGGAAGATGCAAACGATATTTCCAAGCGCGTGAGGGTGATCTGAGGAGGTGCGGAAATGGACAATAACAGCTTAATACCAAAGACTCCGGATACTCTTGCAGTCAACTTGAATGCTTTGTGCCGCAACTCCATTGAACTGATTCAGCACGCTCGAAAAATTGCAGTCAATCAGGTCAATCACGTTCAGCTTATGACGTACTATGCGCTGGGCTATTGGATCGTGGAAGAGCAACAGTCTGGGAAAGACCGCGCCGGATACGGCAAAAAGGTCATTCAGACACTCTCCGATGCGCTGAATACAGAGTTCGGCAAGGGATTTTCGGTTGATACTCTTGAAAACGCAAGAAAATTTTACCTAAACTATCAGGATCGAATTTCCGAAGCAGTGTTTCGGAAATTCGTTGAAGGAAAATCCGACACGCTGTTTCGGATTTCGGACGAGCCTGCTCCGTTTACGCTTTCATGGTCGCATTATCTGCAACTCATGCGAATCAAAAACCCGGATGAACGCAGCTTTTATGAAATTGAAGCGACAAAATCTGCATGGAGCTTACGAACACTGCAACGGCAGTACAATTCGAGCCTGTACGAGCGGCTGGCACTCAGCCGGAACAAGGGCGAAGTCATGCGTCTTGCGCGTGAAGGCAACGTGATTGAAAAGCCTACGGATATTGTCAAGCAGCCGACTGTTCTTGAATTTTTAGGGCTTGAAGAACAGGCGAAGTATTCCGAAACAGACCTTGAATCCGCAATTATTGACAAGCTGCAAAAGTTTTTGCTTGAATTGGGCAAAGGCTATCTCTTTGAAGCGCGTCAGAAGCGATTTACCTACGACGAGGAAAACTTCTATGTTGACCTTGTTTTCTATAACCGTCTGCTCCGCTGCTATGTGCTGATCGATCTGAAAATCGACAAGCTCACCCATCAGGACTTGGGACAGATGCAGATGTATGTCAACTACTATGACCGCTGCCAGAAGCTCTCTGACGAAAACCCGACCATCGGCATTTTGCTCTGCAAGGAAAAGAACGACGCAGTAGTTCAGATGACCTTACCTGAAAACAGCAACATCTTTGCATCAGAGTACAGCCTGTATCTGCCGGACAAGAAGATGCTGCAAAAGAAACTGCAAGAGTGGATCGATGAGGAAACCGGAGGTGAAGACGATTGAAGCTGCAATTCAAACATCAAAAATTTCAAGCGGATGCGGCAAAAGCAGTTGTTGACGTCTTTGCCGGGCAGCCCTACCTCACGCCTACCTACATGATGGACAGAGGCTACGGTCAGCAGACCATGACAGACGATGCGGATTTCACCGGCTGGCGGAATGAACGCATTGTGCCGGAGCTTTCCGACAAGCTGATTCTGGAACATCTGCAAAAGGTGCAGCGTACCAATCAGATCAAGCCGTCGGACAAGCTGGAAGGTCGCTACAACCTGACGATTGAAATGGAGACGGGCGTCGGCAAGACCTATACCTACATCAAGACTATGTATGAGCTGAACAAGCATTATGGTTGGAGCAAATTCATCGTGGTCGTGCCGAGCATTGCCATCCGCGAGGGCGTTTATAAGTCCTTTCAGGTGACGCAGGATCATTTTGCAGAGGAATACGGCAAGAAAATCCGGTTCTTCATCTACAACTCTGCACAGCTTACGGAAATTGACCGCTTTGCATCGGACAGCGCCATCAATGTCATGATCATCAATGTGCAAGCATTCAACAAATCTGTTGATGCGAATGAAAAGCTGGAAAGCGGCAAAAGAGCGGATAAAAACGCAGCAATTATATTCAGAAAACTTGATAATTTCCGCTCCCGCCGCCCAATCGATATCATCGCCAAAACAAACCCGATTTTGATCATTGACGAGCCGCAGTCTGTTGAGGGACCTGCTGCCAAGAAAAATCTGAAACTTTTTTCTCCGCTGCTGACGCTGCGCTACTCCGCCACTCATAAGGCGGACAGCATCTATAACATGGTCTATCGCCTTGATGCGATGGAAGCGTACAATAAGCGGCTGGTTAAGAAAATTGCCGTCAAGGGCATTACCGAGTCCGGCAGCACGGCAACCGAGGGCTTCGTCTATCTGGAAAGCATCAATCTTTCCAAATCCGACCCGACGGCAACCATTCAGTTTGATTGCAAGGGTGCGTCCGGTATCCGCAAGAAAACGGCAACAGTCGGAATCGGTTATAATCTTTATGACAATTCCGGCAATCTGGACGAGTACAAAGTCGGCTTTGTGGTGAAGTCCATTGACGGACGCGACAACTCCGTGGAGTTTCTGAACGGCGTCAAAATCTTTGCCGGTGACGTCATCGGCAAGGTCAGCGAAGACCAGCTTCGCCGCATTCAGATCCGTGAGACGATTCTTTCTCACTTGGAGCGGGAACGGCAGCTTTTCCATAAGGGCATCAAAGTCCTGTCCCTGTTCTTTATCGACGAGGTTGCGAAGTACAAGCAGTATGATGAGGTTGGGCATCCGTTCAACGGCATCTACGCCGATATGTTCGAGGAAGAGTACAACGACATTCTCAACTCCATGCAGAGGGAGATCGGCGACGAGGACTACATCCGGTATCTGGACGCGATCTCTGCCCATGATACCCACGCCGGTTACTTCTCCGTTGATAAGAAGGGCAAAATGACCGACAGCAAGCTCTCCGACAAGAAGGAGGGCACGTCTGACGATATTGACGCCTATGACCTGATCATGAAGAACAAGGAACTGCTTCTGGATCGTGACCCGAAAAAGTCCCCTGTGCGTTTCATTTTCTCACATTCCGCACTGCGCGAAGGCTGGGACAACCCGAATGTGTTCCAGATTTGCACACTGAAACAAAGCAGCAGCGAGGTTCGCAAGCGGCAAGAGGTCGGTCGCGGTCTGCGCCTGTGCGTCAATCAGGACGGCGAGCGCATGGATGCCAACGTGCTCGGAAATGATGTGCAGTCCATCAATGTTCTGACCGTCATCGCCAGTGAGAGCTATGACAGCTTTGCAAAGGGCTTGCAGACTGAGCTTGCCGATGCGGTTGCAGGACGCCCTGTGGCGGTTACTGCCGACCTCTTCAAGGGCAAGGTCATTGTGGATGCCAGAGGCAACGAACAGGTTGTGGATGGCGATATTGCTCAGGCAATCTTTGAGGATTTGATCGCCAACGGATATGTCAAGCGCGGTGTACTGACTGACAAATATTATGCCGACAAAGCAAACGGCGCGATTCAGGTTGCGGAGGAAGTGGCGGACAGCCGCGATTCTGTGATCAATATTCTTGATTCCGTCTATGACAGCCGCGCTATGCAGCCGGAGAACGCCCGCGACAAGAATGTGGAGCTACAAGTTGATCCCGACAAGCTTGCCATGCCGGAGTTCAAAGCGCTTTGGAAGCGCATCAGCCCAAAATCCGTATATGTGGTGGACTTTGATACGGATGAGCTTGTGAAGAAAGCCATCGCATCGCTCAACCAGAATCTTCATGTGCCGAAGATATTCTTCAAGGTTGAAACCGGCGCAATGGACGAGATCAAGTCGAGGGATTCTCTCCTTGTCGGGAGTGCATTCTCGAAATCAAAGTCGTCTACTTATGACAGCAGCAAGCAAATCCGTGCCAACAGCAGTGTGAAGTATGATCTGATTGGCAAGCTGGTCGGAGAGACCGGTTTGACACGAAAAGCAGTCGTTGCAATTCTGACCGGCATTGAGAAATCCGTTTTTGAGCAGTTCAAATTCAATCCAGAAGAGTTCATTATCAAAGCAGCCGCTTTGATCAATGACGAAAAGGCAACTGCAATTATTCAGCATATTACCTACAACGTGCTGGATGAGCATTACGATACGGACATCTTTACCGAACCGACCATCAAGGGCAAACTCGGTACAAATGCAATGAAAGCGCAGCGGCATCTATATGATCATATCATGTACGATTCCACGAACGAGCGTGATTTTGCAGCCGACCTGGACACCAACACAGATGTTGCGGTTTATGTGAAGCTGCCGGACAGCTTTTATATCGCAACACCAGTCGGACATTATAATCCGGACTGGGCGATTGCTTTCTATGAAGGCACCGTCAAACACATCTATTTTGTTGCCGAAACAAAAGGCTCTATGTCCTCTATGCAGCTCCGGCTCATTGAGGAATCCAAAATCCACTGCGCAAGAGAACATTTCAAAGCAATAAGTAACGGAAATGTGGTTTATGATGTCGTGGACAGCTATCAGACGCTTCTTGAGCGAGTGATGAAATAACTCGCAACTTATGAGTTGAGAGTTGAATTGATGGGGAGATGCCTATGGACGCACGAAAGCACTTAATCATCATAAAGGGAAAAGACCAGACGGACTCGGTCGCGAGCTTTCAGTTCCATGACGGGAAGTGCGAGGTCGTCTATACCAGTGCGCCCAATAAGTCGTACAGCTTTCAGAGCAGCAATGTGGAGATCCTACCCCTGCAAAAGAAGATCGCCCCTGCGCAGGTGATTGTCACCGTAAACGGGCAAACCATCAGCGGAATTGATGAGATTCTCGACTTCGGTGGGTATTATCGTATTGTCCGCAACGGAAAGAGAGATTTTTCATTTCGTAGGAATGAAGTGCAGTTCCAGCAGAATTGCCTGACAGACGGTACAAATCAAGAAATATTCCAGTATTTCAAAGAAACTGCCGCGGCAATTAGCCTTGAGGTGGAAGGCATCAACATCCTAAGCATGCAGTACGATAAGATCAAGCAGGTCAGCGAGGATACCGTGCTGGCAAGCTATCTTGCACCGCAGAAGGAAGTCAAAGTACCACAGATGCCGGAGGCGGTGATCTATCCGTTTGGCCTGAACCAGAGCCAGAAGCTGGCGGTGGAGCGGGCGCTTTCCTCCAAAATCAGCATCATTCAGGGACCTCCAGGGACAGGAAAGACGCAGACGATCCTAAATATCATTGCCAATGTGGTTCGGAGCGGGAAAACCGTGGCGGTCGTATCTAACAACAACTCTGCAACGCACAATGTGGCGGAAAAGCTGGAAAAGAAGAATGTTGACTTTCTGACTGCGTTTCTCGGCAGCCTTGCCAACAAGGAGAGGTTTCTGGATGCACAGACAGGCGCCTACCCGAATATGAGCGATTGGGAAATGCCGCCGGAGGAGCAACAGCAATTAGACCGGGAAACGACTGCGCTTTCCAAAGAACTGAACGAAATGCTCAATGCTAAAAACCGCATTGCGGAAATTGAGCAGGAGTTCTTGCGGCTAAACCCGGAGCAGCATTATTTTGAGGAATATTACGCAAGTTACAGTGATGTGCCAATGGAGAGCCTGGACAAGCTGTCCTCACAGAAGCTTCTTGCGCTTTGGATGGAGTTTGAACAGCACGCGGAACACGAAACTCGACTGGGTCTTTTGCAAAAGCTCTCCATCATGTTCCGCTTCAATCGTAATGCACTCAAATTATTCCTTCATTCTCCGGAACTGGTCATTCCCAATTTGCAGAGTCAGTTCTATTCTGTAAAGAGGCGGGAACTGGAAGTCGAAAAGCAGGAATTGAGCCGAAAGCTGGAGCGCTACGCTTTCGATGCGAAGATGGATGAGCTCACACAGAAGTCCCTGCGGTTGTTCCGGGCGGAGCTGACAACACGGTATCATTGGCGGAATAATAGACGATGCTTTGAAAAGAACGATTTCCGCCGGAATTCCGAAGAGTTTACCCGCGAGTATCCGGTGGTGCTCAGTACGACCTATTCCATTAAGGGGACGCTGAGCATTGAACATATCTATGATTACTTGATCGTGGATGAAGCCTCACAGGTCGATTTAGCTACTGGCGTTTTGGCCTTATCCTGCGCAAGGAATATCGTGATTGTTGGGGACTTGAAGCAGCTCCCCAATGTGCTGACGGAGGATGACATTCGCACCAGCGATGCCATTTGGCAGAAGTATTCCTTGGATGAGCGTTATCGCTTTTCTACCCACAGTTTGCTGTCCTCTGCATTGGAAATATGGCAGGATGCGCCTGTTACGCTGCTGCGGGAACACTACCGCTGTCACCCCAAAATCATCAACTTCTGTAACCAGAAGTTCTACCACGGACAGCTGATCGTCATGACGAAGGACCACGACGAGCCGGATGTATTGACCATGTATCGGACGACTGCCGGTAACCACGCCCGCGGTCATCTCAACCAGCGTCAGATTGATGTCATCCAGCAGGAGGTGCTTCCGCGGCTGCATCAGCAAAATTTCCAGAGCATCGGTATTATCACGCCATATCGGGATCAGGTGACAGCCATCCGCAAGCAGCTGGGAGATACTTATGAGGTGGACACCGTCCACAAGTTTCAGGGGCGAGAACAAGATGCTATCATTCTAACTTCGGTCGACAATGTCATCACAGATTTCGTAGATGATCCCCATATGCTGAATGTGGCGGTTTCCCGTGCGGTTCATTCGCTGGCAGTGGTCACATCGCAGGATCCGCGCAATGACCAGACCAACTACGGCGACCTGACACGGTACATCGAATATAACAATTTTGAAGTCATCCAGAGCCAGGTTTACTCCGTGTTCGATATGCTCTATCATGGCTATGCCGAGCAACGCAGAGCATATCTGCAAAAACATAAGCGAGTATCGGAGTACGATTCCGAGAATCTCATGTACTCTGTGATTCAAGAGGTGTTGTCTGAGGAGGCGTTTTCCTCTATCGGTTGTGCAGTGCATGTTTCTCTTGCGACACTGGTGAAGAACTATGAACCGCTGACAGAGGAAGAACGTAAATATGCCCGGAATCCGTTGACCCATGTGGATTTTCTGCTGTTCAATCAAATGGATAAGCAGCCCATGCTGGCGATTGAAGTAGACGGGACTGGCTTCCATGAGGTCGGGAGCAAGCAGGCAGAGCGAGATATGAAGAAGAACTCCATTTTGGAGAAGTGCGCCGTTCCGCTCCTGCGCCTCCGTACAGATGGTAGTGGAGAAAAAGAGAAGATCCGGACTGCACTAAAGGGAGAATGATTATGCCGAGAATTATCAGGAACGCAATTAGATGCAAGAAATGTGGAGATATCATCGAAAGCAAAACTGTCCATGATTTCAAGTTTTGCAGCTGCAGCTCATGCGCCGTGGATGGCGGTCACGATTACCTTCGCAGATGCGGAAATCGTGAGGATTGGGAAGAACTGTCCGAAGCGGAAAAGGTAGAAGGCAACGATGCATTGACTTGATTTTGGCTTGTGGAAATTGGTGATGCCAGGATATCATTTATCATCATTCGCAATGCCACCACGAATTGCCCAGGGCTGGCATCGTTATAAAAAAGGCTCTCTCAGCACGGATGCAAACAAAAGTAAAAACTGCGTAGGGGTATAGCTAACCTGCAAGCCCGCACCACGAGTACCCCGCATCGCAAATAGCGGCTGAAACACAATGTTCCAGCCGCTATTTTTCTGAAAAAGTTTCAGTAGCTATTTCCGTCGAACTGTGGTATATGTTTGTGCTGCAAGGAGGCGAGCGCATGAAATACAAACTGCTGAAAGACCTATATGACTGCTTCTATACCCCACCTGAACTCCCAACTCAGAAACAGGAAATTGAGGAATGCCATCAAGCACTGAGCGAGGTGCTGGGCAAACCAGAGCGTCGGCTGGTGCTCCAGATCATCGACGCCAAAGACCGTATTGCTGAGGATACCTCCATCGACAGCTTTATCGTCGGATTTGAACTGGCGTGGAAGCTATCTATAGAAATGAATTACTACGAAAACGAGCGCTCAGTCTCCTGCCGAACGGCAATGGGATTGGGCGCTCGTTTCGCATCTAAGGAGGCGGAAAAATGAAGAAAATGAAGAAATTCATCATAGTGACAATGATTGCCGCATGTGCCGCCCTGTGCGCCGCTGTGTGGCCACATGACAACGCAATCGAGGAAACACCCGTCCCAGCCGCAGAAACCGCTGTGAACGCAAAGGAAGCGACCGTTGCGGAAATTGAGGAACCCGCAACACTGGCAGAGAAGAAAAAAGGAACGATTCCGCGACAAGAAGCGCCCCGAGAAGAGCAACCTGAACCGGAGATAGAGCCTATTGAAATGCTCGTAGCTTCCGAACTCCAGCCTTCCACGGGGCAGGCATCCGCTAAGAATTCCGCACCAGAGCCAACTCCGCCCAAACCTCCTAAAGAACTGCAGCCCGGTGACAAAGTCTATGTAGCGGGCTTCGGTTGGGTGGAGTACGAGGGTCCCAACCACTGTGAAGATGGTACGGATATTTACGAAAACGGCAATAAAATTGGAATCATGGGGTGAAATATGCGGAAAACATTCAAAATAGGGTCAAATCGCTATTGACAATCAAACTTTCTATGCTTTTCTATAATGATTTAACCTCGATGTTGAATGGGTGGCATGGGCGAGAAGGAGAGTATGTATGGCGTATGAGTTTGTTTATGAGTCCGAGGTAAAGCAATATCGTTCGGATTGTTCGAAAACCCTTAAAAAAACCTGCGAGTTACTGCGGGCGAAGGGTATTTCTGCACAGTTTTCGCTTGTTGGAAGCGGGGCAAGGAATATGATCACGAGAAACGGGGATGGTCCATATGACCTGGACTACAATCTTTTGATCATGAAGGCAGAAGAAAGATATTGGAATGACCTGCGGTTGCTGAAAGATACAATTAGAAATGCCCTTAACAAGGCAGTGGGCGGGAAGTTCTTTTCGGATGCACAAGATTCAACTTCTTGCTTGACCGCACTGCTGCATTTTAATGATACTCCAAATGTTGAATTCAGCTTTGATGTTGCGATTATCAAGAAAAATCGAAACGGTAATTATATGCGGTTAATACATAATAAGCCCTGGAATCAATATACATGGAATGAGGTGCCGCACTCACATCAAGTGACTGACCGAGCGAATGAACTGAAAAACGCGGGCTTATGGGAGAAAGTCCGGGATAGGTATCTTGATAAGAAAAACATGTATCTGTCTCGACAGGATCATAATCATCCATCCTTTTTGGTGTATGTGGAAGCGGTGAATGAGGTTTATAGCCAGCATTTCGGCAGACAATGGATTTTTTCCCTTTGACATAAATGTCGCCCCACAGGCGACCAAACCCTCCTTCGGCCGCGCTACAATGTAAGCACAGACAAACGAAGGAGGGCTTTTTATGACAGAATTGGTTTTCATCCTGGACCGCAGCGGCTCCATGTCGGGGCTGGAGGCGGACACCATCGGCGGCTTCAACTCCATGATCGCGA
>OGQQ01001443.1_pt1 | contig 18275 bp, 13 predicted proteins | sample 1553281 | NCBI WGS metagenome assembly OGQQ01 (sample SAMEA2579937, study PRJEB22360) | human gut metagenome | biome: human gut; feature: human-associated habitat; material: faeces | place: Denmark | collected 2008/2010 | reverse complement strand
CGCTGGAAAACGCTTCGCGTTTCCTCAGCTCCGCACCCTTGCGGGTTCGAATCCCTCCGCTTGCTCACAAGAAAAGCCTCCCGATCGGCTATGCGTTCGAGAGGCTGGTTTCTTTGGCTGGGACGGAGGGATTCGAACCCCCAACAGCCGGCACCAAAAACCGGAGTTCTACCGTTGAACTACGTCCCAGTATGGGTGTTGCACAAAAGCAACTCGTTTAGTTTACCTAATCTGCGAGGGCATCGCAAACGCCATCGAGCAGGCGTACGGCGAGTGTCTGCGCGTCGCTGGCCGTGAAGGTGCCGTTGTAGCGCGTCATGCCCGTGAGCTCAATGCGAATGCGTGCCGGCTTCTGCTGTGCGGCGACATTGGCAGTGCGGATGCGCTGGGCCAGGTTGTGGCACTCGGCGAGGGCAATCGTGGCGCGCGGTGCGGCGTCGGCGGGCAGCTCGTCGCTTGCGATCTCGAGCACCAGGTCAACGTCGGTTGGGACCTCGGAGTCGCAGAGCATCATGCCGCTGTTGTCGGTCGTCGCCGTGGCGATGTTCCACATGCGCGATGCTACGCTGCGCGCGATAGGGTCCTCGCCAATGACGGCAATCTGGAAACGCTCGAGTACGTTGGCCGCGCGGGCAAAGCCGATGCGCGATTCGGCCTCGGTCACCGAAGGCTTACCCTCCCACACGTGGTGCAGGCGGTTGATATAGGCGTAGGTATCCTGGAAAGCCATACCGTCGGCAAACAGACCGACGTTTTCCTGGAACTGCTGAAGGGCCGCTTCGGTGTGAGGGCCAAAGTAGCCATCGTCCTCGCCGCAGGCAAAGCCCAAAACGTTGAGCGCCTTCTGCAGGGCCTGCACGTCGGCGCCATGGAAATTGGGCATACGCAGGTAGAGGGTGCGGTCGCCCAGCTTATACGAGGCGTCGACCAGGGCACTCCAGCAGGGGATGTCAACGGCGTGGCCGGCGGCAAGACCGCTGTCGAGCCTAAAGGTGCTAACGGCCTGCTCGGTGGTGGCACCAAAGTGCTTGTCGGCGACCTCGGTGGCATCAATCGTGTAGCCGAGCTGCAGGAGACGAGACTGCACGTCCTCGACGGCTGCTCCCTGCATGCCCGTTGTAATAGGTTCCATGAACGAACCCCTTTCGGCGTATCATTCGTACTATTTGAGCGCCTGTCGGATAGACGACGCAAAGGGATGCATAAACATACATTCAACAGTGTAGCAACTTGTACCCAAATGCGCTGCCGACAGGTTTTGCAACCCCCGCTAGTTGAGTCGCTCCACAAAGAAATCTGCCATGGAGAGGAACAGTTCGCGTGCGTGCGAATCAAGCTCAACGTCCTCGATGGCGGCCTTGGCTTTGGCGGTCAGGTCCAGCGCGTAGGCGTGGGCGAAATCGATCGAGCCGGTCTCCTGGAAGATCTCCACAGCACGTGCGAGTTGCGCGGGGTCCTCGGTGCCCGAGGAAAGGATTGCCTCGACCTCGTCGTGATAACGCTCGTCTGACAGGGCGTGCACGGCGACGAGGGTGCGCTTGCCCTCGGTGATATCGGTGCGGAAGTCCTTGTTGGCGGCCTCTTTGGTGCCGATCAAGTTGAGCAGATCGTCCTGAATCTGGAAGGCAAGGCCCGTGTGCAGGCCAAAGGCGCGCAGTGCCTCGACCTGCTGTTCGCTGCCTCCGCCAATGATGGCTCCGGCGGCAAGTGGCGTAGCTCCGCTGTAGTACGCGGTCTTGTGCGTCGCCATGTTCAGATAATCGTCGACCGAGATGTCAAAGCGCTCGTCGCGGACCCAGCCCAAGTCGAGCGCCTGGCCCTCGATGGTGCGAACGATCATCTCGGTGAGCTCGTGGAGCACGCGGAGTTTCACGTCTGCCTCGAGCGTGGGGTCGTCGAGAACCGTCTTGGTGACCATGGTGAGCGCCAGATCGCCGCAGTTGATGGCAAGGCCCGTGCCCTCGGTAAGGTGCATGCAAGGCTTGCCGCGACGCAGCTGGCCGTTGTCGGCTATGTCGTCATGGATAAGCGCTCCCGACTGAAAGTGCTCGATAGCTGCCGCCGCGCTGCGGGCGCTCTCAAAGCTGCCACCTACCGCGGTGGCGGCGAGCATGCAGATGAGCGGGCGGTGGCGCTTGCCGGCATTGGCCGTAAATGTCGAGAGCGGGGTATACAGGTAGCGCTCGATATCGGCAGAGGTCGCCTGTCCGTCAAAGAACGTGGCCAGATAGTCGTTGATCTGGTCAAAGTGCTGGGCTAAAAAGCTGGTAAACGGACTGGACACGGGTTCTCGCATTCTTTCTTAGGTTGCATCGTTGCGGTGTGCAGATACCATATTGCCACATTGGAGTTGCCGGCGCGTCTGTTTTGGCGATTTGGGGAAACGGGACGCGTGCGCGTGCCGGCTGCTTATATAAGCCTAAAGTGCTCGAGCGCCTTGACGACGCCATCTTTGTCGACCGAGTCGGTGATGTAGTCGGCGCGCTTTTTGAGATAGTCCGGCGCATTGCCCATGGCGATACCGACATCGACGGCGTTCATCAGCGAGACGTCATTGCTGGCGTCGCCGATGCCGTATACGGTTCCGTGGTGGGGATCGAGGGCGTCGAGTACAGACTGGATGCCCCCGCGCTTCGTGCATTCGCGGGGCGAGATTTCGGTTACCTCGAGTTCGAGCTCGTTAAAGCACAGCAGCGGCTCAAGTGCCTTATCTTGAGCGATGCGGCTGGCGAGCGATGTAGACATCAAGATCTTGTAGGCACTGTAATGTTGCAGCTGCGTGACTGCGTCGCCCAGGGTGCGCGCGTATCCGGGGGCATCGGGGGCATCGGCACTCATGCGCACGACGCCGTTGAGGCCCTCAAAGCGGATGACCTCGCCCGACTGCTCAAGATAGGGGGCAAGGCGCTGCAGCATGCCGGGCGTCATCGACAGATCGCGAATTGCGTGTCCGTTGATCTCGGCGTAACCGCCCGCAAGACAGACGATGCCGGTCCAGGGCAGCTCAAGAAGTTTGGGGTGGATGCAGCTGAGGGTGCGCCCTGTGCAGATAAAGGCCATGTTGCCATTTGCAACGAAATCGCGGATGGCCTGCGAGACCGCCTCGTTGGGATAGGGGGACAGGTCTCGCTCGCTCTCGGGAAGCTCTTGTGCCACTCGAGGGTCTTGCCACGCGAGCGTGCCGTCAATGTCGAAGAAGCAGATATCGCCGTGCTTGTGGGTTGGGCTGGCGACAGGGGAGGCCGAGGCGGTGGGCACAAATCCCGGCTCGAGGCCCATGATCTGGTCAAAATGCTCTTTAACGCGGGGAACGGAGATGCCGATGACCACCTGGGCGGTCTTGCCCGTAATGATGAGGCCTTTGGCGCCCGCCGCGACAAACGACGCGTTATCTGCAACGATGGAAGGGTCTGCGACCTCGACGCGCAGGCGCGTGGCGCAGTTGGTTGCGCCCGCAATATTGCCAACGCCACCTAAAAGCTGAATTACCCGCTCAGCGAGGACGTGATCTTGATCGGATTGACTATTGACCTCGTCATTGGGAGATTGCTCTTTGGCAAAGCCGCTTCCCGTTAAATGATCGATTGCCGCGCGATTGGCGACATGATCCTCGCGGCCCGGCGTCTTAAGGTCATAGATCAAGATGAGTGCTCGAAAACTCACAAAAAAGATGAGGCTAAAGGCAAGGCCGATACCGAGCGCCAAAAGATAGGCACCGGCATGCATGCGCATGAGCGGAATAAAGTTGAAGGCTGCCATCTCCATGAGGCCGCCCGAGAAGATGCCGACGATGCCAAAGAGATTCATGGTTGTGGCAAGGCAAGACGATAAGACGGCGTAGAGAAAAAAGAGTCCGGGGTGGGTGAACATAAAGAGAAACTCGAGTGGCTCGGTAACGCCGCAAACCACCGAGGCGATGATGGCGGGAACAAGGATGACCCTGAGGCCGGCGCGGCGCTCGGGTTTTGCGGTGGAGTAGAACGCGGCTGCGATGGCAGGAAGGCCAAAGAGCTTGACCCAGCCAGTGGCGGTAAAACCGGCCCACGGCGCAAGCTCATTAAGGGGGCGCGTGCTATGGGAGAGGATGGGGAGCAAGTTGCTCCACGTGGCGTAGATGCCGTCGTTAATGACCAGGTTGTCGTAGTAGATCGGCATGTAGAGCAGGTGGTGCAGCCCCATGGGCTCGAGTGCTCGCTCCAAAAACACAAAGATACCCACGCCGAAGGGGCCGACGCCCGCAAGTGCGTGGCGCAGCGTTTCGGTCACAGCGTATACGAAGGGCACGATGGCGGCCGAGATAGCGGCAAGGGCGAACACGGCAAAAAAGCTGATGAGGTAGACCAGCGAGGAGCCCGAGAAGGTGCCGAGCCAATCGGGAACCTTGGCATCGTAGAAGCGGTCATGGATGGCGACGACGGTTGCCGATACCGCCAGCGGGCCGATAATGCCGGTGTCGAGCGTCTTGATGCCGTCGATGACGGTGATACCGTTGGCGGGGGTCAAAGATGACGGGTACTTAAGTCCAAGGTTGTCTCCGCTCAGCTTAATGATCTCGCTCAAAAAGAAACAATAGGCAAAATAGGCCACGAGTGCCTCGAGGCAGCAGCGTGCCGGTTGCTTTTGGGCAAGACCGATAGGCAGCGCTACGGCAAAAAGGAGCGGGAGGCGTTTAAAGACCGTCCATGAGCCGCGCTGGATGATAGCCCAAAAAACGTACCAAGGGGTTCCGTATACGGCGAGATCGCCGACGATGTCCGCAGTCGTTGCGAGAGCGGAGACGCCGACCATGAGGCCCGATATAGAAAACAGCATGGCGGGAGCGAACATTGCCCCGCCAAAGCGTTGGATTTTTTGCAGCATGTTCTGCCTTCCGAATATCGAGGCGCGTTGCGCGTGGGGGAACGTTTAAACAATGGATTCATTGTAGAGGACCAGACGATTGTCGTACCGGCAGTTTTGAGCGAAACCGATTTGGGCACGACAGAAACCGTCAACGGTTAAATCCTGTCGCTTTACCGATATTCGGTTTAAACAACTTTGAGAAATGCTATCGTGCCTAGCCGGAAATAAATAATGTAGAGGTGAAACAATGCCAAAAGCGATATACGAAGGAATCTACCGCGAGATCCGTTCGCGCATCATTAACGGGACCTATGCGTTTCAGGAGATGCTGCCAACCGAAGCCGAGCTGACCGCGGAATTTGGCTGCACGCGCAATACCGTCCGTCGCGCCTTGGGTATGCTGGCCGACCAGATGTTTGTGCAGCCCATACACGGCAAGGGCGTGCGCGTTATTTGGCTTAAGGGCGAAACCGACATGTTGGGCGCACTCGAAGAGGTTGAGTCGTTTGGCGAGTTCGCAAAACGCAACAATGCCGTCGCATCGACCGAGGTCAAGTCTTTTGAACATTTGATTTGCACTGAGCAACTCTCTCGTCGCCTGGGCTTTAAGGTGGGCGAGGAGCTGATTCGCGTAGTGCGTGTCCGAAGCCTCAACGGCAGCGCGCGCCAAGTGGACCATGGCTACTTTTTGGAGTCGATTGCCAAGGGCCTGACGCCCGAGGTCGCCGAGAAGTCTATCTACGACTATCTGGAGCACAGGCGCGGCATCAAAGTGATGGCGAGCCGCCGTACGGTGAGTGTCGAGCTCGCCAATGATGAGGACTGCAGTTACTTGGACCTTGGCAAATACAACTGTGTCGCCGTCATGGAGAGCCAGTCATACACCTCGGATGGCATCTTGTTCGAGGTCACGCATGCCCGCACGCATCCTGAGATCTTCCACTACCGCGTCAACTCCAAGCGATAGCCGGCTAGCTCGCAGCCTGACGAGGCTTATGCCCTCAAAGAGAAAACGCCCGGTCAAACCGACGATGCATCGGCTTGACCGGGCGTTTTCTCTGCATTCGATAACAAATAATTGTTTATACAAAACTTGTCAAGTATCAAGTTGAATACTACCGTTCACCGAAGTTTTTCTACCGCTCTAGTAATACTTGTTCAAACAACTAGCCAAATAGCGTATTGTATAAATCAGCAAAAGGGGCAAAGTCCCCGAGCCAATCTCCGAAGGCGGCGGCAAAGGGTGCCGCCACGGTGTGAAAGGGTGGATTGTAATGAAGAACGAAATGAGCAGAAGGCAGTTCCTGGGCTTTGCTGGTTCCGCGGCTGCGGTTCTTGGTCTGGGTCTCGTGGGCTGCGGTGGCTCCGCCGGTTCCGGCTCCTCTGCTTCTGGTGACGCTGCCGAGGTCTACTTCCTCCAATTCAAGCCCGAGGTCGACAAGGAGTGGAAGGAGATCGCCAAGGCCTATAAGAAGGAGAAGGGCGTCGAGGTCAAGATCGTGACCGCCGCTTCCAACACCTACGAGGAGAAGCTTAAGTCCGAGATGTCCAAGAGCTCCGCTCCGACGCTGTTCCAGGTCAACGGCCCCACTGGTCTTAAGAACTGGAAGGATTACTGCGCCGACCTGTCCGATACCAAGGTCCGCGGTGAGCTCATTGACGACTCCCTGGCTCTGCAGTCCGACGGCAAGGATGTGTGCATCGACTGGGTTCAGGAGAGCTTCGGCATCATCTACAACAAGCAGCTGCTCGAGAAGGCTGGCTACAAGGCCGAGGACATCAACTCCTTCGACAAGCTGAAGGCTTGTGCCGACGACATCCAGGCCCGCAAGGACGAGCTTGGTGTCGAGGGTGCCTTCACTTCCGCCGGCATGGACGACTCCTCCAGCTGGCGCTACACCACCCACCTCGCCAACATGCCGCTCTACTACGAGTTCGAGAAGGAGCACAACCAGGAGGACGACGAGATCAAGGGCGAGTTCCTCGACAACTACAAGCAGATCTTCGACCTGTATATCACCGACTCCACCTGCGATCCTTCGCAGCTTGCTTCCAAGACCGGCGACGACGCCACCAACGAGTTCGCAACTGGCAAGGCCGTCTTCTATCAGAACGGCTCTTGGGCCTACTCTGACCTCATCAAGGCCGGCATGACCGACGATCAGATTGGCATGATGCCCATCTACATCGGTGTCGACGGCGAGGAGAACCAGGGCCTGTGCTCCGGCGGCGAGAACTACTGGTGCGTTAGCTCCCAGGCTTCCGAGGATGCCCAGAAGGCCACCGAGGACTTCATGTATTGGTGCGTCACTTCTGACACCGCCACCAGCATCATCGCTGACAAGATGGGTCTGACCGCCCCGTTCAAGAGCGCCAAGGAAACCACCAACGTCTTCTCGCAGCAGGCCGTCGCCATGGCCAAGGACGGCAAGAAGACCGTCGCTTGGGACTTCGTCTACATCCCCTCCGAGGAGTGGAAGAAGAACCTCAAGCAGGCTCTGATTGCCTACGCTGCCGATAACAGCAAGTGGGACGGCGTCAAGAACGCTTTCGTGGATGGCTGGAAGACCGAGAAGGCCGCTTCCGAGTAAGCAGTTGCTGCCCAAGCTATCTGATTAGCGACAGGGGGCGGGCAGACGTTGGTTTGCCCGCCCCCTGCATATTGAAAGGACCCTTCTATGGGCAAAGCACTCAAGCGCTGGTGGCCGCTCTTTATGCTGCCCACGTGCCTGGCGTTTATGATCGGGTTCGTGATCCCTTTTATCCAGGGCTTCTATCTCTCGTTCTGCCAGTTTATTACCATTAACAACACGCACTTCGTCGGTATCGAGAACTACGTGCGCGCACTGTCTGATCCGCAGTTTGCCACGTCGTTCTTCTTTACGGTGGCGTTTGCCTTCCTGTCGACGGTGCTTATCAACGTGATCGCCCTCGCCATCGCGCAGGCGCTCACCCGCAAGGCGCTCAAGGGCACCAACATCTTCCGTACGATCTTCTTTATGCCTAACCTCATCGGCGGCATCGTGCTGGGCTACATTTGGCAGATTCTGATCAACTGCCTGCTCTCCAACGTGGGTGCCCAGCTCATCGCGCTTAACTCTGCTGCCGGCTTCTGGGGCCTTATCATCCTGACGCTATGGCAACAGGTCGGCTACATGATGATCATCTACATCGCTGGTCTGCAGTCCATTCCGTCCGATTACATCGAGGCCGCTAAGGTCGACGGTGCCACGGCATGGCAGACGTTTTGGAAGGTTAAGATCCCTAACCTGATGCCGACGATCACCATCTGCCTGTTCCTGTCCATCACCAACGGCTTTAAGCTGTTCGACCAGAACCTCGCCCTTACCGGTGGTGCCCCCGCGCACTCCACCGAGATGCTCGCCCTGAACATCTACAACACGTTCTATTCGCGCGCCGGTATCGCATGGCAGGGCATTGGCCAGGCCAAGGCGGTTATCTTCTGCATCCTGGTCGTCGCTATTTCTATGATCCAGCTTAAGGCCACGAGGTCCAAGGAGGTGCAGCAGTAATGAAACGCGATAAGGTTATCAACCGCGCGCTCTCGATTTTCTTTACGATTCTGTCGCTCGCATGGATCTACCCCGTGTTCATGATTGCGCTCAATTCCTTTAAGAAAGCGACCGCAATCAGCACCACCACGGCATTCGATCTGCTCACGCCCGAGACGTTCAACGGCCTCGCAAACTACATACACGCCCTTAATGAGCAGGGCTTTGCCTCGGCATTTATGTACTCGCTCATCATCACGGTCACGTCGGTCGTGCTGATCTTGGTGTGCTGCTCCATGTGCGCTTGGTACGTGGTTCGTGTCAACAGCAAGATCTCGAACTTCTTCTATTACCTGTTCGTGTTCTCGATGGTTGTACCGTTCCAGATGCTCATGTTCACGCTGTCCAATTTGGCGGACCGCATCGGCTTCAACACGCCGTTCAACATCTGCTTCATCTATCTGGGCTTTGGTGCGGGCCTGGCGGTCTTTATGTTCGCCGGCTTTGTAAAGAACATCCCGCTCGAGATTGAGGAGGCGGCCATGATTGACGGCTGCAACCCGGTCCAGGTGTTCTTTAAGATCGTCCTTCCCATCATGAAGCCCACCTATCTTTCGGTCGGCATCCTCGAGACCATGTGGGTCTGGAACGACTATCTGCTGCCCTACCTCACCCTCGACTCCACCAAGTACAAGACCATTCCTATCTTGATTCAGTACTTCCGCGGCGGCTACGGCCACGTCGAGCTCGGCCCCATGATGGCCTGCATCATGATGGTTGTTATCCCCATCGTCATCATGTACATCCTCTGCCAGAAGTACATCATCGACGGCGTGGTGGCAGGTGCCGTCAAGGGCTGATGCCGTAACTGTTTTGCAAGTTTCTGCGGTGCCCTCAACATGGCGCCGCATATCGAAAGGTAAAGACATGGCCGAGATCGTTCTCAAACATGTTCAGAAGGTGTATCCCAACAACGAGTCCAAAAAGAAGGGCTTCTTTGGCAAAAAGAAGAAGACCGAGGAGAAGAAGCACAACCTCAAGGTTACCGAGGACGGCGTGCTCGCGGTGGAGGACTTTAACCTCACCGTGCATGACCAGGAGTTTATCGTTCTCGTCGGCCCGTCTGGCTGCGGTAAGTCCACGACGATGCGCATGGTCGCTGGCCTGGAGGACATCACTTCGGGCGACGTGCTCATCGACGGCAAGCGCGTCAACGATGTGGCGCCCAAGGACCGCGACATTGCCATGGTGTTCCAGAGCTATGCTCTGTACCCCAATATGACGGTGTACGAGAACATGGCGTTTACGCTTGAGCTCAAGAAGGTCCCCAAGGACGAGATCGACCGCAAGGTTCGCTCCGCTGCCGAGATCTTGGGTATCACCGAGTACCTAGACCGTAAGCCCAAGGCGCTTTCGGGCGGCCAGCGCCAGCGTGTCGCTATCGGCCGCGCCATCGTGCGTGATCCTAAGGTCTTCCTGATGGACGAGCCGCTGTCCAACCTGGACGCCAAGCTGCGCAACCAGATGCGTGCCGAGCTCATCAAGCTGCGCCACGAGATCAAGGGCACGTTCATCTACGTCACTCACGACCAGACCGAGGCTATGACCCTCGGTGACCGTATCGTGGTCATGAAGGACGGCGTCGTTCAACAGATCGCCACCCCGCAGGAGGTCTTCAACCATCCCGCGAACATCTTCGTTGCCGGCTTTATCGGCGTGCCGCAGATGAACTTCTTCGATGCCCAGCTGGTTCGCTCTGGCAACGGCTTTACCGTCAAGACCGAGGATATGAACGTGGCGCTCGCCCCCGAGACCTGCGCTCAGCTTGCTCTCAACTGGGACGGCGGCGACGTGAAGGAGATTACGGCCGGCGTGCGCCCCGAGCAGATCCTGCTTGCCGACAAGGACGAGGAGGGTGCGCTCCAGGGTACCGTCGAGGTGACCGAGCTCATGGGTTCGACCGAGCACGTCCACGTGACCGCCCCCGACGGCCAGTTTGTCCTGATCATCCCCGTTGTCGACCTTGAGGCCAAGGGCGCGCTCAAGGCGGGCGACACCATCCGGTTCAAGTTCGAGAAGAACGCGACCCATCTCTTCGATAAGGTGTCTGGCAAGAACCTTATCTAGGCCCGGTGCATCCAGGCCCTCCCTTTGGGCGACTGCGGTATTGCCATCCTTTTGCCGCGGTCACATATAAGGCTCCCCTCCCGTCCACTGGGCGAGAGGGGAGCCTTTCTTTGTGTTGGGGTTGTCTGACCGGTCGTTTGTCTCGATCTGTAACAGGAGGAGGGCCAAATTGGGTCTAGATGTTACAGATCAAGACAGCGTCGAGCCGCCTGTCCTTTCATCTCGATCTGTAACACGAAGAACTGTTTTCGGCAGTTACCTGTTACAGATCGAGATTGTTTGGTCGAGACAAACCATAGACCGGCGTATCGGCACAAAAATCGGAGCCGCGTTGCCGCGACTCCGCTTTCAAGAGGATGGGTAAAGAAAACGAAATTAGCTCAGGTGCCAGATCTCGTCGTTGTACTGGGAGATCGTACGGTCGGACGAGAAGGTGCCGGCGTTAGCGATGTTGATGAGCGCCTTGCGCATCCAGGCGTCCTGGTCCTCGTAGTCGGCCAGCACGCGCTCCTTGATCTGGATGTACTCCTCAATGTCGAGCAGGGCCATAAACCAGTCCTTGCCCTTAATGTCGTCGTGCAGGCGCTGCAGACGCTCGGCGTTGCCGGTCGCCATAAAGGCGGGGTTGGTGATAAAGTCCACCAGCAGCTTGATACCGGGCTTGCGGTAGAGTGCGCCGGCGTTATAGCTGCCGTCGGCGTAGAGCTGCTCGACCTGCTTGGAAGAGGCACCAAAGGTGTAGATGTTCTCGTCACCTACGAGTTCGGCGATCTCGACATTGGCACCGTCAAGCGTGCACAGGGTCAAAGCGCCGTTGAGCATGAACTTCATGTTGGAGGTTCCGCTCGCCTCCTTGGAGGCCAGGCTGATCTGCTCGGAGATATCGGCGGCGGGGATCACACGCTCGGCAGCAGTGACGTTGTAGTTCTCGATCATGACAACCTGCAGGTAGGGGGCCACATCGGGATCGTTTGCGATCCACTGCGACAGTGTCAGGATCAGATGGATGATGTCTTGGGCGATGGTGTAGGCAGGTGCTGCCTTGCCGCCAAAGATGATTGTGACGGGATGCTTAGGTCTGTTGCCGTTCTTGATGTCGAGATACTTCCAGATGATGTAGAGCGCGAGCATCTGCTGGCGCTTGTACTCGTGGATACGCTTGACCTGAACATCGATGATGGCGTTGGAGGGAATGGTCACACCCTGCTCGAGCGCCATGAACTGGCGCATGATGGTCTTGGCCTCGGCCTTGGTGGCGGCCAGGCGCTCAAGAACATCCTTGTCATTAGCGAATTCGGCGAGCTTGCTCAGGTCGCCGGTGCTGCGCCAATCGGTGCCGATCACATCGTCGAGTAGGCTGGCGAGCGCGGGGTTGGCGCCATGGATCCAACGGCGGAAGGTTATGCCGTTGGTTTTGTTGGAGAACTTCTCGGGATAGATCTCGTAGAACGGGTGAAGCTCGGTGTCCTCCAGGATCTTAGTGTGGAGTGCGGCGACGCCATTGATGGAGAAGCCAAAGTGAATGTCCATGTGGGCCATGTGGACGGTGTCGTGCTCGTCGATGATGGCGACGCGCGGGTCATCGTGCTCGGCCTTCGCGATCTCATCGAGCTTGACGATAATGTCGGCGATGGCGGGGGAGACTTTCTGCAGGCTGGTGAGCGGCCACTTCTCGAGCGCCTCGGCAAGGATCGTGTGGTTGGTGTAGGCGACCATGGAGCGCACGATGGTAACGGCCTCGTCAAACTCGATGTCGTGCTCGGCGGTGAGCAGGCGGATGAGCTCGGGAATGATCATAGTGGGGTGCGTGTCGTTGATCTGGACCACGGCGTAGTCGGCCAGATCGTGCAGGTTGCTGCCGCGTTCGACGGCCTCGTCGATCAGGAGCTGGGCGGCGTTGCTCACCATGAAGTACTCCTGGTAGATGCGAAGCAGGCGGCCCTGCTCATCGGAATCATCCGGATAGAGAAACAAGGTGAGGTTCTTGGCGATCTCGGTCTTGTCGAAGTCGATGGAGCTGCCGGGAACCAGGCCGTCGTCGACACTTGCCAGGTCAAACAGGCGCAGGCGGTTTTTGGTGGGCTGGCCGTAACCGGGCACATCGATGTTGACGAGCTTGGAGGTGACGGCAAAATCGCCAAACTCGACGGTGTAGGAGCGGTCGTCATCGATCAGGATGTCCTGCTCGCCAAGCCATTCGTCGGGGACTGCCTTTTGCTGGCTGTCGGCAAAGCGCTGGCGGAACAGGCCGTAATGGTAATTGAGACCCACGCCGTCACCGGTAAGGCCCAGCGTGGCAATGGAATCCAGGAAGCACGCGGCCAGACGGCCGAGGCCGCCGTTGCCCAGCGACGGTTCGACCTCAAATTCCTCAATCTTGTTGAGGTCGTGGCCGGCAGCGGTGAGCTGGTCTTTGACCTCGGCATAGATGCCAAGGTCGATCATGTTGTTGATCAGCAGTTTGCCAATCAAAAACTCAGCAGAGATGTAATAGAGCTTTTTCTTGCCATTGTTGAGCGGGCAGGCGGCGGAGCGCTCCTGTACGAGCTTGACCAGCAGTTTGTAAATGCGGCGGTCATCGAGTTGCTCGAGCGAAGTTCCAAAGGACTGCTCGGCAAGATCCGCAAGATCGATACGGGGCATGTTTCCTCCTGTGGTGAGTTGACGGCATGTCAGAAATTCAAAAGAAGCCCGCGCGAGGGGATTGGGGTGGCCTCGCGCGGGAAAAGCGGTCGCGTCCGCACGGTGGGGTGGGGTCGGGCGCGGTAGCTCCTATTGAGGAAGCTCGATTTCGGCTTCCGACGGGATGCGGAAGTAGGTCTCGGTCCAGTCGGTGAGTTTGTGCTCGAGCTCGCGGGTGATGGCGCCGTCGAGCATGCGCCAGGTCCAGTTGCCGCCCAGCGTGGCAGGGGTGTTGATGCGCGCCTCGTTGCCCAAGTTGAGCAGGTCCTGCATGGTGTAGATGCACGTGTCGCTCACGCTGGCGGCGATGGTGCGATTGAGTGCATCTGCCATGGGTTCGCCGGCCTGCCGGTGGGTGTACAGGGCTGCCTGCTCGCGCTGGCGCGGGGTGGCCGTTCCCTCAAACCAACCGCGCGCCGTTTCGTTGTCGTGGGTGCCCACATAGGCGACGGTGTTGGCGATGTAGTTATGCGGCAGGTAGTACGAGTTGGTGCCCTCAAAGGCAAACTGCAGGATCTTCATGCCGGGGAAGCCCGAGTTGTCGCGCATGTCGATGACGCCGGGGGTGAGGAAGCCCAGGTCCTCGGCGATAATGGGCAGCGTGCCGAGCTTTTCCTCGAGTGTCTTGAAGAACTTGAGGCCGGGACCCTGCGTCCACGAACCATATGACGAATCGGGAGAGGAGAACGGCACCTCCCAAAATGCCTCGAAACCGCGGAAGTGGTCCAGACGGATGATGTCGTACATGTCGAGGGCGGCTCGGATGCGGCTTTCCCACCAGGAGAAGCCGTCTGCTTCCATGGCATCCCAGTCATAGATGGGGTTGCCCCAGTACTGGCCGGTAGCCGAGAACTGATCGGGCGGCGTTCCCGCGACGCTGACGGGATTGCCGGCGGCGTCGATCTTAAAGAGCTCAGGTGTCGCCCACATCTCGACGGAGTCACGCGAGACATAGATGGGCAAATCTCCGATGATGAGAATGTCGCGCTCGTTGGCATAGGCCTTGAGGCGGCTCCACTGGCGATCGAAGAAGTACTGCGTCATCTGGTGGTAGAGCATGCGCTCGGGATGGGCGGCGCAGATCTTGCTGGATGCCTCGCCGCGGCGGCGGAGCTCCTCGGGCCACTCCCAGAAGGCCTTGAGCCCGCATTCCTCTTTGACGGTCATGAACTCGCAGTAGGGGATGAGCCAGTCCTCGTTGGCTTGGATAAAGTCATCAAAATCGGCCGGCTTGTCGGCAGCAAAGCGCTCAGCGGCTCGGTCGAGAATCTGACGGCGGCCGCCAAAGATAGCACCGTAGTCGACATTGCTGGGATCGGAGCCCAGGTACACGCCGTCGATATCGTGCTGCTCCAGATAGCCGGCCTCGATAAGCTCGGCAAAGTCGATAAAGTTGGGGTTGCCTGCGCGGGCCGAGAACGACTGATAGGGCGAATCGCCATAGCTGGTCGTCGTAAGGGGCAGAATCTGCCAGTAATGTTGTTTGCACGAGGCGAGAAAATCGACGAAGTCGTAGGCATTCCAGCCAAAGCCGCCGATTCCGTATGGTCCGGGCAGAGATGAGACGGGCATGAGGACGCCGCTTGCACGCTCCATGAATGCGCTCACCAACCTTCTTGTTGTGGGGTCGGCCTGCCGATGGGTGTGCAGTCCGCCTCCGATGTTCTGATTCGATACGCCTATTGTAAAACATGTTGTTTAAACATGTACAGGCAAGATAAAAAAGTTGGTCGATTTTCGGCGAATGGTTACATGCCATGAAAAAGCCCCGACCTCGCAACGTGAGATCGGGGCAAGAGCGGTATGTAGGTTTTTGCTACTCGGCGTCGGCGAAGCCGTTGGGGTTGTGGCTCTGCCAGTTCCAGCTATCGCGGCACATGTCCGCGATGTCGTACTGGGCCTTCCAGCCCATCATGCGCTCGGCCTTGGAGGCATCGCACCAGTTGGCAGCGATGTCGCCGGCGCGGCGCTCGCGGATCACGTAGGGCAGCTCCTTGCCGCAGGCCTTGGAGAAGGCGGCGACGACCTCGAGCACCGAGGTGCCGGTGCCAGTGCCCAGGTTAAAGATCTCGACGCCGGTCTTGCCGTTCATCCAGTTGAGGGCGGCAACGTGGCCCGAGGCCAGGTCGCAAACGTGGATATAGTCGCGCACGCCCGTGCCGTCGGGGGTGGGGTAGTCATTGCCAAAGACCTGAACGGCCTCGAGCTTGCCCACGGCAACCTGCGCGACATAGGGCACCAGGTTGTTGGGGATACCCTTGGGGTCCTCGCCGATCAGGCCCGACGGATGGGCGCCGATGGGATTGAAGTAGCGGAGCAGCACGACGTCCCACTCGGGGTCGGCGGTGTGTACGTCCATAAGGATCTGCTCAATCATCCACTTGGTCCAGCCATAGGGGTTGGTCGCGGGCTTCTTGGGGTCTTCCTCGGTGACGGGCGGGTTGTCCGGATCGCCGTAGACGGTCGAGGAGCTCGAGAAGATGATGGACTTGCAGCCATGGTTGCGCATGACGTCGATGAGCACCAGGGTGTTCTCGATGTTGTTGTGATAGTACTCGACGGGCTTGCTCACCGACTCGCCGACGGCCTTAAAGCCGGCGAAGTGGATGACGCGGTCGATCTGGTGAGTGTCGAAGATCTTGTTCATGGCCTCGCGGTCGAGCACATTAGCCTCATAGAAGGTGAGGTTTTTGGCAGCCTCTTCGCCCACGATGGTCTTGACGCGGTCAACGGCGACAGCGCTGGAATTGGAGAGGTCGTCGACGATGACGACCTGGTAGCCGCCCTCGAGCAGCTGAACGACGGTGTGCGAGCCGATAAAGCCGGCGCCACCGGTTACGAGGACGCAGGTGTCTTTGGGGTCGAGTGCTTTGGACATGTAGTCTCCTATCGAATCAGGAACACTTCTTCAGGGGAGTATAGCGCAGGCAGGGGTACCAAGAACGTGCGCGGCAGGAAAAGCAGAGGAGCATGTTAACGTACTTATAGAAATGCTGCGTGGGCATAACCTCGACTTTGGCGTTTGCATACGAGCCGTCGACCATACGGTTTCCTGCCGTTCGTGGAAATCGTTGGGACGCGCCATATGTACGCTAATATGTATGAGTTGAGCGACATATAAATAAACATGTAACGGAGTACATATGTCACCAAACAGCGATTCCATCCTTTCCCAGGAGCTCTCGCGCCGCACTGCCCTCAAGGCCTTATTCGGCGCCGCTTCTGCAGCCGTTCTTTTTGGTCTGCCCGCTCGCGCCCATGCGGCGGAGGCCACCAAGGAAACCACCGACAAGCTCAATGCGGCCCAGGCCCAGCTCGACGAGGTCCAGGCTCAGCTCGACAGCATTGCGAGCGAATATGCGGCGCTGGCCAACAAGAACGCCCAGACTCTCAGCGATATCGAGGGCGTACAGGGCCAGATCGACGACACGCAGACGCAGATTGACGAAAAGAAGGCCGAGCTCAAAAAGAAGCGCGACGATCTTTCCGATCGCGTTTCCGCCAGCTATAAGTCGGGCGGTACCAACATCCTGTCACTGCTGCTCGCCTCGGATTCGTTTGAGGAACTCGTCGCCAATGCGCACTATGTTGAGAAGATCAACAAGAGCGACCGTGACGCCATCGAGGACATTCAGACTATCCAGGAAGAGCTCGATGCGCAAAAGACTGAGCTCGAGTCGCAGAAGGCCGACTTGGAGAAGCTCAAGGACCAGCAGACTGCTCAGATGCAGGACATGCAGACCAAGCAGCAAGAAGTCCAGGCCGTGCTGAGCGGTCTTTCCGACGACGTCAAGGAGCTCATGGCTCAGCGTGATGCCGAGGTCCTCGCGGCCACGCAGGCCGAGGAGGCGGCGAGGAAGGCTCAGGAAGCCGCCGCTGCTGCAGCTGCTTCGAACAAGAACAACTCGACCTCGAGCGGCGGCTCCCATGCTTCTGGTGCACCGCAGCAAAATGTGGGTACGGGCAAACAACAGGCCGTGGTTAATGCGTGCTACTCCACTCCCTCGCCCGGTTTGGGCTGGTGCGCCGCTTGGGTTACCAATGTCTTCCGCAACGCAGGAGTGGGCTACTTTGGTGGTAATGCGTGCGACATGTTTAACGCGTGGTGCTATAGTGCCGACCGTTCGGCGTTAAAGGTCGGCATGATCGTTGCCGATTCCTCGCATCCCACGACGGGCATCGCGGGCCGACTATATGGTCATGTCGGTATCTATGTTGGCGGCGGCATCGTCATGAGCAACCAGGGCGCTATCACGTCTAAATCGCTCGATTCGTTTATCAGCTTCTTTGGCGGCGGTTCGGGCGTGCGTTGGGGCTGGCTCGGCGGCGTCGTGCTGTCGTAGCTGCGGTTTGAAGCCGGGCGGCCCGGGACCTTCCGGGTTCAGAGCACGACACACCGGACTGGTTGTCTGAATAAATATGGTGAAGGCCCCTTTCGGGGCCTTCTTTTTGTGCTCGGGGCCTTCTTTGTTAGAGGAATTCGCCTACTCGGTGGACTTCGGGTTCTAGGTCTACGCCGAACTGCTCTTTGACGTTGGCTTGGATGTCGCGGATGAGCGCGTCGACATCGGCGGCGGTGGCGTGGTCGGCGTTGACGATAAAGCCGCAGTGCTTCTCACTTACCTGCGCGCCGCCGACAGCATGGCCGCGCAGACCGGCGTCCATGATGAGCTTGCCGGCAAAGTGGCCCTCGGGGCGCTTGAAGGTGGAGCCGGCGCTCGGCATGTCGAGCGGCTGCTTGTCCTCGCGGCGCTGGCGGTAGTCGTCCATGTCGGCCTTGATCATCGCGGCGTTGCCCGGGGCGAGATTGAAAGTGGCCGAAAGCACGACGAAGCCGTCGTCGGCAATGCGGCTCTTGCGATAGCCCAGATTGAGCTCGTCGACATCGAACTCGATGATGCTGCCGCTACCGCGGGTGCCGTCGTCGAGCATGCGGGCGGGCTTGTAGACGCGCACAGACTCCAACACGTCGGCCATGCAGGCACCGTAGGCACCGGCGTTCATGTAGCAGGCACCGCCGACCGATCCGGGGATGCCCGAGAGGGGCTCCATGCCGGTGAGACTGGCCTCGGCTGCCGCAGCGGCGGCCTCCGGAAGGAAGGGAGCCCATGC
>OGQQ01001438.1_pt1 | contig 18355 bp, 9 predicted proteins | sample 1553281 | NCBI WGS metagenome assembly OGQQ01 (sample SAMEA2579937, study PRJEB22360) | human gut metagenome | biome: human gut; feature: human-associated habitat; material: faeces | place: Denmark | collected 2008/2010 | reverse complement strand
GCCACGACTATGACATCATGCATCGTACACTTGAACACAGAGCAACGCAATGAGGGGAACGCCATGTCAATCAGTGCAACGGAAAAGCCTTTAGGCAAAATCTTCACTTCGGATTACCGGTTCGTAATCCCATCATTCCAACGCGCATATACTTGGCAAACGGAAAACATCGCGCAACTGGTCACCGATCTGCAGGACGCATGCCACGACCCGGACACGCCGTATTTCCTTGGATCGCTGATCCTCGTCCATGATGGACAGACCAAATACCAAGTCATCGATGGACAGCAAAGCCTCTTTTTCCCGACGTTGCGCATGCTTCTCGAAACGTTTCGCACTACGCGAACGTTCCACGGCCTTCAAATCGTCAGCATGCGAATCCGCAAACTCGGCCCAAGCCGCATCCAAGTCGTCCATTGGAGAGCCGCCACCATGCGACGCGTCATTTGGGCGTTCTTCATCGTCATTGCTATTGTTGAGGTCAGTCATACTTATACTCTAATCGGGCGGACGCCAATACGCCGGGAGGATCGTGAAGAATGCTCTATTGGTTTTTCGTCAAAGGCTTGGGACCTATCGCCATCCACCGTTTGGGACCGACCGCGCAAGGACTTGAGAACATTCCGCACGAAGGTGGCGCCATCATCGCAGCCAACCATCTTGCCGTCATCGACGATGCGTTGCTGCCGTTGACCTGCCCGCGCATGATTCATTTCATGGGCAAGGCCGAATATTTCGAAGGCAAAGGCATCAAAGGCAAATTCAAGAAATGGTGGTTCACGTCAGTCGGCGTGTTCCCCGTGGACCGTTCCGGCGGTTCCAAATCACTTGGCGCACTGAACCACGCCCGTGAGATCATCGAGGACGGACATCTGTTCGGCATTCACATCGAAGGTACTCGCAGCCCCGATGGACGTCTTTACAAAGGACACACCGGCGCGGCGCGTCTGGCATTCGAAACCGGTTGCCCCATTATTCCGGCCGCCATCATCGGTTCGCGTGAACTGCAGAAGCCAGGACAGGTCATTCCGAACAAAGGCAAGTCCAAGGTGATTTACGGCAAGCCGATTGAAGTCGAGAAGAAATCCGCCGACCAGATTACCCACGATGATTTGCGTTCGCTTACCGACCGCGTGACCCGTGAGATCCAGAAGATGAGCGGACAGGAATACGTCGACGAATACGCGCAGAAGGTCAAGGCCGAGCTCAAAGTCCAGCAGGAGGCCGAAGCGCAGGCACAAGCCGAATCCGCTGCCAAGAAGGCATAAGTTTTCAGCGAGGTTCATTCCAAACCAATCAGGGGTGTCTGTTCCGAAGGATGTTTTCGGAACAGACACCCCTGATTTCTATTTTGTAATCAGGATAATCAGTCGAACAGCGACGAATACATTTTCAAGGTGACGGTATTCGGCGTGCCATCCTCCTGACGCAGTCGCACCTCGGTGCCTCCTACCGGATCCTGCGAAGCGACCTTCTTGTCTTGACTGGAGTCAAGTGTCAGTTGCGAGCTGATCTTCACACTGAATCCCAGCTTCTCCAATGCGGCTTTGGCAGCGGCGGCTTTCTGTCCGACATAATTCGGCAGCGTTACGGTTTCCGGTCCCTTCGACACCACCGCATTGACGCTATCGCCCCAGTGCAACTCGTCTCCGGTCTTCGCGGAAGCGGAAATCACCTGTCCTTGCGGAATCTTGTCATCGAATTGCTCGGTCCAGTTGACGGTGAGCTTGAGCGCATCAAGCGTCTGCTGCGCCTCATCCTTCGATTTGCCCACGACGTCCGGCATGGTAACCGGTTTCGGTCCTTGGGACAGCGTGACGGTAATCTTCGCGTTATGGGGCAGAGTCGCGCCGGGATCCACGCTTAAATCAAGCAACGCGCCCTGAGGTACGTCCATGGAATACGCGTCATCATTGGCCGGAGTCTGTTCGATGTTGTCGAAGCCGGCACGCTTCAACGCGTTGATCGGATCCTTGCCGTTCGCACTGGTGGCATCGAGAATGTCTGTGGGAACAGTGCCCTGCTTAATACCCTTGGACACTACCACCTTGACCTTCTGATGATGACGTTTGCTCACATGCGAACCGACATTCTCCGGGTCGGTGGAGATGACATTGCCAGCCTTGACGGAATCACTGAACGCCTCGGTTTCTTCGTACTCGATGTTGGAGAATTTCAGCAGTTCCTCATAGGCGTTCCATTTGATGTTGGAAATACGGCAGGGCTCCGAATCGGAACATGTGAGATCTGCCGGCTGAGGCATGGTCCAGTAGCTGCCCGGTCCTCGGAAATACCACCAGGCATAGCTTCCACCGCCTGCGCAGGCAAGCACGATGGCTGCTACGACGGCGATGATGACAGGTGCACGCTTGCCACTGCGTTTCGGCTGTCCACCACTGACCGGACCGTTCGAGGGGGAAGCTGGAACGTTGTTGGCGGGGACGTCGTTCTTTTCCAAAGCCAAGCGGGTGGTTGCCTCCGGATCTGCCTGCTGCGCCGGCATGACGGTGGTTTTGTTCGGGTTTTCCGGATTGAACTGTCGTGTACGATCGTCGTTCTGACGCACAGGCGGTGCTGGGGGAGCGGGCGGTAGCGGCATCTGCCGGGTGCCATCGCCGGGCATGGTGTCGGCGGCATCGTTTGCGGCCGGGGAAACGGCTGACAGACGGTATTGCCAGTCGTCGATGGTGAGGTTCGATTGCAACTGCTGCAATTCGTCGAATGCCACGGACGCATCCTGGGGACGGTCCTCGACCGCGCGCGCCGTAAGACGGGCGAGGAATGCGGCCACGCCTGCATTGATGCCCGGACAAGCGGTCGTGATATCCGGCACATCCTCATGCACGTGCTTGAACACCAGCGTCACCGGATTGTCCGCGGTGAACGGCACCTTGCCGGCCAGCATCTCCCAAGCCATGATGCCTACGGAATACAGGTCTCCCTGCGGCGTTGCCTGATTGTGCTGAATCATTTCTGGCGCCAGATAGGCGGCCGTGCCCAGCAGCATGCCGGTGGAGGACAGCGTGGCCTGCGACACCGCCTTGGCCAGGCCGAAATCGGTGATCTGCACATGTCCTCGGTCATTGAGCAGAATATTCTCCGGTTTGATATCGCGGTGCACCACGCCTGCGCGATGCGCCGAAGCCAAGCCGTCCAACGTCTCACCGACTATGCGTAGCGTCTCACGAACGCTGAACGTGACTTGCTGGTTCATTTCGTACCGCAGGTTCACGCCATGCACGTACTCCATGACAAGAAAATCCAGTCCATCGAACTCACCGGTGTCATACACCTGCACGATATGGGGATTGGCTATTGCTGCTGCGGAACGGGCCTCGCGATGGAAACGTTCCACGAACTGGTCGCGTTGTGGGCCCTGTGCCAGCTGCGTGTGCATGATCTTAATGGCGACGGTACGTCCCAGACGCTCGTCAACAGCTTGATACACCGTGGCCATGCCGCCATCGGCGATTCTGCAGACGACTCGGTACCGGCCTTCGATGACCTGGCCTTCGGGGGCATGCTGGGCTTCACTCATGGCTAATCGGTACGATTCCTTCTTCAAAAAAACGTTTCGCGACAAAGATGTGTTCACTTGTAGTCTACAAGGAATGGTTTGCGGAAGATGCGATGAACACGGGTCTTTCACAGTGCGGCGGCATCAGCCCTGTTCCCGCACAATCGGTACGAAACGTGCGCATGCTTCGGTAAGCATGTCTTTGCGATCCTGCGATAGTTCAAGCGTCTCGATGGCGGCCTTCGACTCGAGCCACAGACCGGCGATCCGTTCCTTGGAACGTGCGATGGCACCAGTGGACTCGAACAATGCGATGGCACGTCTAACATGTGCCTCGTCACGTGATTCGGCTTCCCACATGTCGATGAGTTCACGTCGTTCGACATCGCCGGCAGCCTCAATCGCATCGGCCAGCAACACCGTGCGTTTGCCTTCACGGATATCACCGCCCACCGGTTTACCGGTATTGCGGCTCGACCCGATGACGTCCAGAAGATCATCCGCGAGCTGGAACGCCAAACCAAGAGGCAATCCAATCGCCAGTGCGAGCCTGCGCGCGTCCGCAGGGGCGAGGCCGGCGGCAAGCATACCGAATTCCAAAGGTGCGATAGTGGTATAACTGGCGGTCTTCCAACGGAAGACATTCAAAGAGGCCGACGCCAGCTCTTCAGGATCGTCTAACGTATTGAGTTCCACGGCCAAATCGAGTACTTGGCCGATTTCCACTTCACGGTGCATATTCAGGAAGGCCGACACCACGGAAGATCCGGAGCCAAGCCGGCAAGCCGCTTTATTGGCGATATCCACGCTCGCGGTGGCCAGCATATCACCCAACATGATGCCCAAACCATGGCCGATGGCATCACTATGGGTATCCGTGGCAAGCGCACGATGAGCGGACGGCTTGCCACGGCGCAGATCGGAATCGTCGATGATGTCGTCATGCACCAACGCGCCGGTCTGAAACACTTCGATCGCGCATGCCAGATCCAACACCGCATCCATATCACGTTCCGCCACATCCTGCGGCGCGAACGCACGGAACGCATCCAACGTCAGCAACGCCCGCAGACGTTTGCCGCCCTCACTTGACGTGACCGCCTGCTGCGCCACCGCATCAGCGACGGCTTTGCAGGAATTCGCCACCGGATCGTCCGCATGCAGGAACGAAAAATCCCTTACCAGCGAGAGCGTGCGCGTTTCAATCTGTTCCAAATCGGAAGAGCTAGTCATGGGTCAAGGTTATCCACACACATTCGACAAGAGGAAAACATAATGATTGCAGCGGGTGAGACGGTGCCGGACGTTTCGTGACACGCCGAGCTTCACGTTCTCCGACCACAGGGGTCCCGAAACGCCTCATTGCATTGCCGGATGATGCATAGTTCCAACAAAGCGGCCTGCATCAAGCGACCGCTCCGATACGCCAAGGAGGACGAGACATGAAGACGATCGACGAGCCCATGCCGATATGCGAAGCCGAGATGGAACGGCTTGAAGACCAATTGGTGGAGGATTGCAAATCGCTGGGCATGGCGGAGAGCATACGCGATTTCCTGCAGGAGCCATTCTCGGAATGGATGGATGAGCTGGCCGATGAATCGTCGGGAGGTGACGATTCATCGCCAGAATGCAGACTGTCCAGAAACGGTGCGGGAGCACTTGCCATCGCCATGCAGCAGACCATGGCGGTGCGTGACGCGCTGCTGGTCTCCATCATCGTGGATGAACGACGTTCGTCACGTGACTTTCTCATGGGATTCATGGCCAATCCGACACTTCCCGGCAACACGCGTCATCTGGAGGAATCCCTCAACGGATCGTTCCGTGACGCATCAAGAAAACCCGACACGAAACGTTGCGACAACGGCGTCAACATGATGTTCGACATCATCGGGATGGTCCCCGAACGGTATCATGTGCAGCCATTGGCCATCATCAGTTATGTGCTGTGGTGGATGGGCGATGAGCGCGCCATGCTGTGCGCGATGCGTGCGCTCGCGTTGGATGAGAATTGTTCGCTCGCGGCGATCATCTGCTCCGCGGCGCATCGTCATATCGGACCGGTATGGGCCGAAGAGACATAGAACAACACGCCGAAAGGAAGCGGTACTTGCGCATGGTGAGCTCAACACGCGGGAATAATCGTCCTTGCAAGATGGTTAACTCACATAGTTGACGATTTGCCCTTGCCAGAAGTGGGTCCATATGGTATACGCTTCCGGCGGGATCAATAGGAGGATAAGTTTGGCCACCAAGGAAACGACGGTAAATACGGAACAGACTGATCTGACCGAAAAGACCACCTCCGGAAAAAAGGCCTCCACGCGCAAGCCTGCTGCCAAGAAGAGCGAGTCCTCAAAGACCGCTACGAAGACGTCGCGCAAGACGGCCGCGAAGAAGACCTCCGCCGCCAAGAAAAGCAAGAAAGCGGAAGAAGAAGAGAACCTGATCGAGCAGGACGCTCCTGAAGACGATCCCGTCGAGGATGCCGATCTTGATGATTTCGACGATGACCTTGATGACGTGGACGACGAAGGGGAGGATGACGACCTCGACGAGGACAATATCGACGAGGATGACGATTCCGAACTGGAAGACGATGACGAAGACAAGCGCAAAAAGCCGGAAGAGCCCAAGGAAAAAGGCGCTTTCGTGGTGCGTGACGATGATGACGACGACAATCTGACGCCGTCCGGCAATCCGAAGCGTCGTGTGATCGCAGCCGGCGCCACCGCAGATCCGGTCAAGGATTACCTGAAGCAGATCGGCAGAGTGAACCTGCTGAACGCCGAACAGGAAGTCGACCTGTCCGAACGCATCGAGGCCGGTCTGTACGCCCAACATCTGCTGGACACGGAATCCGACAAGATGGATTTCAAGCGCCGGCGTGAACTGAAGTGGGCCGCGAACGACGGCAAGCGCGCCAAGGACCATCTGCTGGAAGCCAACCTTCGACTCGTGGTCTCTCTTGCCAAGCGCTATACGGGCCGTGGCATGCTGTTCCTCGATTTGATTCAGGAAGGCAATCTTGGTCTGATTCGTGCCGTAGAGAAGTTCGACTGGAAGAAGGGCTTCAAGTTCTCCACGTACGCCACATGGTGGATTCGCCAGGCCATCACCCGTGCCATGGCTGATCAGGCCCGCACCATTCGTGTGCCTGTGCATATGGTGGAAGTCATCAACAAGCTGTCCCGCGTGCAGCGCCAGATGCTTCAGGACCTCGGCCGTGAACCTACGCCGGACGAACTGGCCCGTGAGCTCGACATGCCGGTCGAGAAGGTGCAGGAAGTGCAGAAGTACGGGCGTGAGCCGATTTCCCTGCACACGCCGCTGGGCGAGGATGGCGATTCCGAGTTCGGTGATCTGATCGAAGACACCGACGCCATCGCACCGTCCGATGCCGTCGCCTTCTCGCTGTTGCAGGAGCAGTTCAAGCAGGTGCTTGAAACGCTGTCTCCGCGTGAGGCTGGCGTCATCAAGATGCGCTACGGTTTGGAGGACGGCCAGCCGAAGACGCTGGACGACATCGGCCGTGTGTATGGCGTGACCCGTGAACGCATCCGTCAGATCGAGTCCAAGACCATGTCCAAGCTGCGCCACCCGTCCCGTTCGCAGACCCTGCGCGACTTCCTGGATCAATGATCATCTGGCTCCCCTCTGTGAGGGGAGCCAAGCATTTGAAGAGAAAAATAGGACTGTATGCCCAAAGAAGAATACGGTGCCAAGGACCTAGCTGTTCTTGAGGGCTTGGATGCGGTACGCAAGCGTCCGGGCATGTACATCGGCACCACCGACTCGCAGGGTCTTATGCACTGCCTGTGGGAAATCATCGACAACTCCGTGGACGAGGCCTTGGCCGGCTTCTGCAACGATATCGTGGTCACCCTGCACACCGATGGTTCCGTGGAAGTCGCGGACAATGGCCGAGGCATCCCGGTGGACAAGGAACCGAAAACCGGCCTGTCCGGCGTGGAGGTCGTGCTGACCAAACTGCATGCCGGTGCCAAGTTCGGCAACTCGTCTTATAACGCCGTCGGTGGCCTGCACGGCGTGGGCTCCTCCGTGGTCAATGCCCTGAGCTCCCGACTGGACGTCGAAGTGGATCGTGACGGCAAGACGCACCACATGACCTTCCACCAAGGTCACCCTGGCGTATACACGGATGCCGACCCGGCCAATCCGTCTCCCGATTCCCCGTTCAAGCGCACTCGCAAGAACCGACCCACCGAGCTGGAAATCATCGGCAAGGTATCTCCCAAAACCACTGGTACCCGTATTCGCTACTGGTATGATCCGGAGATTTTCAACAAAACCGCCGAATTCTCATACGAACAGCTCATCGACCGCGTGCGCCAGACCAGCTTCCTGGTGCCCGGCCTCAAAATCACCATCATCGACGAAAACGTACCGGAAACGGCGGCGACTGACACCGTCGAGGCCACTGATGACACAACAGTCGAACCTGCGCAAGACCAGGCACCGGCCTTGGATGTCTCGTCCGACGATGCCGAGAGCCCGGCCGAGGAGGACTTCTCGCTGACGGCCGGCGACCAGGTCGTCGATGGCGCGTTCGGCGAACAGCCCGCGCACCCGCGCGTCGTGGAATTCCTGCACACAGGCGGCGTCAAGGACTTCGTCGACTTCCTATCCAAAGGCGAGCCGATCTCCGACATCTGGCGCATCCAAGGCGAGGGCACCTATAAGGAGGAGACCCAGGCCGTGGGTGAGGGCGGCGAACTGCACGCCCAGGAAATCGAACGCACCTGCGGCGTGGACATCGCCCTGCGATGGGTCAACGGCTACGACACCACAATCATGAGCTTCGTGAACATCGTGGAGACGCCCGGCGGCGGTACTCACGTGGACGGTTTCATGAACGCCATCACCAAGCAGATTCGCAAGGCGGTGGAAGACAACGCCCGCAAGCTCAAGGTGAACATGAAGGACTCCGCCATGAAGGTGGAGCGCGACGATATCCAAGCCGGACTCGTGGCCGTGGTCACCGCACGCGTGGCCGAACCTCAGTTCCAAGGCCAGACCAAGGACGTGCTCGGCACCGCGCAGGTCAAGCCGATCGTCACCCGGCTCACCGACAAGCAATTCGGCGAGATGATCACCGGCTCCAAGCGCGGGTACAAGGAACAATCCGGCCGCGTGCTGGAGAAGATCGTCGGCGAAATGCACGCACGCATCCAGTCGCGCAAGGCCAAGGAGGTCACGCGCCGCAAGAACGCGCTCGAATCCGCCTCGATGCCGGCCAAACTCTCCGACTGCCAGCCGGGCAATGACGACGTGGCCGAACTGTTCATCGTCGAGGGTGATTCCGCACTCGGTACCGCCAAGGCCGCCCGCAACGCCGGTTTCCAAGCGCTGCTGCCGATTCGAGGCAAGATTCTGAACGTGCAGAAGGCGTCGATCACGCAGATGCTCTCCAACAAGGAATGCGCGGCCATCATCCAGGTGGTGGGCGCCGGCTCCGGCCAGAGCTTCGACATCGAACAGTCGCGCTACCACAAGATCATCATGATGACCGATGCCGATGTGGACGGCGCGCACATCCGTATCCTGCTGCTGACGCTGTTCTACCGGTACATGCGGCCGCTTATCGAATACGGTCATGTGTATGCCGCCGTGCCGCCGCTGCATCGTATCGCGTTGACGGGTACGCATAAGGGCGAGTACATCTACACGTATTCCGATGATGAGTTGGCAGGCAAACTCGCCGAGCTGGATAAAAAGCACATCGGCTACAACGAGGACATCCAGCGTTACAAGGGTTTGGGTGAGATGGACGCCGACCAGCTGGCCGATACCACCATGGATCCGCGCACCCGCATGCTGCGCCGTATCCGCATGGAGGACGCCGAACAGGCCAGCCACATCTTCAGCCTGCTCATGGGTGATGACGTGCCGCCGCGCAAGGCGTTCATCGTGGAGAACGCCGACGATTTCGACCGTTCCAAGATCGACACCTGATATTGCATGGCGATTGCGATTGGCGGGTCTTGCGTTACGGCGGAGACCCGCTTTTCGTGTATGCACGATAATGCAAAAACGTCGGTCGATAGCGCAAGATACAAAATACCGTTTGGTAGGTAACTTTGGATAAAATAGCGGAGTATTTTCGTGATTTTATTGCCGCAAACATAAAACATACAAGGAGCTGACTGTGGCCAATCTGCTGCTCGCCGTGATTTACATCGCCTTCATCAGTCTGGGTCTGCCGGACGCGGTGCTCGGCGCCGCATGGCCGACGATGAGCGGCGACCTGCATGCGCCGATTTCCTGGGCGGGTGGCATTTCCATGACGATTTCCGCCGGCACCATCGTGTCCGCGCTGCTATCAGACCGCATGACCTTGCGGTTCGGTGCAGGCAAGGTCACGGCAGTGTCCGTTGCGTTAACGGCGTTCGCATTGTTCGGCTTCTCCATCTCGCCGAATTACTGGATGCTGCTGCTCTTCGCCATTCCGTACGGCTTGGGCGCGGGCGGCGTCGATGCGGCGCTCAACAACTATGTGGCAATCCACTACGAAAGCCGTCACATGAGCTGGCTGCACGCCATGTGGGGCTTGGGCACGCTGCTTGGCCCGTACATCATGGCAAGCGCATTGGGTGCCGGCCATGGCTGGGCGTGGGGCTACCGGACCATCTCCATTCTGCAGGTCGTGCTCACCGCGGTGCTGGTGCTGAGCCTGCCGTTGTGGAAGGCGCGTAAGACCGTCGAACCGCAGCGGACGAGTGAAACCTCTTCCGTGCAATCCGCGCAGTCCGAGCAATCGGAAGGGGAAACAGCTGACCGGCGCAAGCCGCTTGGTATTCGCGGTGTGCTCGCCATCCGTGGCGCCCGCGAGATCCTCGTGATGTTCTTCTGCTATTGCGCACTCGAATCGACCGCCATGTTGTGGGCCAGCAGCTATATGGCGCTTGGCAAGGGCATCGACAAGACCACGGCGGCCATGTGGGGAAGCCTGTTTTGCATCGGCATCACCGTCGGACGTCTCGCCAGCGGTTTCCTGACCATGAAACTGAACGATCCGGCCATGATTCGTCTTGGCCAGGCGTTGGTGCTGACCGGCATCGTCATCATGCTCCTGCCGTTGCCGCACAATATCGGCACCATCGCGGGACTAATGGTCATCGGTTTGGGCTGCGCGCCGATCTATCCGTGCGTCATCCATTCCACTCCTGCTTATTTCGGCGAGGACAAATCGCAGGCCATCGTCGGCATGCAGATGGCTTGCGCCTATGTGGGATCGATGTGCATGCCGCCGCTGTTCGGGCTGATCGCGCAACATGTTTCGGTCAACCTGTTCCCGTTCTATCTGGTGGTGTTCCTGGCGCTGATGGTCGCCATGCATGAGACTTTGCGCCGCAAGTGCGGCGACCGTGCGGCCGCCTGACGACGCCATATGTGAGACGCTCGAATGCGTCAGCCGGGCGGTGTGCTCGAATGAGCCGACGACGGTGGATGACGAGCTTTCCGCCGGTTGTGGATGATGTCTGAAGGCGATGCCATAATCGAACGTATGTACGAATGCATGGACTTGTTCTCGGAGGCTGCCAATGCCTGGTTCAAGCATGCGTTCAATGCTCCGACGGAGGCGCAACGTTTGGCATGGCCGGCCATCCGCTCCGGCGAGAACGTGTTGGTGGTGGCGCCCACCGGCTCCGGCAAGACATTGTGCGCCTTCCTTTCCGCAATCGACCGTCTGATGACGAAGGAGGGCGATGACTTATTGCGGACGTCCGGCGGTGGGGACGGCACGGCTGAATCCGATTGCAATGCCAAGAAACGTAAACCCGTCCGCGGCGTCAAGGTCCTGTATATTTCGCCATTGAAGGCTCTGGGCGTGGATGTGGCCAAGAACCTCCAAGCGCCATTGGCCGGCATCGCCGGACAGTGCGAGGCGATGGGATTGCCATCGCCGAAAGTCAGCGTGGGCATACGAAGCGGCGACACCACGCCGCAGGAACGGCGCAGAATCGTCAGCCATCCGCCGGATATCCTCGTAACCACGCCAGAATCGCTGTTCCTGCTGCTCACCTCCAAGGCGCGACGGATACTTTCCGCCGTTGATACCGTTATCGTGGATGAAGTGCACGCCATCGCGGGCTCCAAACGTGGCGCGCACCTGGCGCTGAGCTTGGAACGATTGGAAAGCCTTGCCGGCCGGTCTGTCCAACGCATCGGGCTTTCCGCCACTGTGGAACCGCCGGCCGAAGCCGCACGTTTCCTTGGCGGCACGCGGCCGGTACGCGTCATCAGACCCGAATCGCACCCCGACATGGATCTGAAAGTGGTGGAACCGCTTTCGGCCATGCGCGATCCCGTCTCCGACGACGCAGGGCGGAGGGCAGGCGCCGTGAAACTTCCGAACCGCCATACCACGCATATTTCCGGGGTGAGTCCTGCCATGGAAGCATTGGCGGAACGTAAAGGACTGACTTCGGTCGGGGGAGACGAACATACCTCACGGGTTTCAACCGGAGGTTCGGTATGGCCGGCCATCGAACGCAGCGTGCTTGACGAAGTGCTGAAACACCACACCACCCTCGTGTTCGTCAACTCCCGTGGCCTTGCGGAAAAACTCACCGCACGGCTCAACGACCTGTATGCGCAATTGCGCACATCCCGGAAAACTGGGTCTGAAACCGCCGTCAAAGCGGACGCAGGGCGGGATGCGCTGTCCGACCGTAGGCTTGGCCGAACGGACTTGAGTGTGTCGGACAACGCATCCCAGCCGGAGTCCACAGCCAGTGATTCCACCCAGCCGTATCCGGATCTGGGCTCCCCGGAAGGCCGTGAAGGCTTCGCCAAACACTACGATTCCGTGGTCGGCTCCACCACCATGCTGGTCTTCTCGCATGCGGACGCCGACGCAATCGCCATGGCGCATCATGGTTCCGTTTCCAAAGACCGGCGCAAACAGATCGAAGAACAGCTCAAACGCGGCCAATTGCGTTGCGTGGTCGCCACATCGAGCCTTGAACTCGGCATCGACATGGGTTCAGTGGATTTGGTCATCCAGATCGCACCGCCATTGTCCGTATCCTCGGGATTGCAGCGGGTGGGGCGCGCCGACCACAAGGTCGGGGGAGTCTCGCATGCGCTGTTCTACCCAATCACCCGAGAACAAATCATCGGCACGGCCGCAAGCATCGAATGCATGCGCTCCGGAGACATCGAAACACTGACCATTCCATGCAACCCCTTGGACGTGCTTGCCCAGCAAACCGTCGCCGCCGCGGCGATGGATGATCTGAAACCAGACGACTGGTACGTGACCGTGCGCAAGGCCGCGCCATTCGAAGATCTCGACAGAACCATGTTCGATGCTGTGATGGGCATGATGACCGGCGCCTACAACAGCGAGGATTTCTCCGCCTTCCGGCCACCACTGCAATACAACGAAGAGGTGGGCCTCATCTCCGCGCGCGCTGGCGCTCAACGACTGGCCGTGACCAGCGGAGGCACCATACCCGACCGAGGAACCTACACCGTGGTGCTTCCCGAAGAAGGCTCCGGACCGGGCCCACGCAAAGTGGGGGAGCTGGATGAGGAAATGGTGTACGAATCCCGGGTTGGAGACGTCATCACCCTCGGCACATCGACCTGGCAGATCCAGGAAATCACCCGGGACCGTGTGGTGGTGGTTCCTGCTCCAGGACGTACCGCCCGACTGCCGTTCTGGCATGGCGAAGGCGACGGGCGGGACGCGGCATTCGGACGGTCCCAAGGCCGATTCATACGCGATATGGCGCAAGGACTACGCGCGGAAGTCTCGGACGGCATCGCAGGAGACAAAACCAGCCGATTCGACACGACAACAATCGCACGTCTACGTCGTGACGGATTGGACGACAACGCCATCGGCAATCTTGCCGACCTGCTTGCCGAACAGCGCGCCGCCACGGGAACGATTCCCAACGACCGTGAGCTGGTCGTCGAACGCTGCCAGGATGAAGAAGGCGATTGGCGTGTGATCGTCCACTCACCATACGGCAGACGCGTGCACGAACCATGGGCCATGGCCATCACCACATGTATCAAACAACGATACGGGTTCGACGGGCAGGTATACGCGGCCGACGACGGCATCATCATCCGCCTCCCGGACGGCGACGGCAACCTGCCGATCCGCGAGCTGCTGCTGTTCGACACGGAAGAGCTGCAACGCATCATCGAAACGCAAGTCGGCGAAAGCGTGCTGTATGCCGCACGATTCCGAGAATGCGCGGCGCGATCGCTGTTCCTGCCACGCGCCAACCCCGGCAAACGCGTCCCCTTATGGCAGCAGCGGCTGCGCGCGGCGCAACTGCTCAACGCCGCCCGAACTCGGAAGAACTTCCCGCTGCTGTTGGAAACCGCACGCGAATGCCTACAGGACGTGTACGATCTGCCCGCGCTGAAACATGTGATGTCCGGATTACGCTCCGGCGTCATCTCTTTGAGCGAGACCGTCACGGAAACGCCGTCGCCGTTCGCGGAAAACATGCTGTTCGGATACGTGGGCGCGGTCATGTACCAATACGACGTGCCGCAAGCCGAACGCAGCACGCAACTGCTGTCCATGGACCCGGAAGTGCTGGAACGTCTTCTGGGCGCCACGGACATGGCTTCGCTGTTGGATGCCGACGTCATCGCGCAGATTAGGAAGGAGCTTGCCGGACGGACGTTCTGGAACGATTTGGACGAGACCGACATTGCCGGCCGTGTGGCGCGATATGCCAAAACGCATGGCCCATTCACCGCGGATCAGATGATCGCCGAACTGGGATTGGACGCTGTCCAAGGCGTACGCATGTTGGATGAATTACATGCCAAAGGCGAACTGCTGAAAGGCCATTTCGTCGATGATGCGGCCGGAGCGGACGCCAATGGTTCCGATGATTCAGCATCGGAACGATCACCTCGGCAAACGCCCCAGCAATGGCTCCACAAAGACGTGTTTCGGCGTATCCGCGCGCTTTCGCTTGCCAAGGCACGCAAAGCCATCAAGCCGGTGGAACCGGCCGTCTATCAGGCGTTCCTGTTGGACAGACAAGGCGTCGGACCTGTGGGTGGCGCCCGATATGAAGGCGTCGACGGGCTGATGCGTGTGATCGAACAGCTTGAAGGCATATACCTCAACGCCTCCGTTTGGGAATCCTCGGTCTTCCCCGCACGCGTTCGCGACTACCAACCGAGTATGTTGGACGAATTGCTCGCATCCGGAGACGTGGTATGGGTCGGCTCCAAAATCAATGGTTCCAACGCCAAGGAAGCCGGCGGAATCGCATTCCATCCAGCTGATTCACGGCTGCTGGTGAAACCCGGCGAACAATCGCAGAACAATGCCTATAGTGCCGGAACCATGACCGTGCCGGAGACGATACTTGCCGCATTATCGAATGGGGGAGCCTTCCATGCGCGGCAGCTTTCCACAGCCGCCAAAGCCATCTGGCAGGAACATGCGGAAGTCAACGTGAATCCTGAAACAGGGGAAATCATCCTTCCCGCATGGGGCGAAAGCCAGTTCGAGGAAGCCTTGTGGTCCTTGGTATGGCAAGGCAAAGTGACGAACAGTTCATTCGCTCCCGTTCGGGCCTTGGCTCAAGGCACGGTTTCAGTGCGCGCGCCACGCACTGCCGCACGCAGACGCGTACGGATCCACGCCTCGACACCGGTGACGCTCGGTGGATTATGGTCCGCGGTCGACTCGTCCCAGACCAGTCCAATGGCGATACCGGACCAAACGGACGATACCGCCGGCAAACCAACAGCCGGCATCGAGGAATACGACATCGCATTGATCGAATCGCTGCTCGACCGATATGGCGTGATCGCCGCTCCGCTAATCGACAAGGAGCAGGTCGCAGGCGGATTCTCCGGACTATACCCGGTACTCAAACGCATGGAGGAACACGGCAATCTGGTCAGAGGCATGTTCGTCAAAGGATTCGGAGCGGCCCAGTTCGCCGGACGTGACACAGTGGACGCCTTGCGCGGCGACGACGAAGCGCGCAGCCAATCCTGCGTGGCGCTCGACGTGACCGACCCGGCCAACCTGACAGGCTCCGCGATCACATGGCCCGAACAACACCATATGAAACCGGCGCGCAGAGCGGAATCGGTCATCGTGCTCGACCACGGCATGCCGGTGCTGTTCGCCGTGCCGAAAAGCCACAGAATCGTCAGCTTCACCGATGACGAGCGAATATTGCAGCCGGCATGTACGGAACTTGCCTATGCATTGCAGCATCAGTCCAAGGGCAGCGTCAGCTTCGCCGAAATGAACGGTGAATCATTGAAGGAACGCAACGAATACAGACGTTTGCTGCATGCTGCCGGGTTCGTGGACAGCCCGCAAGGCATGAAGCTATATGGCTGAACCAAGCCGGAGGCACTTTCACCCAGCCTGCTCATTCAACCTGGCAGTCCAAGTGCGCAAAACGGGAAGGCCCTGAACCGGAAGAAGAACCAGTCCAGAGCCCTGCCAATCGATTTCGTCGAATCAGCCGACCACCGCAATCGGCGCCGACAGATCCGTACCGGAACCATCGCGTCGCATATCAGGCTTCGGCAATTCCACAGGAGCGCTACTTTGCGTGGAAGCATGCAACGGATACGCGCCCACGAACGCGAGAATCAACGTATCCTGCCCCTTGAGGAATCGCTGCGAACGCACGCCACCCGTACCACGGCCCTTCGTCGGATACATCTCCAACGGCGTGACCTTCGCGGCACCGTTTTCAGTGCCAGGCAACGCTTCGGAATCGCCGGCAACCGTCAACACCACGGCTCCGGAAGCGGAGAACAGTCCATTCTCGCCTTCTTCGTAATTCCATGTCACCTTGCCGTCAGGCACCACCGCGAACGCGGCCACCGAACACCCCTCAGCCAGACGAATGCCCGCCATGCCGCCAGCGGTACGGCCCTGCGGACGCACATTCTTCGCTTCGAACGTCAACAACGAGGAATCGGTGGACACAAACACCAGACGATCCTCATCACGGGCTTCGGCAGCGGCAAGCACTTCGTCATCATCCTTCAAATCGATGACGCTCCACGAATCCATTGTGGTCGGAGATTCACGGTTCCAACGCTTGACCACGCCGTTGCGGGTGCCCAACGCCAAAGGAACAAGCTGACCGTCGTCATCCGTGGACGGCATATCAATCGCAGCAATCACCCGTTCGCCGCGGATCGGATCGGTGTTCTCCGTCATGCCCAGCAGTTCCTCGGCCTTCACACCACCCGTGACACTGAGCGGCCCATCCGCGGAAACCTTCGGCAATTCGACCACATGGGCCAGCACCAGACGACCCGCTGAAGTAACCAAGCCGTATGAGGAACGTGTGGACGTGCGGAACATCGAAACGATCTGATCATCCTTGGCGCGTCCGTCGGAAGCCGAACGATTCTCCCAACGTTCCACCGCATCCTCGGAAGTGCGTGCGATCAGGCCCGTGGCGGACAGCATCACCGCGCACGGCTCGTCATCAATCTGCAGAGCCGATGCGGTGGCATTCTCATCGCCGGCCTTCTTTGCGGCCTTTGCGGCTGCGGCGACATCGGCTGCTGCGGAGGATACGGTCGCGGCGGCGCGCGCGGCAGCCATCGCGTTTGCAGAGACGCCATCATCGCCATGCGCCACAACAGGCGTCAAATTGCCTTCCTCATCCTCATCCAGCAGCACCGTGCGCCGGGGAGTGCCGTATTTGGCCACGGCGTCATCCATTTCGTCAATGACCACGCCGTCAAGCGCCTCATCGGAAGCAAGAATGCGTTCAAGCTCTTCGATACGCCGCTTCAGGTCGTCGCGTTCCGCCTCAAGCTCGATACGACTCATCTTGGTCAGACGGCGCAGCCGCAAGTCAAGAATGTACTGTGCCTGAATCTCATCCAGATCGAATACGGCGATAAGCTTTGTTTTCGCGGCCTCGGCATCATCAGAAGAGCGAATCACCTGAATGACTTCATCGATGTCCACCATGGCGAGCAGCAAGCCCTCCACCAAGTGCAGCCGCTCAAGCGCCTTCTTCCTGCGGAATTCACTGCGTCGGCGGATCACCACACGACGATGGTCCACCCACACCTGAAGCATTTCCTTCAATCCCATGGTGTGCGGACGGCCATTGACCAACGCCACATTGTTGATGGTGAAATTGTCCTGCAACGGCGTGTGCTTGAACAGCTGCGCCAGCACCGCGTTCGGATCGAACCCGGTTTTGATTTCGATGACGAGGCGCGTGCCGTTATGCCGGTCAGTCAGATCGATGGCACCGGAAATGCCGTCCAGCTTACGGTTCTTCACACCTTCGGAAATACGTTCCAACACACGTTCCGGACCCACCATGAACGGCAGTTCCGTCACGACGATGGCCTTTTTGCGAGCCGTCACGTTTTCGATATGCGTCACGGAACGCGTGGTCAACGCGCCACGACCCGTCTCGTACGCCTCGCGGATGCCCTTGCGGCCCACAATCACGCCGCCGCCCGGCCAATCCGGACCCGGCACGTAGCGCATCAACTCCTCTAACGTCGCGTCGGGATGGCGCATAAGATGCTTGGCCGCAGCCACCACCTCGCCAAGATTGTGCGTGGCCATATTCGTGGCCATGCCGACGGCAATGCCCGAGGCGCCGTTGACGAGCAGGTTAGGAATCGCCGACGGCAGCACGGTCGGTTCCTTGAGCTTGTTGTCGTAATTCGGCACGAAATCGACCGTGTCCTCGTCGATGTCGGCGTTCATGCCGAGCGCGGCGGGTGCAAGGCGTGCCTCGGTGTATCGCGATGCCGCAGGACCGTCGTCCAACGAACCGAAATTACCGTGGCCGTCGACCAACGGCA